>Ga0326727_10012328_pt1 | contig 19503 bp, 18 predicted proteins | sample MB2enrmetagenome_FD_207643 | JGI IMG/M metagenome (GOLD analysis project Ga0326727, IMG submission 207643) | Lab enriched peat soil microbial communities from McLean, Ithaca, NY, United States - MB29MY | ecosystem: Environmental > Terrestrial > Soil > Wetlands > Peat | place: USA: New York...
AGGCCCTGGGGCACCCTCTTTGGGAGCTTTTTGCTGCCACCTTCTTCCTGTTGGTGGCCATCTCGCCCGTAATCGCCTGCAACCTTCCCGTGATCCTGCAGCTTCCCCGCACGAGATTCTGCGGCTCCTATGTGTGTTTTTCCGCCCTTGTGCTACTTACGTCGCCACACTGGGCCCGCGGTCAGCTCGGCGTTGCGCTCGCCTACTTCGGGATTTCCGTTTCTTTCGCCTTCGTGTTCGTGCTGGTTGGATTGGCACTGCTCTTCCTCATTCTCGTCCTGTGGAGGCGATCCGCGCGGCACGCTCGAGAGCGCGCGGCCGGGCCCCCGCCGCCTCACTCGCAATCGTGGCCCGCTATCTTCTGGCTGCTTGGGCCGTTTTCCATGGGCTACTTTGCGCTACTGCTGCTCATAGGCTTGACGGATCAGATATGGGAGCGGTATTTACTCGAGCTCCTCCCGATTGCAATCGTTTGCCTGCTCAAGACCTGCCAGGATCGAGTCCGGGACATTCCGAAAGTCGCAATCCTGGCCCTCGTGCTGCTAAGCTGCGCCGGTTTCGCCAAGGCAAGCGGACTGCACTCCGCGGGCCGGGCAATCCTGAAAGCAGCAAATATCCTGCGCGCTGAAAACGTCCCTAGGACTGAGATTGAAGCCGGACTTGAATACGATGGAGAAACGCAGCTCGATGCCGTCGGCCATGTGAACAAGCCTGAGATGACGGTGCCGGTTGGCGCTTACCGTCCCTATGTTCCGCCACCGTGGCTTCCATCGGGCTTTGATTACCTCTCATTTTATCCAGCAATCGTACCGCGTTACTTCCTTGTCGGGGAACCAGACCCTGATCTTACCCCCTCGAAGTTTCCGCCCATCGAATACACGACAGTCATGCCGCCATTTCACCGCTTCATCTATATCGAGCAGTTGCCAGGTCGCTGACATCCTCCGGATCACCGCTACTGTTCGATTCAGTACCGCTGCCCAAACTCCGGGTCCACCGGATTCTCAAACAGTGACGCGTCGCGCGTCACGATCGTCAGCCCCGACGGCGTCACGAAATATCGCCGCTTGTCCTCCACCGGGTCGTAGCCAATGACCGTGCCCTCCGGTATATGCACGTCCCTGTCGATGATCGCTCGCCGGATGCGGCAGTGCCGTCCGATGTTCACGTGCGAAAAGATGATGCTCTGGTCCACATCCGAGTACGAGTTCACGCGCACATCCTGCGACAGCACCGAGTTGTACACCGACGCGCCCGAAATAATCACGCCCGCCGTGATGATCGAGTTCACCGCCATGCCCGACCGTCCCGGCTCGCCGAACACAAACTTCGCCGGCGGATACTGCCTCGTTCGCGTGCGGATCGGCCAGCTCTTGTCGTAAAGGTTGAACACTGGCGATACCGAGCACAAATCCATATTGGCGTCGTAATAGGCGTCCAGCGTGCCCACGTCGCGCCAGTAGAGCGCCTGCTGCTTGTTCTCGTCCACAAAGCTGTAGGCCATCATCTTCTTCTTGCCCAGCAGGTTGGGCAGAATGTTGTGCCCGAAGTCGTGCTTCGATTCCGTGTCGTCCGCATCCGCAATCAGCGCTTTTAGCAGCGTTTCCGTGTTGAAGATGTAAATTCCCATCGACGCATCCACGGCATTGGCATTGAACGGCGAGCGGAAACTCGTCGCCGCCGGCTTCTCCTGGAAGCCAAGCACCTCGCCCGTCGCACCCACCTCTACCACCCCGAACCGCGAAACTTCATCCGGCGCCACCGGCAGCGTCGCCAGGGTCACGTCCGCATGCATCTCCTTGTGGCACGCCAGCATGCGGCTGTAGTCCATCTTGTATATGTGGTCGCCCGACAGGATGATCACGTACTCCGGCTGTTCGCTGCCGATCGAGTAGATGTTCTGGTACACCGCGTCCGCCGTCCCCATATACCAGTTGGCGCCGGTGCGTTGCATGGGCGGCATCAGCTCGAAAAACTCGCCCAGCTCCTGTGCCACAATTCCCGTCCATCCCTCGCGGATATGCCGGTTCAGGCTCAGCGCTTTGTACTGCGTCAGGATGTACACCCGCCGCAATCCTGAGTTGATGCAGTTCGAGAGCGTGATGTCGATAATGCGGTAGTGCCCGCCAAACGGCACCGCAGGCTTCGCCCGGTCTCGCGTCAGCGGAAACAGCCTCTCTCCCGCCCCGCCCGCCAGCAGCACTCCGAGTGTGTCTTTCATGTCCATAAGGCAACCTGCTTCAATTCACCGCTGGCTCGCGTTTTCCTGCTCGGCAGACGAGTGCCGCTATCCGGAACGCCATATTCTCTGGCGGCTCTTTTTCCTGAGCCACCAGAGGCAGGAGAATACCACACGCACCAATGCCCTTGGCAGCCCCGCATTCCTCTGGATGATGATACGAATCGAAGAGTCGGCTCCCGCTGTCTGCTCGGTCGCCACGTGCCGCCGCTTACGCAGCGAAACGAACTTCGCCAGCCCCGCTTACACCGCTAACTCCGCTGTTCTCGCCTACCAGCCTGACACCCAGTTCGCCTTCTTGGTCGACCGCTTGATCGAAGTGAACTTGTACTCCATCCCCACCGAGATCCCGAAGTTCACATCCGTCGACGTCGTATACGGAGCGTAGTTGATGCTGTAGCGTTTGATGATCGCATCGGGAGTCACCCGGAACACCCAATGCTCCGACCGGTTCAGGTCGAAGTGCCCGCCGATAATCGCCGCCGGCGCAATCTGGTTGTTGTAGAAATCGAAAAGCGACGGCGAATAACCCAGCAGATCCTTCTGGAAATTGCCATACACCCCGCCGAACATGGCGTGGGCGATGATCGCCCCGTGCTTGTTGTGCGGGCCCAGCCACTCCGCCCCGCCAACGAAGTAATACTCCTTCACCGTCGGGCCTTTCAGGTTGAACTTGTTGGTCCCCGCTCCGCTCGTCCCCATGAACCCCCGCCCCGACGCCTGAATCCCCCAGTGCCTCGACAGCCAGTACGAGCCATCCATGTCCAGCCCGCCCAGGTTCGCGCCCTGCAGCAGCGTCGGCCCCGCCTTCATGTGGTCATACGCCATCCCCAGCGACAGGTCCCAGCGGTTGTCATAGCGAACCTTCGCCAGCGGATCGACGGAAAGGTAGACCCCGTAATCCGGAGTCTGCGCCGCCTGGTCCTGCCCGGAAGTAGAAGAAGTCGACGGCTGCGGCGGCGGGCTCTGCGAGCTCGAATCCTGCGCCTCCGTGCGCACGCCCGCGCACACACTCGCGGCGAAAACAATGGCAAGAATTGCAGTTAACTTGACTGGGAGATGCATCACCAACCAGCTTACAGGACCGCCCCAAAGACCGACAACGCGCCCCGCCGTTATCTCCTCTTAGACTCGTCTCCCCGCCGCTCGTCTGAATCAAAACTCCATTGGGGTGCCCCGGGGTCTCGCTTCTGAGACCCGGGAGATCGCGAAGGTTCAGAAACGAATCTGCCTGGTCCCTCGCTCCCTTGCTCCCTTGTTCCTTCGGTTCCTACTCCCTACCCCCTATTCCCTGAACTTCACACTTCTCCATCTGCCGCGACCACACCAGATAGTGCACCGTCTTCACCATCTCCACCATCTCCGCAGTCGTCGTCGTCCACGCCCCCTCCGGTTCCAGCGCCGGAGCCGCATGCACCCGCCACTTCAGCGCCAGCCGGCTCAGGATCAGCCCCACTCGCGGCAAATGGCCCGCGCTCGACACCACCTCCGCCGACTCCCATCCGTGGCTTCGCATCACCCGCAGCGAGTCGCACGTGTTCTCCATCGTGTTCCGCGCCTGCGTCTCTTCCACGATCACCTCCGCCGGAATCCCCTGCGCCTCGGCTACCCGCGCCATCACCCGCGCTTCCACAAAGCCGTTGTGCGCCGCCCCTCCGGTAAAGATCATCCTTGGCGCCACTCCCCGCTCGTATTCGCCCACCGCCTCCGTCACGCGCTCCAGCTCCGTCGGCGTCGGATTCCCGTCCGCATCCGCCGGGCTCCCCAGCACCATCAGCACGTCAAACTGATTTTGTGTCGTGTTTTCAGTCGGCGCCAGCGCCCGCGCGATCGCCGCCCACGCCACCAGCCCCACCACCACCGCCGCTCCCGCAACAATTGCGCGCCCCTTCCAACTCAGCCGCAGCCGTTTGCGTCGCGCGCCGCCTCGCCCGACCGGCCGCGCCATCCCACCTGCACCGCGCGCGCCATCTCGTCCCGCGCCCGTCTGCTTCCGTGTCCCCGCCGCGCTCAAAGGTGCCTTCCTTCCACCCTCCACTCTATCGCGCGAAGGATTCTCCCCGCTCCAGCGCATCCCGCCATCAGGAGCAAGTCCCACGACAGCCCTCAGCTCTATCAACTTTGGAGGGAGCAGGGGCCTTTAGGCCCCTGAACCTATGCCTGTCATCAAGCCTGGCTTTAGCCACGGGCCTTTCGTCCATGCTGCCCCAACTTCAAGGCGCGCCAAGCGCACGGAAAGCAAACCCGTTTAGCGATTCGTTCTTCTTATAAAATGAGTCAGAGAAAGCATACCGCAAGGCCCAAAAGACAAGCTCAGACGGAAGGCACGCACCCATCATGAAAAAGAGTGGTCCTCGGAAAGTCGAATCTGCATCTCCCCAATCTGCATCGAGCCAATCCGCATCTCATCTGATCGACGCGAGAATCAGTGAGCTCGCCGACTGGCGCGGAGAGATGCTTGCCCGCCTGCGCGCTTTGATCAGGCAAGCCGACCCTGAAGTCGTCGAGGAGTGGAAGTGGGGGATTCCTGTCTGGTCGCACGACGGGATCATCTGCACCGGCGAGACCTACAAGAAGGTCGTCAAAATGACATTTGCCAAGGGCGCCTTTTTGGATGACCCCGCAGGTCTCTTCAATTCCAGTCTCGAGGGAAGAGTCAGGCGTGCCATCGACTTCAAAGAAGGCGAAAAGCTCAAAGAGAAAGCTCTGAAAACTCTGATTCGCGCCGCCGTGGCCCTGAATGCTTCCAAGGCCTGATGCGGCCGGATCAATCATTCAGTATCAGGAGATGGCGGAGTTGCAGAATTGCCGATGCATGAATCGCTTTCTGGCGATCGCTTTGGCTTTCGCTTTAAGTGGCCCTGTCGTCTCGCGTGCACAGAACGCGAGCGAGCATCCGTTTTTCGAAATACTGACGCACCGCATGGATGTCGATGTAGACGGAGCTCCTAACGCCTACGGTCCGCCGGACAAGCAGACACTCGACAACCTTCTGGATGCGCATTACCTTAATCGCGCCGACAAGGAAATCGTCGGTTATCTGATTGACGAACACCATCGCCCAATTCTGCAGGGCCCAAATGATCCCTTCCCGGGTTATTACATTTCTCAGACTGCCTTCACCGACATTGAGAATCAGAATGAACGGGATCCACGGCGGTATGTCGACGCCCGCAACATCAATTACGTCGTCCGCGGTGACGTCGCCCGGCGACGCGGTGTGCGGGTGGGTGACTTTGTGTCTGTTTATTCGAAGCGCACGCACCGGGGCGTATTTGCCATTGTCGGAGATACAGGCAATCCCACAGGCGATGAGGGATCGCTTCACTTATTGCAGGATCTCGGATATCCGTTTCACGACGGCAAAAATGATTCGGTTGAAAAACCTGAAATCGTCATCCGGTTCTACCCGAACTCCAACCCAAAGCATCAGTTCTTCTTCACCCAGGCCGAACTGGACGAAGCAGCTACGAAGCTTGGCCTGAGCCGGGATTTCTCCGTTGCTGCCAGGACAAATCGATAAAGCGCATTGAAACCCTCCAGTCATAGGGGCTCTCCACGTCGGCGAGCCGGGCAAACTTGCCGCGCAACCGAGCAGCCCGCCCTACCACTTCGCCAGTTGCGTGAGCTGAATGAAGTTGCCGCAGGTATCGTTGACCATGGTGATTTTGGAGGCAGTTACGTCGGTGGGCGGCATGGTGAACTCGGCGCCTCGCGCTTTCATCCGGTCGTAATCGGCCTGCACGTCGTCAGTGAAAAACATGGCCGCAGGCTGGTTTTGCTGGAACAAGGCCTGCTGGTACGCCTTTGCCGCCGGATTGTTGTTGAGCGCCAACTGCAGCTCCGTGCCGTCAGGCTCCTCGGCTGAGGCCACGGTGAGCCAGCGATACGGGCCATTGCTGAAGTCGGATTTCTTTTGGAAGCCCAGCACTTCCGTATAGAAGCGCAGTGCTTTCTCCTGGTCGTCGACAAAAACGCTCGTCAATTTGATCTTCATTGCTTTTTCCTCGCAGATTGAGATTCGCGGGCGGCACCAAGTTACTGCATCCCGCTTCTCATTCGTGTTGCCCTTTTCGTTCAGGGTGCTCCGAGCACTCGCTCCAGGCCGTCGAACATCTTCTGCCAGCCATACTTCGCGCCGCCATAAGCCTGTTGCTGATCGGGACCGAAGCCGGACTGCTCCATGCGCAGGTGCGTGCCGCCATCGGCTGGAGTCAGCGTCCAGAGCACAATCCAATGCAGGCCCGGAGAGCTCTCGCTTTTTCCAACGCTCCAACTAAACGAGAGGCGTTGCATGGGTTCGACGGTGAGCACTTCGCAGTCAACGATGCCGTTCCAGTTCGGCTTAGGCTCGGTGCGGAATTGAAACTGATGGCCGGGCACCGGCTCGAAGTCGTTCTCCATCATCCATTGCGCCAGAAGCGGGCTCTCGGTAAGCGCTCGCCACAGCTTTTCTGGCGGGTGCGGGAATACTCTCTCGACGACCAGGGTACGGGTGGTCGGAGCTGCATTGCTTTGGGCTGCAGCGCTCATGGTTCCATCCTTTGCAAAAGGTCTTCAAGGCGGTCGAATCGTTCGCGCCAGAAGGCGCCGTAGTGATCGAGCCAGTTCACCATCGGCGTCAGCGCATCGGGCTGCGCCTGATAGTGAGTTTCGCGTCCCTCGCGGCGATGCCGTACCAGCTTCGCCCGCTTCAGCACCGTCAGGTGCTTTGAGACAGCAGGCTGCGACACGCCCGCATAGCGAGTCAATGCGTGGACGGTCTGTTCGCCCTGCCGGGTCAACTCCTCGAAGATGGCCCTGCGGGTGGGGTCGGCGAGAGCCCGGAACACGAAATTGGGACTGGCTTGCGTCACAGATAAAACCATAACCAAACGGTTATGGGTTGTCAAGACAAAAATAGCCGGAAAATTTTGGGGCGTCAATTGCCCCGACCCGCCACTTACCCGCTGATATTCGTTATCGGATAAACCAGCGGCCGACCCGTGCCACTGACGGTTGTTGGCGGTCAGCTTTTAGCTGAAGGATGAAAGCTGACAGCCGTTCTACGGATACATCCGGTTCAGCATTCTCGGAAACGGAATCGTCTCCCGCACGTGATCCAGCGCGCACACCCACGCCACCACGCGCTCAATGCCCATGCCGAAGCCCGCGTGCGGCACACTGCCGTATCGCCGCAAGTCGAGATACCACTCGAAGGCCGCGCGCGGCAACTTATGTTGTTCAATCCGCGAGCTCAGCAGCTCGTAGCTCGACACGCGTTGCGACCCTCCGATGATCTCGCCGTACCCCTCAGGCGCCAGCACGTCCACGCACAGCGCATACTTGGGATCCTTCGCATCCGGCTCCATGTAGAACGCCTTCACATCCGCCGGATAGCGGTGCACCATCACCGGCCGGTCGTACTGCGAACTCAGCCACGTCTCGTCCGGCGAGCCGAAGTCGTTTCCGTACTCGAACGGCGCCTCCAGCTTTCCATCCTTGTACGCCTGGTTCAGCAACTCCGCGGCCTCGTCGTAGCGCAGCCGCACGAACGGCGGCGTCACTGTCTCCAGCTTCGCCCTGTCGCGCCCGATCGTCTGCAACTCTGCCGCGCGATTCTTCAGCACGCTCTGCACAATGTACGAAATGTAGTTCTCCGCGAGCTCCATCAATCCCTCGAGGTCCATGTAGGCCACCTCGGGCTCAACCATCCAGAACTCCGTCAAGTGTCGCCGCGTCTTCGACTTCTCCGCGCGAAACGTCGGCCCGAAGCTGTACACCTTGCCCAGCGCCAGCGCCGTCGACTCCACGTAGAGCTGGCCGCTCTGCGTCAGGTACGCGGGATCGCCGAAGTAGTCCACCGGAAACAATGTCGACGTGCCTTCGCACGCCGCCGGCGTCAGAATCGGCGGATCGGTCCTGATAAATCCATTGCTATCGAAGTACTCCGCCGCCGCGCGCATGATCTCCGCGCGAATCCTCAAAATCGCCGACTGCCGCGGGCTGCGCACCCACAAGTGCCGCCGCTCCTGCAGAAAGTCGACGCCGTGCTCCTTGAGCGTGATCGGATACGGGTCCGACTCCGGCACCCGCTGCACCACATGCACGTCCTCCACGTCCAGCTCATACCCGCCCGGCGCGCGCTTATCCGCACGCACCTTTCCCGTGACAATTACGCTCGATTCCTGCGTCAGGCCTTTCAGCTTCTCAAATATTTCCGGCGTCACGCTCTTCACATGCGCCACCCCCTGGATCAAACCGGTCCCATCGCGAAAAATTGGGAACAGCAGCTTGCCACTCTCGCGCAAGTTGTAGAGCCACCCGCGCAGGGTCACGGATTGCCCCTCGTGCCGGCCGATCTCGGCGATCGTTGCAACGGGAGCGGTTGATTTCGCGGTTTCGGGAGTGGCGGGAGAAGTTTCTTCTGGCATCATGCTTCCTTTTCAGGCTTTGGCTGGACCTTCCAGAATAGCGCGCATCGCAGAGGGCCACCGTGCACGGCCGCCCCGCAACAAAGGCACAACCCCTCCGCAGCAAAAACCCAACCACCCCACGGCAAAGGCATCCGCCGCGCATCAGCAATTTCGTGCCACGAGAAAACGTTTTGATCTGGACAACAATCGGCCCGCAAGTGCATCCTAATCCAATAAGGAGCGGCGATGACCGAACGGCCCGAGGCGAGCGGCGAAGAGATGCACAAGACCCTGGCGGATGCCGACACCGCCGAGCGATTCATCACCGAGAAGCACCTGGGCGAGCGCATCCGCCGCCTGCGCCTCAAGAAGTCCATGGGGCTCGTGGATCTGGGCAAGCACACCGGGCTTTCGGCCAGCTTCCTCTCGCAGTTGGAGACGGGCCGCGTCGTCCCCACTCTACGCAACCTCGCGCGCATCGCGATGGTCTTTTCCAAGGACCTCTCGTATTTTTTTGAGAACGAGCCGTCACCGATCTTCCGCGTACATCGCAAAAAGGACCGCGTGCGTATGCCGCAAACCGGCGTCGAGCCGCCCACCTATACGTTTGAGAGCCTGGGCTACATGGTGCCCGACCGCCACATGGATCCGTACTTCGCGGAGTTTGTTCCACTGCCTGAGAATGTGGAGCCCCGGTCGCACATGCACACGGGATTCGAGTTCCTGTACGTGCTCGCGGGGGAGCTGGTGCTGCACCACGGAGAGCAGGAGGCTACTCTGGGCCCGGGCGACGCCGTCTACTTCGATGCCGGCACGCCTCACTCCTACCGCTCCTCAGGCAGCAAATCGGCCGAGGCTATCATCGTCACCATGCATCAGCCGCCCACAGGACCACCTCAGCCGCTGCGCCCGCTAGCCGTTACGGCAACGCGTCCGGCGCCGGCCATCCAGGCGTCGAAAACCACTCCGACCGACGGCACTTAGCGCACCACAACTGCCCTTGGCCCTTTACTTTGTTGTTGGACGCTTCAACTCGCCGTAGGTGGGATACGGAGCGGGCTCCGTGCTCGTGGGCATTGTGGCCAGCGTCTTTAGATCCTCCTGAACCTGCGCCCATCCGTCGCGATCCCGCTTGGTCGTGTTGGGTGCATTCGGATCGGAGTAATACGCCTGCACGTCGCTCTTGATGCCCGGAGGAATCGGCTGCTTCGGGTTCGTGGTCAGGCGGTCAAGAAGATCGGCGTACGTCTGGTCCGTAAGCGAGTAGGCGCCGGGCTTCACCACCTGCCCCGTATCGAGATCCCGGTTCGGCAGGGGATGCTCCGGGTCAGGCGGACCCAGCGTGGCTGTTGAAGTCGTCACACTCGCCGGTCGCGCCTGCCGGGACTCGGTGGGGGTAAACAGAGCCAGCCGATCCCGAAGCACGGTCGTGGCCGAGACCAGGCTGTGCATGTAATCGGCTTCAGCCGCTTGGCTTGGGCCCTTCACCGCAACCATCGCCAGCGGGCCCACCTTGGGCAGTACCCAGAGCACCCCGGCAAGCAGATGCGTTTCCACGCCGGCCTTCTTGTGATAGGCGGCCCAGTCGTACAGCGTCGCCGCCTCCGCTGCTTCCTTCTCGATCTCCTTCGCATCGGGCGTGTCCGGCTCCGCTGGCTCATGATTGCGATGCAGCAGCGTCACCGCATAAGCCACGCGGGGAATCAAAGTGCGCGTGGCAAAGCGGTACATGCGCACGTTGAATTTGCGGCCTTGACTCACGTCGAAATCCTCGGTCAGACCGTACGTCTCGTAGAAGGCCAGCGCAAGCTGGTGCGTGGGAACCTTAATCCCGATGTGGCGCATATAGTCCAGCGGAGCCAGCCGGTGTTTCGAAATCTGATCGATATCGAAGGCAAACTCCACTTGCACATGCTGGCGCCGGCCCTCCGCGTAGTTCACGCTGGCCCCGTAGCGTGTTGCGAGCTTGGGGAACTCGAGCGCGACCGCCCGGTTTGTCGCCTGCGAATGCCCGAACGAGTCGCCAATGTAGTGCGACAGCGCGCCCACGGCAAAGGCCAATTCATTGGCGTCGTGCGCGTTGCGGAAGAGCGCCAGCACAAAGTCGCCCGTGCGCACATAGTGCGTCAAATCAGAGAAAAACTCGTCGCCGGAGGGGTAATACCCCATGTCCTGGATCACGCATCCGCCGTAGGCGTAGGCGCGCGCGCGGTCAAGATCGGCCGCAGTCAGGTTAGGATAGTGGCTCTTCAGCAGAGGAACAATCGAGTCCTGCCAAGTCAGGTCGATGAGCTGCTCATGCGTTAGCAGGGAATAGGCGACCGCATGCTGATGCCAGCAGATCGGCAGCAGCAACACAACCAGCACAAACCTTCGCACGCGGTTCAAGCGCATAGCAATCGACATCAGCAGAGAGACGCTCCGCGACTGAGGGGGGAATGGAAGCGGGGACCCGCCTCCATTGTATGCGAACTTCGCCACCCGGCCCGCCGGATTTGCGTGCTGCGGATCAGATCTCTTTAGCCGCTGGATACCCGATCCACCGCCCCATTGTCGTTTTCGCCATCCGTCCGCGCCGGGCATCTTAAGGACCAAAACGGAGGAATGCGAGAGCAGAGATCAGCGAGCAGGGAACAGCCAGTGAACAGCTGAGAACTGGCAATCGGCAACTGAAGGTTGAGAGCTAGGAGCTAGCAGCTTCCATCATTCGATCTAAAGCCACTCTCGCCCACTGCTTCACGTCGGCCTTCACCTGCACGCGGTTCACCACGCGCCCCTCAACCAGGTTTTCAAGCGCCCACGCCAGATGCTGCGGGCTGATGCGGTACATCGTGGTGCACAGGCAGCCGGTGTCATCGAGAGTGATGATCTTCTTGCCCTCCGGAGCAAAACGCTTAGCCAGCCGGTTCACAAGGTGAATCTCCGTCCCAATGGCAAACATCGATCCCGCGGGCGCCCGCTCCACCAGCGCGATCAACTGCTCGGTCGAGCCCAGCGCGTCCGCCTTCTGGCACACCTCATAGCGGCACTCGGGATGCACAATCACCTGAATGCCCGGATACTTCGCCCGCACCTGATCCACGTGGCTCGGCAGGAATCGCTGATGCACAGCGCAGTGGCCCTTCCACAGCAGCATCCGGCTCGCCGCCAGCCGTTCCTTCGTGTGCCCGCCCTGGAAGGACCCGAGTTGAGGCGCCCACGGATCCCAAACCGCCATCTCTTCTAACGCAATCCCCATCGCATGCCCCGTGTTCCGCCCCAGATGCTGGTCCGGCAGAAACAGAATCCGCTTGCCCCGCGCGAAACCCCACTTGAGCGCCGCCCTCGCGCTCGAAGAAGTGCAAACCAACCCTCCGCGCTCGCCGCAGAACGCCTTGATCGCCGCCGTCGAGTTGATATACGTGACTGGCACGGTCCCCTCCGCCAGCCCCATGCGCTCCAGCGCCTCCCAGCACTCTTCCACCTGCGAGATTTCCGCCATATCCGCCATCGAGCAGCCGGCATTCAGGTCTGGCAGAATCACCTGCTGCCCATTCCGCGCCAGAATGTCCGCGCTCTCCGCCATAAAGTGCACGCCGCAGAAGACGATGTACTTGGCTTCGCTCGCAGCGGCCACCTTCGCCAGCTTGTAGCTGTCTCCAGTGAAGTCGGCAAACCGCACCACCTCGTCGCGCTGGTAGTGGTGGCCCAGAATCACCACCGTCGCGCCCAGCCGCGCACGCGCCTCGGCGATCCGCCGATCCATCGAGTGGTCGGGAAGAGCCAGATAGTTTTCAAGAGAACACGTTTCGACTGCCTGCGATGAGGCAGCGGTCACTTCGTCATAAGCCAGGGTCACAAGATTCCGCCTTCAGTCCGCCGCGGCGGACGGGGATGTTGAAAGCTTTCTAACCGGCTGCAGTGGCTGCGCTTCTTCTTGATCCTTCTCTGGTCCAAAACCAGGAAAAATCCAAAACCAGAAAAAACCATCCACGGGGTTGTTGCAGCCCTTACCTATAGGACGCGTGCGAGAGCCAGGAGGTTCATTCTGACCCCTCCGTTTCGCGCCATCCCATCTGTCGTCCATTCTAACGCGACTGAGAACGTGATCGAGCGCACCGGGAATGTGAGCCTGCTTCGCGAAGATTTGGCAGCAATCGGCGGGTTTGAACAGATCAGATTCTCTGATTGCACCAGGGCTGCAACAAACCTCCGCATCGGCGCTGAAATCTTCGACCCTGGCGCGTGGAACCAGCCGCCCACACCCGGAGCGCGATCCGGACCCTCAAGGCTCCTCAAACAGCCGAGTCCAAGTGAGCCAATCGACCTCACGAGGCAGATGCGCAGTCAGCAGCACTCGCACTGGCGCCACCATGCTCGCATCGTCCCCACCACTCCGCAATTGTGAGCGCCGCGCAGCGACAGGTATCATGATCCTTCATGGGATCTCCGCCGCCAATTCAGCTTGCCACGCTCGGCATGTGGGACACTTTGCTCCTCATGGTGCTGGCGCTGGTGGTCTTCGGGCCGCGCCGCCTTCCCATGATCGGCCGCCAGCTCGGTAAGCTCATGTACGAGTTCCGCAAAGCCTCAAACGACTTCAAATTCCAGATGGAAGAAGAGTTGCGCAACGCCGAAGAGGCTGATCGCCGCAAAAAGGAAGAAGAGGAGCGCCAGCGCACCCTCACCGCCGTCTCGTCGCCTCCGCAACTCGAGCAAGCAGTCACGCAAGCCGCAGAGCCCACCACCACTCCGGAATCAACCACATCCGCTCCCGCCGCTACTGAAAGCCCCTATCCCAGCGAGCCTCCCCTGCTTCGCCATCCCGACTTTGCCGCCGAAGCCACTCGTTCAGAGGAGACCACCCCGCCTTCACCCGAAGCCGCCCCACTCACCGCCGAATCGTCAAGCTCTGAAGCAACCACTGCCGCTGAAACCGCTGTTTCCGAGGCCGTCGAGGCTGCCAAACTCCGCATCCAGCCGCCCTCCACCGGCGAGCCCGTTCCCGCCGAGCGTCCCGGCCAGCAACCCCAGCGAAATGAACCCGTCGCCCCCCCGATGCACGACCCCGGCGAAACCCCGGAGAGCGTGATCCCAGCAGCCGAAAGATCGGAGCCGGCAACCCGCCATGGTTGATCCCGTTGAAGCCATCGGTAAAGCGCGCAAAGCCGTCACTGAGCGCGCCGAGCTCCCCGGCATGAGCTTGATGGAGCACCTCGAGGAACTGCGCAAGCGCATTGTCCACTCCGCCATCTATCTCGCCATCGGCTTCATCATTGCGTACGCATTTCACGAGCGTCTCTACGGCTTCGTCCAAGCCCCGCTCACCAAGCTCGGCATCAAGCTCAACTATACCCACCCCATGGATCCGCTCAACCTCTATCTCCAGGTCTCGTTCATTGGCGGAGCCATCCTCGCCTCGCCCTTCATCCTCTATCAGGTCTGGCTCTTTATCGCGCCGGGCCTTTATCAGAAAGAGAAGCGCTTCGTCGTTCCCTTTATGGCCGCCACGGTCAGTCTTTTTCTCGTCGGCGCGGGATTCGGCTACTTCTTTGTCCTTCCCGGCGCGCTCAAAATCCTCATCCTCGGCTTCGGCAGCAAGTTCAACCCCATCGTCACCATCGAGGAGTACACCGGCTTCTTCCTCTCCATCATTCTGGGCCTCGGCGTCAGCTTCGAGCTGCCCATCCTCATCTTCTTTCTCGCTCTGTTCGGCATTGTCAGTCCGAAGTTTCTTTGGAAGAACATTCGCTACGCCATCCTCGCCGTCTTTCTGGTAGCCGCCATTATTTGTCCCAGCCCCGATCCGAGCACCATGTGTTTTTACGCGGCCCCCATGCTGGCCCTTTACCTTGTCGGCATCGGCGTCGCCTGGTGGGTCCACCCCGCGCGCAGGAAGAAAAAGGAGGCTGCCGGATGAGGTTTTTTCCCCCTTCGTCGAGCGTCCATCAAAAACCTGTCATCCTGAGCGGAGTCCGCCGCAGCGGACGACGTCGAAGGATCTGCGGTTGCTTTTCTGTCGAAACGCACAAGAAAGAAAGGTCGGGTGCCCGATCCTTGACGCGGGTGCCCCAGGTCTCGCTCTTGAGACCTGGGTTAACCGGGATCTTCGCGGCATTCGCTTTCGGCCTCCTCGTCCCTCACCACGCATTCGCCCAGCACTTCGACGGCGCCAAAGCCTACGAGTACGCGCGCGAGTTCGCAGCCATCGGCCCGCGCTGGCCCACCGGCCCCGGCCACGTCAAAGCCGAGGACTTCCTCCGCTCCCATTTCCAGCGCGCCCACGATCAGCTCGAAGAGGACACCTTCACCGCCGACACTCCCATCGGCCCCGTGCCCATGTGCAACTTCATCGTCCGCTTCCCCGGCACCAAGCCCGGCGTCATCGTCCTGGGCACGCACTACGAAACCAACTACCCGCTCCGCAACATCAACTTCGTCGGCGCCAACGACGGCGCATCCACCACCGGCCTCTTAATGGCTATCGCCGATTCCCTTCGCGCCCAGTCCGCTCAAGCCCCCGGCAAGAAACTCGCCGGCTACTCCGTCTGGCTCGTCTTCTTCGACGGCGAAGAGGCCATTGAGCATTGGTCGGCCTCCGACTCCACCTACGGCAGCCGCCATCTCGCCGCCAAGTGGGGCCGCGACGGCGCCCTCAACCAGATCAAGGCCTTTCTCCTCGCCGACATGATCGGCGACAAGGATCTCGACATTCAGCGCGAAACCCACTCCACCGCCTGGCTCGTTGATCTCGTAGCTCAGGCGGCCAAGAAGTTCGGCTACCAGCATTATTTCTTTCAGCAGGAGATGGAGGTTGAGGACGATCATTTGCCCTTTGTCGAGCGCGGCGTGCCCTCCATCGACATCATTGACCTCGACTACGGGCCCAACAACAGCTACCATCACACCGCGCAGGATACGATGGATAAGATCAGCGCGCACAGCTTGATGATTGACGGAGACGTGTTTCTGGAATCGATCCGCCTGATCGATCAGAGATGAAGAGCCGTTAGCTCTTAGCCATTGGCTCTTAGCTGATTCTTTCCCGAAAGGCTGCTGACGATGGCCCTGGCGCGGACGAGCTAAAGGCTAAAAGCTAAGAGCTAACGGCTTGGAAAGAACAAGGAGCACCAAGTGTCTCAAGCAGAAATCGGCATTATCGGCGGCAGCGGGCTCTACTCCATGCCCGGATTCACCAACATCCATGAGAAGCGCATCGATACGCCCTTCGGCCCGCCCTCTGACGCCTTTGTCCTCGGCGAGCTCGAAGGCCGCAAGGTCGCTTTTCTCGCGCGCCACGGCCGCGGCCATCGCATCCTGCCCTCCGAGCTCAACTTCCGCGCCAACATTTACGCCTTCAAAAAGCTCGGCGTCGAGCGCATCCTCTCCGTCTCCGCCGTTGGCTCGCTTAAGGAAGAACACAAGCCCACCGATTTCGTCATACCCGACCAGTTCATCGACCGCACCTTCCATCGCGTCGCCACCTTCTTCGGCGAGGGCATCGTCGGCCACGTCGCCTTCGGCGATCCAGTCTGCGCCACTGTTGCCAAAGCCGCATTGGACGCCTGCGCCAAAGTCGGCGTCGTGGGCAAGCTCGGCGGCACATACGTCTGCATGGAGGGCCCGCAGTTTTCCACCAAGGCCGAGTCGAATCTCTACCGCAGTTGGGGCGCCGACGTCATCGGCATGACCAACCTGCAGGAGGCCAAGCTGGCCCGCGAAGCCGAAATCTGCTACGCCACCATCGCCATGGTCACCGATTACGATTGCTGGCGCGAGGGCCACGACGCCGTCACCATCGAGCAAATTGTCGCCGTGCTCCACAAGAACGCCGACAACGCCGCAAAGGTCGTCAAAACCGCCGTCGCGGCTCTGCCTCCTACATCAGAAGTCGCCCGCACCTGCCCCTGCGCCTCGGCCGCAATGTACGCCGTGCTCACCCAGCCCGATGCCATTCCCGCCGCCGCCAAAGAGCGCCTCAAGCTCCTCTTCGGCAAGTACTTGGGCTGGTAAACTTGAGAACTGGCTCGGACAATGCGTTGACTGCAACATCACAATCCGCGCCGTTGACTGACCAGCAGCTTGCTTCCGATTTGGCAAAGCTTTGGCCGCATCGGGAGCACGAGGCGCCCTCTCTCAGCGGCGTGCTTTGCAGGGTGGGTCTGCATCGATGGCGCTCGCTCAACACAGCCAGGATCGCGCCTCAAAAACATGTGCGCTTTTGTTTCTGGTGTTCGGTCGTGAAGATCGATGGCCACATCTACACGCCCTGAACCGTAAAGCAGCGGCTTCAATCGTTTAGGAGACCAATGGCAATTACAGTAGTTGGCAGCGTGGCTTACGACTCCATCGAAACTCCCGCCGGACGCCGCGAGCGCTGCCTCGGCGGCGCAGCCACTTATTTCTCGCTTTCCGCCAGCTTTTTCACGGATGTCCGTGTCATTGCCGTCGTCGGCGAGGACTTCGGTCCCGAGCAGGAGGCCGTCTTCGCCGCCCGCAACATCGACACTCGCGGCATCGAGCGCGCTCCCGGCAAAAGCTTCTTCTGGGAAGGCTCCTACCTCGAAAACATCAACGAAGCCAAAACCCATAACACTGAGCTCAACGTTTTCGCCTCCTTCGAGCCGAAGATTCCTGACGCCTACCGCGACTCCGAATTCCTCTTTCTCGCCAACATCGACCCCATCCTCCAGCGCCGGGTTCGCGAATCCATGCCCCAAGTCAAGCTCGTCGCCGGCGACACCATGAACTACTGGATTAAGGACCATCGCCCGGCCCTCCTTGAGGTCCTCAAGGGGCTCGATATTCTCCTCATCAACGACACCGAAGCCCGCATGCTCGCCGGCAACAACAACCTCGTTATGGCCGCGCGCGCCGTCATCGCTCTCGGCCCTCGCGCGTTGGTCGTCAAGCATGGCGAATACGGCGCGACGTTATTCCACAGCTCGGCTCCAAAAGGTCGAGCGGAACTCCGCACCTTCAGGGCTCCGGCTCTCCCGCTCAAAGAGGTCATCGATCCCACCGGCGCGGGCGACAGCTTTGCTGGCGGCTTCTTCGGCTATCTGGCCTCACAGCCCGAGCTCACGCCCGCCGCCTGGCGTCTCGCCATGTTTTACGGTAGCGTCATGGGCTCCTTCGCCTGTGAACGCTTCGGCACTGAGCGCCTGCAGCAGCTCTCGCGTCCTCAGATCGACGCCCGCTTCAACCTCCTTCGTGAGATCACGCACCTTGACTGAGAAACGCATCCCGGACGCCGAAGGCTGGGCCGTTTTGGCCTTCGCCATGGCGGCCTCGGCGGTCGCCATCATCTGGAGCTGGCGTCACGGAGCGATGCTCAACTACGGCGACGCCATCGCCCATCTTCACATCGCGCGCCGCGTCTTCGACTCTCGCACTCCGCGCTTCTCGCAACTCGGTTCGGTGTGGCTCCCGCTGCCGCACATCCTTCTTATCCCCTTCGTGCAGGACTACTTCTGGTGGGCCACCGGCCTCGGCGGCATCATTCCATCGTCGCTTTCCTACATTGCCTCCTGCGTCGGCATCCACCGCCTGGCGCGGAACTGGCTCAACCCCGCGGCCGCCGCTTTCGTGCTCGTCTTCTTCGCGCTCAATCCCAACCTCCTCTATCTGCAAACCACGGCCATGACCGAGCCGCTCTTCCTTTGCGAAATGATCTGGATCGTGCTCTGGTTGGTCGAGTGGCGCGCCGCCCTCAACGAAGAGACTCAAGCTGCCAGCTACGTGCTTCGCACCAACTCTCCCTCTCGCCCCAACCGCCCGCGGCGCCTCGCCGCCTTCGCTCGGCTTCCTTTGCGCATCCCCCTCCGCATCTTTGAAGCGCCCGGCCCTGTCCGCGGCGCCTGGCTCCGCAATCCTCTCGCTCCGCCCCCTCCACGCGCCAACGTCCCCATCACGCGAACCAGCGGCCTCCAGATCTGCGTCGCCGCGGCCCTGGTCGCGGCCATCTTCACTCGCTACGACGGCTGGATTATCGCCCTCCTCGCCTGGACGGGCATCGGCCTCACTCTGCTCAAGCGCGCAGCCGCCGGCGAGCGCGGCCGCCTCAGCTCTGCCGCCTTCTGGCTGGCCAGCCTCGCTGTCGTCGCCGCACCCATCCTTTGGTTCGTCTACAACTCCGCCGGCTTCGGTGACTGGCTCTACTTCGCGCGCGGCCCTTTCTCGGCCAAAGCCATCGAACTCCGAACCGCCGTGCCGGGCTCGTCGCCGCATCCCGGCTGGCACAGCCCTTGGGTCGCGCTGCTCTACTACCTCAAAGTCTCTGCGCTCGACTCGGCCGCCGCGTCCTGGGGCAACCTGGTCCTGGCCCTGGCTGCCCTCGCCACAGGCGTAGCCCTTTTCGCAGGAACATCCGCCGCTCGCCGCCCTGCCTCGGCCTGGATCCTCCTCCTCTGGCTCCCCGTTCCCTTCTACACCTGGTCCGTCGCCTATGGATCGGTGCCCATATTCTTCCCCGCCTGGTGGCCCTACACCTGGTACAACACGCGCTACGGCCTTGAGCTGCTTCCGGCGCTCGCACTCGGTCTCGGTTTCGCAGCCCAGTTTGCCGCCGGCGCCTTGCGCCGTATCAAGCTCCCGTACATCGCAGGGTTCTCGGCGCCGATTGCTCTCGCGGTCCTTTTGGCGCTCGCCGGCCTCAACGTCTTTCTCCTCCTCCGCGCTGATCCGGTGGTCTACATCGAGAGCACCAAGAACCTCGAAGCGCGCCAGCCCTACGACGACGACATTCCGCCAGCCTTGCAGGAGCTGCTCACCCTCTACCCGCACGCCCCGGTGCTTATGAATACTTCCATTTATCCTGAGATCGTCGCCTTCACCGGCATTCCTCTCCGCCAAACCATCAACGAGAGCGATCTCCAGATCTTTCGCGAC
>Ga0326727_10012329_pt1 | contig 19503 bp, 19 predicted proteins | sample MB2enrmetagenome_FD_207643 | JGI IMG/M metagenome (GOLD analysis project Ga0326727, IMG submission 207643) | Lab enriched peat soil microbial communities from McLean, Ithaca, NY, United States - MB29MY | ecosystem: Environmental > Terrestrial > Soil > Wetlands > Peat | place: USA: New York...
GCCGCCGCCGCCTTCCGCGGTCCGGGAGCGCGCAGGTACACGGCGCAGCGATCCCGTCTCCCGGCTACGAGGATCGCCCGGGCCGCCGGGTGCGCGGCGGGAACGACGATCCCTGAGGCGGGGTGGCGGTGGACCGCGGCGACGAGCCGTTCGAGGTCGTCATCAGCGCACGGTGTGCCGACGAAGACGGCGACGGGATCGGTCGACTCGGCGAGGGCGGCGAAGATCGCGGCAATCGCCGGCACGCGGGCGGCCCGCGGCGGGCCGAGGTTGCCGACGACGAGGACCCGGGCGCGCCGGATCCTCGACGACGAGGCGGAGCGGATGACCGCGTCGATGACCCGGTCGACGTCGCCGGCGGGTCCGACGACCGAGGTGCACTCCGCGGCGACGAGGTCGACGAGGTAGGCGGGCCCGCTCTCGTTCGGCACGGTGGCGAGACAGAGCTTGCCCGCCTCCGTCGCGTCGCCTGTTCGCGTCCGGCCGGACTGCTCGTTGTACGCGAACGTCCAGGTCGGGCGCACGGTGCCGTCACCGAGGGGCGGGCCGAGGCGGACGCCGGTGTCCGACGCCAGTGCGAGCTCGTGACGCGTCAGCTCGTAGACGACGGGCCGCTCATCGCGTTCGGGTCCGAGCGCGGGTGCGACGAATTCGGCGATCGCGTCGGTGAACGGGCGGTAGAGCGCGCGCCCGTCGTCGCGATCGGCGGGCGAACCGAGCCGGGGCTCATCTCCGACAGCGCGAGGATGCCCGACCGCCCCGGAGACGTTCCCTAGCCGCTCGCCGCCCACCGATGCCGCCTCTCGCATCTCGCGTCCCCCGTTGGAGGGTCCCGGGACCCTGCCGCGGTTACCGATCGGACCCGCCCGACCTCACGCCAGCATCGATGGGCGCCGTACCGTTTCTTCTACCGCCTCACCGCCCCGGGCGCCAGATGAGAACGGGTCATCGTCGCCGATGGGCGGCCAAATCGGCCAAGTTCCGGCGACGGTGCGGTTGCTATACTTCGCGCTGCGGTTTGTCGAACGGAAGGTCGTCTGAACGTGGGCTCCGCGCCCACGTTCTTGTTTTTCGGAGCAGTTCGGTGGTCGGTGGGAATCGACGACGGCAGCAGGGACGATGGCGACAGGGAAAACGGACGTGGCGAGGGGTGCGCGGTCGGCGGACGCCGCCGACGAGCTGGAACGCGCCATCGCGTCGGTCGTCGAGTCCGCGGGCCACGAGCTCGTCGACGTCGAGTCTGGAGGCGGCGTCCTCCGGGTGACGGTCGAACGCGACGCGGGCCTCGACCTCGACGACCTCGCCGAGGTCTCGCGCCTCGTCTCGGCGTTGCTCGACGAGCGGGCCGACATCGCCCCGGCCGGCCGCTACGAGCTCGAGGTCTCCAGCCCCGGAATCGAGCGGCGGCTGCGCCGACCGGCGCACTTCGCACGGGCCCGGGGCGGGCGCGTTGCGGTCCGGACCGTCGCGGGCACGCCGGGGGACCGGCGCACCGAGGGCGAGCTGCGCGACTGCGACGGAGAATCGGTGACGCTCGTCGACGATGCCGGAGTCGAGCACCGGATCCCCTACGTGGCAATCGAGCGCGCCCACACCGTCTTTGACTGGCGTGCCGCGCTCGCCGGCGGACGCGGCGGACCGGGTCCGGCGGCGACGAGGGGTCGGGCCTCATGAGCACGACGAACTTCGAGTTCCTCGACGCTCTCCAGCAGATCGCGCGCGACAAGGGCATCGCCGTCGAGACGCTCCTCGAGGCGCTCGCCAACGCGCTCGTCGCCGCCTACAAGCGCCAGCCCGACGCCGCCGAGGAGGCCTTCGTTACGATCGACTCCGACTCCGGGGAGATCCGCGTCTACGGACAGGAGCTCGACGAGGACGGCAACGTCGTGCGCGAATGGGACGACACCCCGAACGACTTCGGCCGCATCGCCGCCCAGGCCGCGAAGCAGGTCATCCTGCAACGCATCCGCGAGGCCGAGCGCGACCTCAAGTACGAGGAGTACGCCGGACGCGAGGGCGACATCGTGACCGGGATCATCCAGCAGAGCGACAACCGCTACACGCTGCTCGACCTCGGCAAGGTCGAGGCGCTGCTCCCGCAGGCCGAGCAGGTCCCCTACGAGCGCTACGACCACGCCGCGCGCCTGAAGGCCTACATCGTCGAGGTCCGCAAGACCTCCAAAGGACCCCAGATCGTCGTCTCGCGCAGCCACCCCGGGCTCATCAAGCGGCTCTTCGAGCTTGAGGTGCCCGAGATCTCGAACGGCGTCGTCGAGATCAAGGCGTGCGCCCGGGAGCCGGGGCACCGCACGAAGATCGCCGTGTGGTCGAACGACCCGAACGTCGACCCGGTCGGCGCCTGCGTCGGGGCGCGGGGCGCCCGGGTCCGGATGGTGACGAACGAGCTGCGCGGCGAGAAGGTCGACATCGTGCCGTACTCCGACGACCCCGCCGAGTTCGTCGCCCGCGCCCTCCAGCCCGCCCGGGTGAAGGAGGTCCGCCTCGACGAGGAGACGGGAACCGCGACGGTCATCGTCCACGACTTCCAGCTCTCGCTCGCCATCGGCAAGGAGGGCCAGAACGCCCGGCTCGCGGCCCGCCTCACCGGTTGGCGGATCGACATCAAGAGCGAGACCCAGCTCGCCGAGGAGGAGAGCGGCGTCTCGCCCGTCGACTGGGCCGAGGGCGAGTGGTTGCGGAACGAGTCGGGCGAGATGGTCTTCCAACCCGCCGGTGGCGGAGCGTCCGTCTCGATGGCCGAATGGGTCCAGGGCGGCGGACCGGAGGGCGTCGGGGTGCCGGCGCCGGGCGAAAGTCCCGCCGAGGGGGAGGCCGTGGCGGCTGAGGACGCCGCGGCACCGGTCGAGGCTCCCGCCGAGACCGTCGCCGAGGGGGCCGTTGCCGAGGACGTCCCCGCCGAGGACGGCGTCACGAAGGACGCCGCCGACGGCGCGCTCGACGAGAGCTCCTAGCGGTTCGCCGGCGCCCGTTCGGGATCGCCGGCCCGCTCATCCGATGCTTGCGGGCACCTCACCGGGCACGGCGCGAGCCGTCGTGTGCGAGGATGGATGGGGCTGTCGCGAGCCGTCGGTCTGGCGCGCGACTTGTGCCGCGAAAAGGGGCTGTCGAGAACTTGGCTAGGAAGATCCGCGTCTACGAGCTCGCGCGAGAGCTCGGCCTAACGAACAAGGAGGCGCTCGACCTCTCCTTGTCGCTCGGCATCGGCGTGAAGAGCCACTCGTCCTCGATCGAGGACGCCCAGGCGGACCGCGTCCGGCGCAAGGCCGAGCGTGAGGGCCTGATCCGGGAGGCCCAGCCCGAGTTGGAGCCGGTTGCGGAGCCCGCGCCCAAGCCCGCCAAGCAGGCCAAGCCCGCGGCGCGGCGCACCCCTGCTCCCGCGCCTGTTGCGGAACCGGCGCCGGTTGTCGAGCCGACGCCCGTGTCCGAGGTTCACCGCGTCGTGCGCAGCCGCCCGGCTTCCGAGCTCGGAGAGGCGCCGCCCGCCCCCGCTGCCCGCCCCGTCGCGCCGAGCCGACCGGCCGCGGCGCGCGAGGTGGCCCCACTCCGCCCGGCCGCGTCCCGTGCCGCAGGCCCCCCCGAAGCCCCGGCGCGCCGTCCGCTCACGAGTTCGACGGGCAAGCCGATCCCGCCCCCGCCGGGCCCGCCACGTCCGGCTAGTCGTCCGATCCCGCCCCCGCCGGGCATGGGGTCGTCGGGGCCGTCATCGGGTCCCCGCCCGGCTCCCTCCGGGGGACCCCGGGGAGGCGGATTCGGCACCCGGTCAGCGCCGGGTGGCGCGCCGCGCAGCGGCTTCGGCGGCGGTCGTCCCGGCAGCTACGGCGGTCGTCCCGGCGGCGGGATGGGCCAGGGCCGCCCGCCCGGTGCGGGAGGCCCGCCCTCGGGTGGGACACGCGGCGGACCGGGAGGACGGTCGCGCACCCCGCAGCGGCGCGCCCAGCGGCGGCGCCGCGTCGTCGAGGAGCTCGAGCCGATCCAGGTCTCAACGTACGTGCCCTCGAGCGCGCCGGTGCCCGACCACGAGGTCATCATCGAGCGGGGCAGCACCCCACAGGAGGTCGGGCCGAAGCTCAACCGGTCGGCCGGCGACGTCATCCGGTTCCTTTTTCTCCAGGGCGAGGTCGTGACGGCGACCCAGTCGCTGTCTGACGACATGATCGAGCTGTTCGCGGCCGAGATCGGGGCCCGGGTCACCCTGGTCGACCCGGGCGAGGAGCAGGAGGCGGCGCTCCAGGCGCGCTTCTTCTCCGACGAGGCGGCCCCTGTTGACGCCGCTACGTTGCGCCCCCGCCCGCCGATCGTGACGGTGATGGGCCACGTCGACCACGGCAAGACGCTGCTCCTCGACCGGATCCGCCGGACGAACGTCGTCGACACCGAGGCGGGCGGGATCACCCAGCACATCGGCGCCTACCAGGTCGAGCGCGGCGGCCAGCTCGTCACTTTCATCGACACCCCCGGCCATGAGGCGTTCACCGCGATGCGTGCCCGCGGCGCCCAGGTGACCGACATCGTCGTGCTCGTCGTCGCGGCGGACGACGGGGTGATGCCCCAGACGGTCGAGGCGATCAACCACGCCAAGTCGGCGGGCGTGCCGATCATCGTCGCCGTGAACAAGGTCGACAAGGAGGGGGCGGACCCGAACCGGGTCCTCCAGCAACTCTCCGAGCAGGGCCTCGTGCCCGAGGCCTGGGGCGGCGACACGATCACCGTCGAGACCTCGGCGTTGCTGGGGCTCGGCATCGACGACCTGCTCGACCAGATCGCCGTGCTCTCCGAGGTCCTCGAGCTCCGGGCGAGCCCCGACTCGGCCGCCCGCGGGGTCGTGTTGGAGGCGAACCTCGACGTCGGCCGCGGACCGGTGGCGACGGTCATCATCCAGTCCGGGACGCTGCGTGTCGGCGACACGATCGTCGCCGGCCCGGCCTGGGGCAAGGTTCGGGCCCTCATCGACGAGCACGGCGACCAGCTCAAAGAGGTGCTGCCCTCGATGCCGGCCCAGGTGCTCGGATTGTCGGAGCCGGCGAGCGCCGGTGACGAGCTGCGCGCGACGGGGGATCTCGGGATCGCCCGCACGATCGGCGAGGCCCGGGAGCAACGCCAGCGCTACGCCGGCTATGCGCCCTCGCCCTCGGCCCCGGCGTCGGGCGCCAAGCTCGAAGACATCTTCGAGCAGATCCAGCGCGGCGAGACGACGACGCTCAACCTCGTGCTCAAGGCGGACGTCCAGGGTTCGCTCGAGGCGGTGACCGAGAGCCTGCGCCGGCTCGAGCGCGACGACGTGAAGATCGCCTTCGTCCACCGGGCCGTCGGCGGCATCACCGAGTACGACGTCCAGCTCGCCGTGGCGTCGGCGGCGACGATCCTCGGCTTCAACGTCCGGCCCGACCGGCGGGCCCGCGAGCTCGCCGAGGCCCAGGGCGTCGAGATCCGCACCTACGAGATCATCTACAAGCTCGTCGAGGACATCGAAGCGGCGATGGTCGGCATGCTCGCCCCGGTCGTCGAGGAGGTCGTGACCGGCGAGGCCGAGGTGCGCGAGATCTTCCGCGTGCCCCGCGTCGGCGCCGTCGCCGGGTGCTACGTGCTGAACGGGACGATCACCCGGGGATCCAAGGTCCGGTTCCTGCGCGACGGCACGGTCATCTGGAAGGGCTCGATCACCTCGCTGCGCCGTTTCAAGGACGACGCCCGCGAGGTGCAGGCCGGTTTCGAGTGCGGTATCGGCCTGTCGGACTTCCAGGACCTGCACCAGGGCGACATCATCGAGACCTTCGAGGAACGCGAGATCCCGAGAACCTGATCGCTGTTGCCGTCTTCCGATCATGGCGGGGGACAGGAGAGGAACGAGGATGCGCCGCCGCGGTCCCGTGCGACCCTATCCACGGCTTGTCCGTGTGAACGCGCTCGTCCACGAGGTGCTCGCCGAGGAGATCGAGCGGCTGGCCGTCGCCGACGACCGGCTCGCCCTCGTCACGATCACCGACGTCGCCTGCGAGGGGGACCTGCGCCACGCCGTCGTCTATCTCGCCTCGCTGGCGCCCGGCGCGGCGGAAGCCCTCGAGGAACGCCGGCGCGCCCTCCAGCGGGCGATCGCCTCCCAGGCGCGCCTCAAGCGCACGCCGACCCTCGAATTCGTCGTCGACCCGGCGATCGTCGAGGGGGCGCGCATCGAGGAGGCGCTGCGCCGCGCCAATGCCGCCGAGCCGGGCGAGACGCCGTCCGGGGAGGAAACCTGACGCCCGGGGTCGGCGCGGGCCCGACCCCCCGCGCCCGGCGGGATCTCGACGGCGTCGTCGTCGTCGACAAGCCGGCGGGGTGGACCTCGCACGACGTCGTCGCCCGGGCGCGCGGGATCCTCGCCGAGAAGCGCTGCGGCCATGCCGGTACCCTCGACCCGGACGCGACCGGAGTGCTGGTGATCGGGGTCGGCCGGGCGACGCGCCTCTTGCGGTTCGCGACCGCGTTGCCCAAGACCTACGTCGGCGAGGTCGTGCTGGGGACCTCGACGTCGACCCTCGACGCCTCCGGGACGGTGACCGGGACCTTCGAGATGGCGTCGGTCACGCTCGAGGGCGTGCGCGCCGCCGCGGCCGCGCTCACCGGGAGGATCCTGCAGACCCCGCCGATGGTCTCGGCGGTCAAGGTCGCCGGCCGGCGCCTGCACGAGCTCGCCCGCGCCGGCGTCGAGGTCGAACGCAAACCGCGCCCGGTCGAGGTCTTCCGGTTCGACGTCGAGGCGACCGGCGATCCGGCGGTCTTCGCGGTCGAGGTCGCCTGCTCGTCGGGCACGTACGTGCGCGTGCTCGCCGCGGATCTCGGTGCCGCGCTCGGTGGCGGCGCGCACTTGCGGGCGCTCCGCCGCACGGCGGTGGGTAGCTTCGTCGTCGACCGGGCCGTGACGCTCGACGCGCTCGGCGTCGGTGACGTGCGGCCGATGGGGGAGCTCGTTGCCCATCTGCCGGCGGTCGCCGCCGACGCCGGGGTCGCCGCGGCGATCGCCCACGGTCGGGTGCTCCCCCGGGGGCTCGTCGGCGCGACGGGCGACGGGCCCTGGGCCGTCTTCGACGGGTCCGGACAGCTGCTCGCCGTCTACGAGGCGTATGCGGCTGACCGCATGAAGCCGACGGTTGTCGTGTGCACGGAGGCGCCCGGAGGATAGGGGTCCCGCGATCGGCCCGTCCGACGGGAGACGAAGCGGTCGCGCGCGGTTGGCGGACGGCGGGCTGGGGCGACTTTCCCGGCGAGTAGGGTCGGGACCCGATGGCCGCGCCCGACCGCCGCGTCGAGAGGGAGGGCTACGTCGTCGCGACGATCGGCACGTTCGACGGCGTCCACCTCGGGCACCGGCGCTTGATCGACGAGACGAGGCGTCAGGCCGCACGGTCCGGTCTGCCGAGCGTCGCCGTCACCTTCGACCGCCACCCGTTGACGATCGTGCGTCCGGACTCGGCGCCGCGCCTCCTCACGGGTCTCGATCACAAGCTGGAGTTGCTGCGGGCCCGCGGTGTCGAGGCCGTCGTGCTCGAGTTCGACGCGTCCCGTGCCGCCCAGAGCGCGGAGGACTTCGTCGAGAGCGTGTTGGTCGAGCAACTGGGCGTGCGTGCCCTCGTCGTCGGGTCGACCTTCCGTTTCGGTCACCGGCACCGCGGTGACGCGGCCCTGCTCGAATCGATGGGCGCGCGGCTCGGCTTCGCGGTCACACCGATCGAGCTTGTCTCCGACGATGCCGAGCACGCCGTCGTGTCGTCGTCGCTCATCCGCGCGCTCGTCGACGAAGCGCGTCTCGACGAAGCGCGCCGTCTGCTCGGGCGGGACCACGAGGTGCGCGGCGAGGTGGTCGACTCGTCCTCCGGCCTGGTCGCGATCCCAGCGGAGCTCCACGTCCCACCGGCTGACGACTACCTCGTGTCGTGGTCGGTCGCGAGGACGACCGGCACGGGCACCGCCCGGGTGCGTGCCGGCGGCAATGACGAGCCGACGCTCCTCGAGCTCGCGGTGGGCGTCGTCGACGCGGGCGACGGCGCGCCGGACACGCTCGCCGAGGGCGCGCGGATCGCCGTGCGATTCGTCGAGCGTCTCGGTTCTGCGCCGGATGAAGGGGTCTCCGGGCCCCCGGGCCGAACGCAACGACCTCGGTAGGATCGGCGGCCGTGGCGACCCATCCGATCCGGGTCTTCGGCGACCCGGTGCTCCGTTTGCCGACCCTCGACGTCGACGAGATCGACGACGCGCTCCGCCAGCTCGCCGACGACATGCTCGAGACGATGTACGCCGCGCCCGGCGTGGGGCTCGCCGCGCCGCAGGTCGGCGTGCAGCGCCGGTTCTTCGTCTACGACGTCGGTGACGGGCCGGGGGCCGTCGTCAACCCGCGGATCGTCAGGACCTCGGGGGAGTGGACGTACCTTGAGGGATGCCTGTCGGTTCCCGACCTGCACTGGGAGATCGTCCGCCCCGCCAAGGTCCACCTCGTCGGGGTCGGGCTCGACGGGGACGAGATCGACATCGAAGCCGACGACCTGCTCGGCCGGTGCTTCCAGCACGAGGTCGATCACCTCGACGGGAAGCTCCTCATCTCGCGGCTCGCACCCGACGACCGCAAGGACGCGATGCGGATCCTGCGCGAACGCGCTCTTTCCGACGGTCACTAGGGAGCGGGCCGTGAGTCGGCTCGTCTTCTTTGGCACGCCGGAGGTCGCGGCGCACACGCTGCGCGCGCTCGTCGAAAGCGGTCACGATGTCGCGCTCGTCGTCACCGCGCCGGACCGCCGGCGTGCCCGCCGGGCCAGCGCCTCGCCGACGCCGGTGAAGACGGTCGCCACGGGGCTCGGCATCCCGGTCACCGAGCGCGTGGAGGAGGCGGTGGGGGCGGCCGCCTCGCTCGGCGTCGTCGTCGCCTTCGGCCGGATCGTCGCCCCGGACGTGCTGGCCCGCCTTCCGATGGTGAACCTCCATTTCTCATTGCTGCCGCGCTGGCGCGGCGCGGCGCCGGTCGAACGGGCGATCCTCGCCGGCGACCCGACGACCGGGGTCTGTGTCATGGCGCTCGAGGCGGGCCTCGACACCGGTCCCGTCTACGACCGCCGGGAGGTCGCGATCGGCGACGCGGAGACGGCCGCCGAGCTGCGCGCCCGCCTCGGCGGGATCGGCACGGCGTTGCTCCTCGAGATGCTCGACCGGCCTGGGGGGTTGCCGGAGCCCGTGCCGCAGTCCGGCGAGCCGACCTACGCGGCGAAGCTCACGCCGGACGAACTGCGGCTCGACTTCTCCCGTTCCGCCGTTGAGTGCGCCCGCGTCGTGCGCGCCGGGCGAGCCTGGACGACCTACCGCGGCCGGCGGCTCCTCGTCGTCGCGGCGCGTCCCTTCGCCGACGCCGAGGCGCCCGGGCCGCCGGGGTGGCTCGCGGGGTCAGGGGTCGCCACGGGCGCGGGCGTGCTCGAGCTCGTCGAGGTCCAGTCCGAAGGCCGCGGTCCGCTTCCCTTCGCCGCGTGGGCCGCCGGCGCGCGTCCGGGTCCCGCCGAGGTCCTCGGCGCTTGACGACGGCGGGGCGCGCCCCGGGCGGTAGTGTCCGCCCAGTGCTCGCGCCCGGTGAGTTCCGCATTAACCCATCGATCCTGTCGGCCGACTACGGCGACCTCGCCGCCGCGGCGGGCGAGGTCGCGACCGTCACCGACTGGCTGCACGTCGACGTGATGGACGGGCACTTCGTCCCGAACCTCACGATCGGGCCGCCCGTCGTCGCCTCGTTGCGCCGCCACAGCACGGCGTTCTTCGACTGCCACCTCATGGTGACGAACCCCGAGGACCTGCTCGACGGGTTCGCCGATGCCGGCGCCGACCTCGTCACCGTTCACGTCGAGATCGGCCGCACCGCCCACCTCGCCGCGGCGATCCGCGACCGGGGCATGCGGGTCGGGCTCGCGCTCAACCCCGACACGCCCTTATCCGACGTGGAGCCGTATCTCGGGGCGATCGACCTTCTGCTCTGCATGACCGTCTTCCCGGGGTTCCCGGGCCAGGCGTTCATCGACGCCGTCGTGCCGAAGATCGCCGAGGCCCGGGCCGTCATCGATTCCCGGGGCCTCGCCGTCTCGATCGAGGTCGACGGGGGCATCGACACGGAGACCGCCCCCAGGACCGCGGCCGCGGGGGCGCGGGTCTTCGTCGCCGGCGCGGCGATCTTCAACTCTCCCGATCCCGCCGCCGCCGTCGAGGCGCTGCGCGACGCCGTCGCAGCCGTCATCCACGCCGAACCGAGCCCGTCCGACCCGAAAGGTTCATGATGCTCCGACTCGTCGTTCCGAAAGGGAGCCTCGAACGCCAGACCCTGGAGCTGTTCGCCGCGGCGGACCTGAAGATCCAACGCAGCTCCGAGGTCGACTACCGCGGGACGATCGACGACGCGCGCATCGACGAGGTGCACCTGCTGCGTCCCCAGGAGATCCCCGTCTACGTGGCCGACGGCATGTTCGACCTCGGGATCACGGGGCGGGACTGGATCGAGGAGACCGGGGCGAACGTCGTCGCGCTCGGCGAGCTCGTGTACTCGAAGACGACCGAGAAGCCGGTCCAGATCGTCCTTGCCGTGCACGGATCGTCGGTGGCGCGCCGCGTCGAGGACCTCCCGGCGGGGACGCGGGTGTCGACCGAGTACCCGCGGCTCGCCGAGCGGTTCTTCGCCGATCACGGGGTGCGCGCCGACGTCCGCCTCTCCTACGGGGCGACCGAGGCGAAGGTGCCTGAGATCGCCGACGCCGTCGTCGAGATCACCGAGACGGGCCGGGCCCTCGAGGCCGCGGGCCTGAAGGTGATCGGCGTCGTCATGGTGAGCAACACCGTGCTCGCCGCCAACCCCACCGCGGTGGCCGATCCCGTCAAGGCCCACGCCATGGGCCAGATCCTCACCCTGCTCCAGGGGGCGCTCGACGCCCGCAGCCACGTGCTCGTGAAGCTCAACGTCGCCGAGCGCGACCTCGAGGCCGTGATCGCCGTGCTCCCGTCGCTCAAGTCGCCGACGGTGTCGAAACTGTTCGGCGAGGGAGGCTTCGCGATCGAGACTGTCGTGCCGAAGTCGACGATCAACGTGCTCATCCCCGAGCTGAAGGATCGGGGCGCGACCGACATCATCGAGCTGCCGCTCGCGAAGATCGTCCATTGACCCGGGGTGACGAGCGCGCGGACCTGGATCCCTGGGGTTCGCTCGTCGCGGCCCACGACGGAGCGGTCGTCGAGTTTGCCGCCGATGCCGGCCTGGGGGTGGTCGAGGACAGCGCGGGTCGTCGTTACCCGTTCCACTGCACGGCGATCGCCGACGGCACGCGGTCAATTGAGGTCGGCGCGGCGGTGCGCTTCTCCGTCGCGCCCGGGCACGGGGGACGCCTCGAGGCCCGTGACCTGACGGTCTAACCGCCGGGCGGCCCGCCCTTCGTGCCGTTGCCGTCGGTCGACGTCGCGGCCGTCTTGTCGGACAGTTCGACGAAGGCGAGCCGGATCTGGGCGAGCGCCCCCTGCAAGGTCGGCGTGGACTCGCCGAGCCGGTCGCCGAGGGTGTCGACCATTGCGCCGAGCGCGTCGATCGCGAGCTTCGCCTTCATGAGATCCGGCGGGCTCTGCGTGAGGTAGAGCGCGGCGAGCTGGAAAAGGCCGAAGCAGTGATTGGCGACGATGTCCTCGGCCGGCGCGGCGGCGAGTTCATGCTCGATCGCGGCGCGCTCGGCGGCCAGCTGCTCCTCGGTCAGCTCCTCGGCGGGCTTATCCGCCGCCTTGCCCGCAGCCTTCGCGGGTGCCGCGTCTACCGGCACGTCGGGGACTCCGTGCTCGCCCTCCGGTGTCCACAGACTGGGCATGCTGCTAGCCTACGGGCAAATAAGCGGGAAAGCGGGGCTGCACGACGTGCGACTCCCACCCGATCACCGTCGAGGTCGTGTCTGGGCGAGTGCATCGGGTCTTCGGTGATCGCGCCGTAGGGCGTCGCATTCCCCCTGTCCGGGTCCTTCGTCGGAGGTCCCGAAACAACGAGAGGAGTGATGCCCGATCTCGACAGTCCCCACCGTCAACGAGCCGCGAATGAACGAACGCATCCGCGCCCGCGAAGTTCGCCTCGTCGATCCAGAAGGACAGCAACTCGGCATCAAGCTGTTGCCCGAGGCGCTGTCGATCGCACGGCAGATGGATCTCGATCTCGTTGAGGTGGCGCCACTCGCCGATCCTCCCGTCTGCCGGATCATGGATTACGGGAAGTTCAAGTTCGACGAGGCCCAGCGGCAGAAGGAATCACGTCGCAGAGCGACGAACGTCGGGATCAAGGAGATGAAGTACCGCCCGAAGATCGGCCCGGGTGACTTCGACACGAAGACACGCCAGGTGGCGAAGTTCCTGACCGAGGGGCACAAGGTCAAGATCACGATCATGTTCCGCGGCCGCGAGGTCTACCACCCCGAGCTCGGCAAACGGATCCTCGACCGCATCGCCGAGGTGACGGAGGGCAGCGGCAAGGTCGAGTCTGAGCCGCGCCTCGACGGGAGGAACATGGTGATGGTGCTCGCGCCGGACAAGCGGGCCCGCCAGAGCCAGGCGGCGCGTTCGGCGGCGACACCCGCCGAGCCGGCGCCGCCGGGCGACGAGGCGGCCGCGGGTTAGGGCACATTCGACCCGGCGTCGGCCGGGGTGGGGATTCGCGAACGACGAGGTAGATCATGCCGAAGATGAAAACTGACAAGGGTGCCGCCGCCCGGTTCAAGATCACCGGGACGGGCAAGATGATGCGGCGCAGGCCCTTCAGGTCGCACCTGCTCGAGAAGAAGTCGTCGGTCCAGACGCGCCGGCTGGGCCGCGAGGCCGAGGTCGCGCCGAGCGACCGCCGAACCGTCCGCCGGATCCTCGGGATCTGAATCGCCCGCCGGGCCCGCGCACGCGGGCGTCGGCAGGGAGTTCTCACTGAAAGGAGCGTCATGGCGAGGGTCAAGCGCGCCGTCCATGCCAAAAAGAGCCACCGCACGGTCCTTGGACGGGCCGAGGGCTACTACGGGAACAAGTCCCGGTCGTTCCGCGCGGCGAACGAGCAGGTCATGCACTCGCTGCAGTACGCGTACCGGGACCGCCGGGCGCGCAAGGGCGAGTTCCGCCGGCTCTGGATCCAGCGGATCAACGCCGCCTCGCGGGTCGAGGGGATGAGCTACAGCCGCCTCATCGCCGGCCTCCACCGGGCCGAGGTCGATGTCGACCGCAAGGTCCTTGCCGACATCGCCGTGCGTGACGCCGCCACCTTCGCCGCCCTCGTCGACATCGCCCGGCGATCGCTCGCCGGCGAGACCGGTCCGTCCGGCCCGGAACCCGTCGCCGCCAAGGCCGCTGGCGAGGCGACTTCCTGAGCGACCAGCTCCTCGGCGGCCGCCACGCGCGGGTGCAGCGGCTGCGCCGCCTTGTCCGCCAGCGCACCGTGCGGCGCCGCGACCACGCCTTCGCCGCCGAGGGCCCGAAGCTGCTCGCCGCGGCGCTCGACGCGGGTGCCCCGATCGAGGCGGTCTACTTCGCCCCGCAGGCGCGCACGACCCCCGGGGCGGCCGAGGTGCTCGGCCGAGCACGGGAGGCGGGTGTCCGGGTCTACGGGCTCGCCGAGGGGGTGATCGAGCGCGTCAGCGACGCGACGACGCCCCAGCCGCTCATCGCCGTCGTGGCGACCATCGACGTCGAGCTCGGCGCGGTCATGCACGCGCCACTGCTCTACGTGCTCGTCGACGTGCGCGACCCGGGGAATCTCGGCGCGATCGTGCGCGTCGCCGCCGGGTCCGGTGCCGGGGGCGTCGTCTGCTGCGAGGGGACGGCTGACCTTTACAACCCGAAGACCGTGCGCGCCTCGGCGGGGGCGCTCTTTTCCGTGCCGGTCGTCGTGGATGTGCCGCCCGCGGTGGCGCTCGGCCAACTCGCCGCGGCGGGCTACCGGCGCGTCGGCGCCGCGGTCCGGGGCGGCGCCGACTACTCGACGGTCGATCTCGGCCCCAAGGTCGCCCTCGTTCTCGGCAACGAGGCGCAGGGACTCGGGCCGAAGCTCGGGCCGGCGCTCGACGCGGTCGTGACGATCCCGATGGCCGCGGGGACCGAGTCGCTCAACGTCGCGACGGCCGCCGCGGTGCTCGGCTTCGAGCTCGCCCGTCGTCTCGGGCTCGCCGGCATCGGGCCCTACGATGAGCGCACGTGAACCGCAAGAGGCCCGTCGCCGCAGACGAGGAACCGACCGGACCGCCGAGCGCGGCCTCGATCGCCGCGTACCTGACCCGCGCCGAGGGCCTCGTCGCCGGCGCGGAGGACCTCAGCGCGCTCGACGCCGCCGAGGCCGAGCTTCTCGGCCGGCGCGCCGCGCCGAACCTCTGGAAGCGGGCGCTCGGCGGCCTCGCCGAGTCCGAGCGCCGGGAGCTCGGCGGGGCCCTCAACGAGGCCCGGGCCCGCGTCGAAACGCTCGTCGCGACCCGACGGGGCGACCTCGAGAAAGTCGCGCGGGCCATGGTCCTCGAGTCGGACCGGCTCGACCTCACCGAGGTCCTGCCGGTGCCCGGCCCCGGCCACCTCCATCTCGTGAACCGGGTGCGCGAGGAGCTCGAGGACGTCTTCCTCGGGATGGGCTACGAGATCGCCGAGGGATCCGAGGTGGAGACCGATTGGTACAACTTCACGGCGCTCAACATGCCCCCGGACCACCCGGCCCGGAGCGGGCAGGACAGCTTCTATCTCGACCTGGGTGACGGGGAGAGCGTCGTGCTCCGCACCCACACGTCGCCCGTCCAGATCCACCTCCTCGAACGGGGGGAGCTGCCGATCTACGCCGTCATGCCCGGCCTCGTCTACCGCCGCGACACGCCCGACGCCTCGCACCTCCCGGTCTTCCACCAGATCGAGGGGCTCGTCGTCGATTCCGGAGTCACCTTCGGCGATCTCGCCGGGACGATCGACACCTTTTCCAAGGCGATCTTCGGGGCCGACGTCACGGCGCGGCTGCGGCCGGGGTACTTCCCGTTCACCGAGCCGTCGGCGGAGTTCGACATCTCCTGCACGATCTGCGGCGGGGTCGGCTGCCGCACCTGCGCCGGGGTCGGCTGGATCGAGCTCGGCGGTTGCGGGATGGTCCACCCCGCGGTGCTCGAATCGACCGGCGTCGACCCAGAGGTGTGGTCGGGCTTCGCCTTCGGGTTCGGCATCGACCGCGTCGCGATCATGCGTCACGGGATCGAGGACCTGCGCACCCTTGTCGAGAACGACGTGCGCTTCCTCACCGGGGTCTGAGATGGCCACGGGCGGCGTGACTGCGGCGGAAAAGGTTGCAAAAGGAGCAGTGTGCGGGTCCCGCTTTCCTGGCTGAGCGAGTTTGCGCCCTTGGGCGTCGACGCTTCGGACGCCGCGGGCGTCGCCGCGCTCGGTGCCGAGCTCGACTCGCTCGGGCTCGTCGTCGAGGGCGTCGAGCGCGTCGCCGGCGACCTGCCCGGCGTCGTCGTCGCCCGGGTGACGGAGATCCGGCCGATCCCCGGCGCCGACCGCATCCGGCTCGCCGTCGTCGACTCCGGCGGGCCCGGGCCGGTCGAGGTCGTCTGCGGGGCCTGGAACTACGTGGTCGGCGACGTCGTGCCGTTCGCCGCGGTCGGGGCGCGCCTTTCCGGGGGAGTCGAGATCACCCGGCGCCAGATGCGCGGGGTGACCTCGAACGGGATGTTGTGCTCGGCCGCCGAGCTCGGCCTCGGCGCCGATAGCTCGGGGCTCTTCGTCCTCGCCTCGACGGGCGCCGCCGACGCCGCCCTGCCGGCCGGTCTCGAGCTCGGCACGCCGATCGCCGAGTACCTCGGGCTCGCCAGCGACGTCGTGTTTGACCTCGAGGTCGAGCCGAACCGGCCCGACTGTCTCTGCGTGACGGGGGTCGCCCGGGACCTCGCGGCGCGTCGGCACCTGCCCTTCGCCGTCCCGGCGCCGGTCGTTTCCGAGACCGGGCCGGCGGTCGGCTCGCTCGCCGGCGTCGAAATCGAGGCGCCCGACGCCTGCCGGCGCTTCGCCGCCCGGGTGGTCACCGGGATCACCGCCGTCGCCTCGCCACCCGACGTCCAGCGCCGTCTCATCCTTAGCGGCATGCGGCCGATCCACTCGGTCGTCGACGCCTCGAACTACGCGATGCTCGAGCTCGGCCAGCCGACCCACCCCTACGACCTCGACCGGCTGGCGGGCCGCGGGCTGCGCGTCCGTTTCGCCCGGCCCGGCGAGACACTCACGACCCTCGACGGTGAGGCGCGGGTCTTCGGTCTCGAGCGCCACCGTTCCGGTGCCGAACGCGCCGTCGAGGACCTCCTGATCTGCGACGGGCACGACGTCGCGGTCGGCGTCGCCGGGATCATGGGTGGCGAGTCGAGCGAGATCGCCGCCACGACGACGGCGGTCCTTGTCGAGTCGGCCGACTTCGCCGCGATGGCCGTCGGGCGCACCGCCCGGCGCCAGAACCTGCGCACCGAGGCCTCGACGCGATTCTGGCGGGGAGTCGACCCCGAGGGCCAGGTGCGCGCCGCGGATCGCGTCGCCGAGCTCATCGTCGCCGCGGCCGCCGCCGCCGGGGCGCCGCCGCCCGTCGTCGCGGCCGGCGTGATCGACGCGTGGCCGCGGCCCGTCGCACGGCGCACGATCCGGCTCCGGCCGGAACGGCTCAACGCGACGCTCGGCACCGACATCTCGGCCGACGCGATCGTGGCCTACCTCGCGCCGATCGGTTTCGTCGCCACGCCGGACAAAGACGGGCTCGTCGTCGAGGTCCCCTCGTTCCGGCCCGACGCCGAACGCGAGGTCGACGTGATCGAGGAGGTCGCCCGGCACCACGGCTACGCCCGCATCCCGCCGACTCTGCGTCGCTCGCCCGCCGTCGGGCTGCTGACGGCGCACCAGGCCGACCGCCGCCGGCTCGCGGGCCTCGTGGCATGTTGTGGCGCCAACGAGGCCTGGACGAGCTCGATCGTCAACCCCGACACGGCGCGGCGCCTCGGCGATCCCGCGGCGCCGGTCGGCCTCACGAACCCGGTTGTGCGCGAGGAGTCGGCCCTGCGCACCAGCCTGTTGCCGGGGCTGCTCGGCGCGGCTCGTCACAACGCGGCGGCGCGTAACGCGGCGGTGCGGCTGTTCGAGATCGGGCGGGTGTTCGGCCGGCCCGGCGACGACGGCGAGCTGCCCGTCGAGCGCGAGCAGCTCGGCGTCGTGCTCGCCGGCGACGGAGACGGCGCGCCGGCCGCGGTCCACCTGTGGCGCCGGATCGTCGAAGGGCTGGGAATCGATCCCGGTGCGGTCGAGCTCGCCCAGGAAGAACCCCGTTCGCGCGCGCTGCTCGCCGGCACGGAAGGGTTCGGTTGCCAGCCGACGCGCACGGCCGTCGCGCGCGCGACCGCGCCGGACGAGGCGATCGGCACGATCGGCACGGTCGGCGAGGTCGACCCGGACGTCGCCGCCGCGTACGACCTCGGTGCCCGCCGCGTCGGCTGGCTCGTCCTCGACACGGAACGTCTCTTCGCGCTCCGCCGCCGGGACGGTCGCCCGCCCGCGCTCAGCCGGTTCCCCTCGAGCGACATCGACCTGTCGTTCACCCTCGACGAGTCCGTCCCGGCGGCACGCCTCGAGTTCGTCCTGCGGGCGGCGGCGGGGGAGTACTGCGAGGGGGTACGGCTCGTCGACGTCTTCCGCGGCACCGCGCTCGGCCCCGGGTCGCGCAGCCTCACCTACCGCATCCGGTTCGTCGCGCCGGACCGTACGCTCACCGACGCCGACGTCGCTGCGGCGCGCCTCCGCTGCATCGGCGCCGCCGAGGCCGAGCTCGGGGCGGAACTGCGCGGCTGATCGTGTCGGCTCCGAGGTCGGGATGGCTCGCCCGCGCGACTGCGCACGACCCCGCGGGCGTGCTCGTCCGCTGGGGTTTCGTCGCCGTGCCGACGCTGCTCGCCCTGGTGCTCGGGGCGGTCGAGCTCGACGGCCGCAGCATCTGGCTCGACGAGGCGGCGACGGCCTCGATCACCGCCCAGCACGGCGCGGCGCTCGGGTCGGCGATGGCCCGCGACGGCGGCAACATGCTCGGCTACTACGCGCTCATCCACGTCCTCGTCGGGTGGTTCGGGAGCAGCCTCGTCGTCTTGCGCCTGCCCTCGGTGATCGGCGCCGCGGCGACGACGGCGCTCGTCGTCGTCCTCGCCCGGCGGTGGTTCTCCCGCCGGGTCGCCCTCGTCGCCGGGTTGTTCTCGGCGGTGAGCCTGCCCGCGGTCTACTGGGCGCAGAACGCCCGCAGCTACGCGCTGATGATGGCGTTCGTCGCCGCGTCGTACCTTTCGTTCTCCGCCCTCGTCGACCAGCCCGAGGGCGCCCGCGGAGGCTGGCGCGCGTTTGTCGCCTACGTGGTGACGACGACGCTCGCGCTGTACATGAGCTTTGTCGCCGTCCTCGTCATCCCCGCTCAGCTCGTCGCGCTCGTCGGCCGGCGCCGTCGGGTGCGCCCCGTCGTCGCGGCGGTCGTCGTCGTCGCCGCGATGTGCGCACCGCTCGCCGTGCTCGCGCGGGCGCGCGGTTCGGGACAACTCTTCTGGGTGCCGCGGCCGAACCTCGCCGCGCTCGGCCCGGTCCTCGTCGCGCTTTCGTCGGCGGGCTTCCAGCCGAGCTTCCACCTCAGCGCGACGGGGATCTTCCTCGCCGTCGCGACCGTCGCCGCCTTCGCCGCCGCGCTCTGGTATGTCGCAGCCCACCTCGTCCGTGACCGCTCGACCGCCCGGGTCCGCGGCGAGCTCCTCGTCGTCGGCTGGCTCGTCGTGCCGCTTGTGCTGTCCTTCGTCGAGTCTCACGTCGCCCAGCCGACCTTCACGGCGCGCAACCTGCTTGTCTCGCTGCCGGCTGGCGCGATCGTGCTCGCCCGGGTCGTGACCGACCGCCGCTTCGGGCGGATCGCCGGTGCCGGCCTCGTCGCCGGCTTCGTCGGATTCCGCGCCGCACAGCTCGTGCCGTCCTACGGCGTGTCGCCCGAGAACTGGAACGCCGTCACGCTCCGGGTCCTCCAGCACGCCGAGCCGGGCGACTGCATCGGCTTCTACCCGTCCGACGGCCGGATGGCGTTCCTTTACTACCTCGACCACTTCCCGTCGATCACGCCCCACGTGCCCCGGCCGGTCCTGCCGGCGACGCCGTTCTCGGAGAACGTCCCCTACGTCGAGCGGTACGCGACGTTGCCGGACACGTCGCTAGAGCGGATCGCGGCGAGCTGCCCGCGCCTGTGGCTCGTCGTCAGCCACCAGGGGTCGGCGACCGGGACGGCGACGTCGCAACGGAACTACCGCACCTACCTCCGGCTCGCCGGCGAGTTCGAGACGCGCTACCCGTCGACGACGATCTACACGCGGGGCTGGGCGAGCCCGATCTCCATCTGGCTCTACGCCCCGCTCGTCCCGGCGGTCCAGGAGCTCCCGACGGTCTCCGGCACCTAGACCACGCAGGGAT
>Ga0326727_10012330_pt1 | contig 19503 bp, 18 predicted proteins | sample MB2enrmetagenome_FD_207643 | JGI IMG/M metagenome (GOLD analysis project Ga0326727, IMG submission 207643) | Lab enriched peat soil microbial communities from McLean, Ithaca, NY, United States - MB29MY | ecosystem: Environmental > Terrestrial > Soil > Wetlands > Peat | place: USA: New York...
CGGTGCCGACGGAGATCTTCCGGCCGCGCAAGACCTGGGCGCCGATTTGAGATCGGGGAAATAGTGACTCAAAACTGCGCAAGTCTTTTTGTGTCAATACGACTTCCCGAAAAGCGCGGAAGTTGGGTCAGGGCCGGACCGTTCCAGCGGAAAAGCTGGTCCTCGGCGGGGAGTTGCTGCCGCAGCGTATCGGCATAGTGCCGCAGGATCCCGTCGCCGACCTTGTTGCCGAATCGCAGGTTGAGGGTGGTCAAGCGGTCAACCACCACCACGCCTACGCACGCCGGGGTGTCCGCCGCGTAAACCCTCAGAATGGCTTCCTCGGCGGCCGCCCGGTCGGGTAAGCCGGTCGCCGGATCCAGGCCGGGGCGCGCAACCCCGTGCCGCCGCTCGACCTCTTCGAGCAGGGACCGCAGACAATCGGCGAGCTTCGACTTGATTTCGTGGACATCGTCGGTCTGGCCGGCCGAGTCCACCATCCCCCGCAGAATTTGTACGACGCGCAGCAGCGTCTCCTCGGTTGGATTGACCACCGGGGCAAGCTTTTCCATGGTACTCACAACATACTCGCCCAATCTATCGGCGGTTTGGTCCGATTCCTGTAGATTCGGTTTTCCGGCGATTGAACCGATATGATCCACCAGAGGATTCCAACGTGGAACTGCGGTGCTGTGCGGAAGGCTGTGCCTACTTGAAGGACCTCGCGGATTGCGCCGAGTACCCCGCCTTGCGCCGGCTGACGGCCATGGTGGAGCACCTGTTTCAGGTCCCCGTGGCGTACATCGCGCTGCTGGGACACGGCGCGAAAGTGGCCAGGAGGATCGGTTCCGGCCAGGAATACTGGCCGCTTCTGGACGCCCTGCCGAAACCCCACCCGCACGGCGCGCCATGGATCGTGACGGACACCGCGGCGGGGCAGCCCGAGGGGCTGGACTGCGGGGACCTGCGGTTCATCGCCAGCGTTCCACTGCGAGCGGCCGACGGCATGCCGATCGGCGCGCTGGTGCTCGCCGGCCGCAGCCCAAGGCCGGAATTCTCGGAAACCGACCGCCAGGCGCTGGCGGAGTTGTCGGAATTGCTGGCCGCCCGCATCGAGATGCGCGCCTTCGCCTGCCACGCGCTGAATTCGGAAGTCTCCCTGCGGGAAGCCGAGCGCCGGTTTGAAGCCATCGCCGACGCGGCGCCGGTGCTGATCGCCTGCAGCGATGCCGACGGGGCCTGCGTGTTTGTCAACCGGGCGTGGACCGAGTTCACCGGGCGAAGCGTGAGCGACGAACTCGGGGACGGCTGGCTGGATTCCATCCATCGCGACCACCGCGAGGCCCTGCGGCAGGCCTACTGGACGGCGCTCGACGTGCGCCAGCCATTCCGGAACCGGACCCTGGCGCGCCGCCACGACGGCGAATACCGCCGGATGCTCACCGAGGCTGCCCCGCGCTTCCGTGAAAACGGCAGCTTCGCCGGCATGGTGGGCTGCCTCGCCGACATCACCGACAGCCACGACGCCCTGCAGGAATTGGGGAAGCTGTTGCAATGCGCCGCCGCCATCGCCGAAACCGCAGGTCTGTCGTATTTCATCCTCGACTGCGACGGCCGCATCGAACGCCTGTGCCCGCGGGGGCAGCGCATGACGCCGCCGGGCGAAGCCGACCTGTGCGGCCAGTTCCTCTGGGACATCCTGCCTCCCGCCGCCGCCTCCATCCGCTGGGCGGTGCAACGCTCGGCGTCCAGCCGCAGCGCGGTCTCCGTCGATGTGGCCGGCCGCCGCTGGCATTTCACCCCGCTGACCGGCGAAACCGGAGACCCGGTCGGTCTGGCCGCGGTGGTGCAAGCGGCCTCCGCCGTCGAGCCGCCGCTGCCGGTCTGAAACCGGAAGCCGCGGCTGGCTGATTCGCCCGCCGCTCCATGATAGAGTGGGACAGACCGGGGGGCCGTTTTCCGGGCCCGGCACAGAGGCCACGTCTTGGGGACGGACAGCGTGAAAGCGATCGTGGGGATTTCCGGGGCCAGCGGAGCGATCTATGGCTTGCGGCTGCTGGAGCGGTTGCGCCATCGGGCGGATACCGAAATCCACCTGGTCCTGACGCGGGCCGGCGAGAAAACCCTCCTGCTCGAAACCGGCAAGACCGCCACGGAGGTCCGCAAGCTCGCCGATTTCTGGTACGCCGACGAGGACATCGGATGCCGCCTGGCCAGCGGCTCCAGCCGGATGGACGCCATGGCCATAGCTCCCTGTTCCATACACACCATGTCGGCCATCGCCCACGGCATCAGTTCCAACCTGATGGTGCGGGCGGCCGACGTCATCCTCAAGGAAAGGCGCAAGCTGGTGCTCATGGTCAGGGAAAGTCCCCTGCACCTGGGCCATTTGAAAAGCATGACCCTGCTGGCGGAAATGGGCGCCATCATCGCCCCTCCGATTCCCGGCTTTTATCACGATCCGCAAACTGTGATGGACCTGGTGGACCACAGCGTGGACCGGGTGCTGGACCTCCTCGGCCTGCCCGACGCCGGCGTGCGCCGCTGGGAGGGGAGGACGAAATGAAGCGCGCTTCCGCCCCCATCGCTTTTCAGGGAGAGCGCGGCGCTTTCAGCGAGGAGGCCGCGCGCAAGCTGCTGGGCCCGAGGGTGAAGGTCCTGCCCTGCCCGCGGTTCGAGGACCTTTTCCTGTGCCTCAAGGACGGGCGCGCGTCGGGCGCGGTGGTGCCCATCGAGAACACCCTGGCCGGTTCGGTCCACGAAAACTACGACCACCTGGTCAACTACGAGTTTCCCATCGTGGCGGAGACCAACGTGCGCATCGTCCACAACCTGATCGCCCTGAAGGGCGTCAAGTTCTCGCAGATCCGGCGGGCGTTTTCGCACCCCGTGGCGCTCAACCAGTGCCTGGATTTCTTCGCGCGCAACCCGCAAATCGAGCGCACTCCCTTCTACGACACGGCGGGCAGCATCAAGATGCTGGCCGAGCAGCGGCTGGCGGACGCGGCGGGGATCGCCTCGGCGGTGGCCGCCGAGATCTACGGGGCGCGGGTGCTGCGGCGGAGCATCGAAAGCGACCGCCAGAACTTCACCCGCTTTTTCCTGCTGCGGACGCCCGAGTTCGCGCGGCGCCACCCGGTGCGCCCAGAAGCGCACGCCACCTGGAAGACCTCCCTGGTTTTCAGCACCCGCAACATTCCCGGCTCGCTGTTTCGCGCCCTCAGCGCGTTTGCCTTGCGCGATCTGAACCTCATCAAGATCGAGTCCCGCCCGCTGCGGGGCAAGCCGTGGGAATACCTGTTCTACGTGGACTTCCTGGGCCGCGCGGACGCGCCCAACGCCGTCAACGCGCTGCGCCACCTGGAGGAACTGGCGGACTTCCTGCGCGTGCTGGGATGTTACCCGAAGGGGGCGTAAGAGATACTAACATGCTTGTCCACTACTTCGCGCCATTCAATAATGCCGAAACGGATTACAAGGTCAAAGACTATCAATACTTTGACAAGAATGGTCTGCGCCTGGGTTTCTACCTGGATACCGCCCAGTGGCAGGGTCTTATCCAGAACATCCCGAAGGGGGACGCCCTGGCTATCGAGGCACATGGAAACCACTCTTTGCTGTTGCGCTCGGCGGAGAAGGAGAGCTGGCAGAACAAGGCCTGGATCGGCCCTCATCCATTGTGGGCGCTGATTCACCTCTATGTTCCAAAGCACTGCCCGATCATCATTCAGGCGTGCTATTCGCTGGAATTCGCTAAGTTCTTCAAGGCTTACATGGGTGGGCGCGCGGTGTGGGGTTTCGACGACAAGCTGTATTCGGAGCGTTGGTGCGGGCCGGACAAACCCAACGGCTTCCAGCAGGTTTAGGAGCCCGGACTCACTGCCATCGGGCCGTGACGGGAGCCCGCGCGAAAGACCCGCTGCCACCTCTCAAGCGGCCCATCCGCGCCGCGCCGCGCGGCGCTCGAGTTCCGCGCGCGTTACACTGGCTGAGGAAGACCTGTTATGGCCGCCGAAGAACAAACAGCGATCGCTCCCACGGACGAACCGGTTCTGGAAGACCTGCCGGTCCTGACGGTCCGCGACACCGTCATTTTTCCAGGCTCGCTGCAGCCTATCACGGTCGGCCGGCCCAGTTCGGTGGCGCTGGCCCAGTCGCTGGGCGAGGACCGGACCATCGTGGTGATCTCGCAGCTCGATCCCCACGTGGACACGCCCAAGCCCGAGGACCTGTACGGAACCGGCACGGTCTGCGTGATGCACAAGGCCATCCGCATTCCTAAGGACAACCTGCTGCTGTTCTGCGAGGGCATCGCGCGCGTCCGCACGCGCCAATTCACGGCCGCCGAACCGTTCCTGCGCGCCCGGGTGGAGCGCTTGCCCGACGTGGAGCCCGAAGTCACCAGCGAGATCGAAGCGCTGCGGCAGAACGTGGTGAGCCTGTTCCAGCAGATCGTCTCGGCGTCGCCCAACCTGTCCGACGATCTTTCGGAAAGCGCGTTTCACATCGCCGAGCCGGGGCGGCTGGCGGATTTCGTGGCCGGCAACCTGCCCTCGCTCTCCCATCCCGAGCGGCAGCAACTGCTGGAACAGATCGACGGGCACGCCCGCCTGGCCATGGTTCACCGCCATCTCACGCGCGAGCTGGAACTGCTCGACCTGCGCAATCGCATCCAGTCCCAGGTGCAGGGGCAGCTTTCGCAGAGCCAGCGGGAGTTCTACCTGCGCGAGCAGTTGAAGGCCATTCAGAAGGAACTGGGCGAAGGCGACGACTCGCAGCGCGAACTCGACGACCTGCGCGCCAAGCTCGAAAGCGCCGGGATGACCGGCGAGGTGAAGGAGGAAGCCCTGCGCGAGCTGGGCCGGCTGGGGCGCATGTCGCCCGCATCGCCCGAATTCGGCGTGGCGCGGACCCACCTGGAATGGCTGGCCAGCCTGCCGTGGAACGTCTCCTCCGCCTCGCAGGTGGACGTGGGCCGGGCGGCCGGCATCCTGAACGAGGACCACTACGATCTCGAAAAAGTGAAGGACCGGATTCTCGACTACCTGGCCGTGCTGCAACTGCGGCCGGTTCTGAAGGGCCCCATCCTGTGCTTCGTGGGGCCGCCCGGCGTGGGGAAGACGTCGCTCGGCAGGTCCATCGCCCGTGCCTTGGGCCGCAAGTTCGCGCGAGTCTCGATGGGCGGCATGCACGACGAAGCCGAAATCCGCGGCCACCGCCGGACCTACATCGGCGCGCTGCCGGGGCAGATCATACAGGGCCTGCGGCGGGTGGGGACCAACGACCCGGTGTTCATGCTCGACGAGGTCGACAAGCTGGGGCGCGATTTTCGCGGCGACCCGGCCTCGGCGCTGCTCGAAGTGCTCGATCCCGAGCAGAATTTCACCTTCCGCGACAACTACCTGGACGTGCCCTTCGACCTCTCGAAGGTGCTCTTCATCACCACCGCCAACGTGCTCGACCCGGTGCCCGACGCGCTGCGCGACCGCATGGAGATCATCCCGCTGGAAGGCTACACCGAGCAGGAAAAGGTGATCATCGCGCGCCGCTACCTGATCCCGCGGCAGACCGCCGAAAACGGCCTGGACGCGGAATCCGACATTCAGTTCGAGGACCCCGCGGTGCGCTTCATCGTGCGCCGCTACACGCGCGAGGCCGGCGTGCGCAGCCTGGAGCGCGAGATCGGCACGGTCTGCCGGAAACAGGCGCGCAAGATCGCCGAGGGCCGCCGCGAGAAGACCGTGGTCACGCCGGAGCTTGTGGAATCTCACCTGGGCGCGCCGCGCTACCGCACCGATACGGAAGTCGCCGAGCGCACCAGGCGGGCCGGCGTGGTGGTCGGCCTGGCGTGGACACCGGTGGGCGGCGACGTGCTTTTCATCGAAGCCGGGCGCATGCCGGGAGGCAGCAAGGGCCTGATCATGACCGGCCAGCTCGGGCCGGTGATGCAGGAATCCGTGCAGGCGGCGCTCACCTGGGTGCGCGGCAACGCGGCCCCGCTGGGCATCGATCCCGAACTGTTCAAGACCAGCGACATCCACGTCCACGTGCCGGCGGGGGCGATTCCCAAGGACGGGCCGTCGGCGGGCATCACCATGGCGGCGGCGCTGGTATCCATGCTCACCGACCGGCACGTGCGTCCCAACCTGGCGATGACCGGCGAGATCACCCTCACCGGCCAGGTGCTGCCGGTGGGCGGCATCAAGGAGAAGGTGCTGGCCGCCCGGCGCAGCGGCGTGCGGGAGGTGATCCTGCCGTGGGAGAACGAGGTCAACGTGAAGGAAGACCTGAAGAGCGAGCAGGTGGGCGACGTGACCTTCCACTATGTGAAGTCGATGGACGAAGTGGTGGATCTGGCGCTGGAAAAGCCGCGGGCGGTGTAGGGTGTTTTGTGGGGCAGGATGGCATCCTGCGGCCGGTTGGCAACCGGCCTTTTTGCCCGCCCACCCGGGCTCACAACTTCGAAATCGCGCCCCACAGTTCCTCCACATCCTCCCACTGTGTCCGTATATTCCCGATGGCCACGCGAACGATGAAACTGCCGTTCAATACCGTGTGCGAAACGAAGAATGCGCCCGATCTGTTGATCCGGTTCATCAACTCCCTGGTCGCATCGTCTCCCTGCCGCGACCGGAAACACACCAGACCCATATTTACGGGTGCGGCCAGTTCGAACCGGGCGCTGTTCGAGATCTGCTCGCCCAGCCAGGCAGCCATCTTCAGGCTGCGGCGGAGGATCGCAACCAACCCATCGCGGCCGAAATAGCGCATGACGAACCAGAGTTTCAGCGCCCGGAACCGGCGCCCCAGCACCAGGCCGTAATCCGTGTAATCGACGGCCCCGCGCACGTCCGTCTTCAGGTACTCGGCCTCCAGCGAAAAAGCGGCCCGTACCACTTCGGGGGATCGCGTGTAGAAGAGGCCGCAGTCCAGAGGCACGGTCATAAGTTTTGGAGGGTTGACGCAGAACGAGTCGGCCCGGTCCACTCCGTCGAGGAAGTGACGGCACTCCGGAAGCATTCCCAGCGCCCCGCCATAAGCGCCATCCACGTGCAGCCAGAGCCCGTTTTCGCGGCAGATGGCGGCGATGCCCGGCACCGGATCGATGGCCGTGCTGGAGGTGGTGCCGACCGTCGCCGCCGCAAAGAACGGCTTCAGGTTCCTCGATAAGTCCACACGAATCGCCTCGGCCAGCGCGTCGGTTCTCATGCTGAATGCGGCGTCGACTGCCACGTGGCGGATGTTGGATCGTCCGATGCCCGCGGTCATGGCCGCCTTCTCCACGGAAGAGTGAGTGTGCTCCGACACGTAGGCGACCAGCCGGCCGGATGGGCCCGCCGCGCGGCTTTCCGGCTCCGCGCGGTGGCGGGCTGCCACCACCGCCTGCAGCGCCGCGCTGGATGCGGAGTCCACAATCATGCCGAACCAGGCCGGCGGCAGACCCAGCCAGTCCAGCATCCACGCGACGGTGGTCTGCTCCAGTTCGGTGGCCGCCGGACAGCTCTTCCACAGCATCGCATTCACGTTCAGCGCAGCCGTCAGCAGTTCGGCCAGAATGCCTGGAGCGGAGGACGAAATCGAAAAGTACGCAAAAAAGCGCGGATGATTCCAGTGGGTCACCATGGGGAGAATGGCCTGGTCGAAGTCCCGCAGGATCTTCTCCATCGGCTCACCCTCGGCCGGCGCGCCGGTCGGCAGCCGCTGCCGCAAATCTCCCGGCTGGCCGCCGGCGAGTACCGGATATTGCCGGGGATCTTCCAGGTAATCCGCGATCCAGTCGATCAGAGCCTTGCCATGGCGGCGGAACTCCCCAACCGGCATGTCGAAGCCGGCCGGCCCGGCCATGGCGGTCGATTCAGGTGCGTGATCGGTCATGCAGACGAGTTTAGCCGAGAAATCGGGGTAGTGGATTGCTTTTTGAACTATGGCCGCCCGGCATCATGGCAGCTTCTGCCAACAACCCGCGAAATACAGATGGTATATTGCGTGTATGGATATGGATGAGACAGATTACCGCATCCTGGACGTGCTCCAGAGGGATGGCCGGATCTCCAATCAGGATCTGGCGGACCGGGTTGGCCTGTCGCCTTCGCCCTGCCTCCGGCGGACCAGGCTTCTGGAACGAAGCGGAGCCGTGCAGAAGTACGTCGCCCTGTTGAACCCGCGTGCCGTCGGGCGGGAGTTGCAGGCCATTGTACAGGTCCGCCTCGATCATCAGACCATCGCATCCGTCAGCCGGTTCGAGAAGGAAATTCTGAGGTACCCGCAGGTTCTGGAGTGCGATCTGGTGGCCGGCGATTGGGACTATGTGCTGCGCGTCGCGGTGCGCAATCTGGGAGAGCTCCGCGAGTTTTGCGTGAACTCGCTCTCGAAGATAGCCGGTGTCGCCAACATCAAATCCAGCATCAGCATGAAACAGGTGAAGTATTCAACCGCGCTTCCGCTGAACTCATAGCCTTCCGGCGCTCTCAGCGACGCCGCTTCCGCCCCACGCGGGCCCTGGCCAGCATCATCCCCGCCACCAGCACGCCGGCGCCGTATGTGGCGGGCTCGGGCACCGGATCGGCCTGGGCGTAGCCAATGGAGTAACCGTCCGGGCCTACGCCGCTGAACCACATCTGGTCGCCAATCACCATGGGCGTGTAAGTCCGCATGTCCCGCCAGTCCACGCCGTCGTAAATGGAGAAAATCGGATTGGAGGCGGACTTCACCCAGTTGATCCCGTCCGTGGAGGTCGCAAAACCGATGCCCTGATTCAGAACGTAGTCCCCCGCCATGCCCGCGCTGTAATAGAGGTCGAACTCGTCGGGGCTCACTTCGATAACGGTCCCGTACCCGACATAGCCGCTGTCCCATGCGCCTGCGGGGCCGCTGCTTAACACCGGGGCCGCGCCGCCCTTGAAACCCTCCCAGTGGATGCCGTCATTCGAGACCGCCAGCCCCATGTCTTCGGCGCTCCCCGTGGTGCCGTCGTAATACATGACATACTTGTTCGCCCAGACCGAAGCCGCGTCGACTGGGTTGACAAGCGAGGAGCTGCCATTGGGGTTGTACAAGATGTCCTCCGCGCCGTACGACCCGGCGTTCCAGTCGGCGCCGGCGTTGCCGGTGATGACCGTGTCTCCAACCTGCGCAATAGGTTGATCGTTGGTCCAGGTCAGCCCATCGGTGGATGTGGCCGTTCGAATGGCGTTGATGGAATATAACTGGCTCGTATCCCAGTACCAGATTTGATACGTTCCGCCGATGTCCTCGACCACGGCATGGGCGGGGTTTTGCAATCCGGTAACCTGGCCCACGGTCGTCCAGTTGATTCCGTCGGTGGACGTGGCCAGCTCCTCCCCGGAAGCGTCTTCCGACCACATCATGTACGTGCTTCCTACCTCAATGACGCTCGGATAGTAGGCTTTGCCGGGGCTGTAGACCGGGTCGGAAGAGTCCTCGACCCAGGTCACGTTTCCCAGCGCGTAGGTGTCGATGGCAATGCCGTCGGCGAATGCGGCGGACGTGGCCAAGGACATGGCCACGACGCCCCACAGCGTCGTTCGCCTCATATTCACCTCCCGCACGCCAACCGCTCTCCACCAGGATTTCCTTTCGGACGACCTGGCCACCAGCGATTATACTCCCAACCTCTTCCATCGAAGCCGTTTGTCTTCTCTGCTTCGTACTGGCCGGCTCATATCCATGGACGGGGCCACGCCGGCGCGAATTCCGCCGGCGTGCGGCCGGCAAGGCTGCCGTGCGGCTAGTTCGGCCGCGGCCTTTCGGCGTGGTCGATCACCAGCAAATCGACGGGTCCCGGCCGCGTTTCGAGCTTCAACCCGAGCTGGTCCTGAAGCGCCCGGAACAGAGGCGAAGCGGTTTCGGAGGGCGTGTCATCGGCGGCGTACTCCACCTGGAAATCGTAACTGCCCGAGAGGCCGGTCTGGTCCAGCACCGGACGGTACAGGACGTTGGTGAGGCGCGCGGCGAACAGCGCCATGGTGACGTTCTGCCCGGTGAGCACGTACGACGCCGCCTCCCGGTCCGGCGATCCGGTCCGGCCGAAGCTGACGAAGGGCTGTTGGGTGGTGTCCGGCGGCTTGAGCTTCGCGCCGCCCTTGGCCACCACCAGCGCGTACACGGATTCCTTGATGGTCTGCGTGTGCACCTGCAGGCGGAAGCGGTCGGCCAGCAGGGTCTGCAGCATCAACCGCATTTCCGGGCTGGGCGGAGTCTTGGGGCTCTCCGGCGCCCAGTGGCTGGCCTCCGAGTTCGCGGGCGGCTTGGCCTCGATGTCGTACCGGTCCTCACCGGCCCATCGGGGACCGCCCAGTATGCGGTACGGCTCGATGTTATAAGCGGCGCCGATCGACATCTTCAGGGTGTATTGCGTGGCGGCGATCCGGCCTCCGGGATAGGTGAAAAGCCCGATGGGCGCCTCCGCCGCCGCCGGGGACGGTTTCACCGAGGCCACCTCGAATGCCGGCTGCGCCAACGCCGCGCCGGCGGCCCACGCAGCCAGGCTCGCCACCGTGAGCGCATGCATCATAGCGGCTCGCTTCCTTTCTCCAGCACCCAGTCCGCCAGTTGTTCCATGCGGTCCACCAACAGGTCGGGCGCCGGGTCTCCCAGGGTTTCGGGCTGGAACCCGTAAGTCACCCCGCAGCATTTTACCTGGGCGTTGCGCGCGGTGACCACGTCCACCGAGCTGTCGCCCACCATCAGCGTTTGCGCGCGATCGCAGCCGGCCTCCCGCATCAGCGTCTCGATCCCGATGGGGTGGGGCTTCTTGAAGTCGAAGCTGTTGCCGCCGTACACCCGGAAGAAATGCGGGCCGACTCCCAGTCCGTCCACGATCATGCGGCTCATGCGGACCGGCTTGTTGGTCAGCACCGCCATCCGCTTCCCGGCGGCCTTCAGCCGATCGAGCGATTCCTGCACGCCGGGGTACAGCGTGGTGAAGTCCAGCACGTGCTCGCGATAGTATTCCAGAAAGAATTCCAGGGCCTCCTCGACCTCCGTTTCCGTGGCCGTTTCGCCCATCACGCGCCGCATCAGCACCGGCGCGCCGTTGCCCACGTAGGAGGACACTTTCTCCAGTTCGAGCGGGCTCATCCCCATGTGGCAGCGCGTGGCGTTGACCGCCTGCGCCAGGTCCAGCCGGGAATCCACCAGCGTCCCGTCCAGGTCGAAGATCAGCAGATCCATGGGTTTCCTTATAGATCCTATCAGGAGGAGCGCGCGGTGGAGGCTGCTATACTAGAGGATTCGAGCCCTTTAGTCCCAGTACACAGCAAGGAGTTTCATGATTTCCGCAACACAATTGCGTCCCGGAATGGTCGTCAAGTTCAACAACGAACTGTATTCCGTCTTCTCCATGACGCACCGCACGCCCGGTAACCTGCGCGGCTTCGTCCAGGCCAGGATGCGAAGCCTGCGCACCGGCACCATGATGGAGCACCGGTTCTCCTCCGAAGACAAGGTCGAGAAAGCCACCCTCGACGAGCAGGAAATGGAGTATCTGTACGACGACGGCGAGTACTACTACTTCATGAACACCGAGACCTTCGAGCAGATGCACCTGATGAAAGACCTGCTGGGGGATGCCGTCAACTATCTCATCCCGCAACTCCGGGTCAAGGTCGAGTTTTACGAAGGCAAGCCCATGAGCGTGGAGCTTCCCGCTACCGTGGATCTGACCGTGATCGAAACCGAGCCCGGCCTCAAGGGAGCCACCGTCTCCAACGTTACCAAGCCCGCCAAAACGGAAACCGGCCTGGTGGTTCAGGTGCCGCCTTTCATCGTGGAAGGCGAGAAGATCCGCGTCAGCACCAGTGAAGGCGCCTACCAGGAGCGCGCCTAGCGCCGTCCCCGGCCGGCCTGTTCCGGCCCGCGTCTTTTCCCCCGGCCGCCGTGCGCCGGGCCGCCCTTGGCCCCGGCGGCGGTGTACGCTAGTGTAGACCTATGCGGAAAGGCGATCATCGGGTTCTCCGCCATCTCGGACTCACCGAGAAAGCCTTCTTCGTCTCCGTCGCGGTCTTCCTCCTGCTGCATGGGTTGGATGCCAACTGGATTTTGCAGGCCCTGCTGGCGCTTTCCACCATAGTGCTGGGCGTGGCCAGCCTCTTCCGCGCGACGCGGCGCATTGTGCGCGGCGCGGTGTGGCGGCTGCGCAACCGGCTGATTCTGGCCTACGTGTTGATCGCCGTGGTTCCCGTCGTTCTGATCGTGGCTATGGCGTGCCTGGCCGCCTACGCGGTGATCGGCGAGATGGCGGTCTTCCTGGCAAACCGCGAGCTGGAGAGCCGCCTGTCCCAGATGCACCGCCAGGCGCAGGGCCTGGCGCGGGTGCCGTCCCGGGATCCGGAAGCGGCCCTCAACCGCATGGCCGAAATCCTGCACCCTCACTTTCCGGAGTACGAGCTGGTAGTCGCCGGGGCGCACGACCTGCACTATCCGCCGGAAGCCTCCGTAGGCGAACCGCCCACTACCTGGAAAAACCGGGCTTCCGGCCTCGCCATAATGCGCCGCCACGGCGGGCGGGAAGGACTCTACGCCTGGGTCCACGTTTTCGAGCGCGGCAACAGCGTCACCATCGTGGCGCCCATCCGCTCCGAGATGCTGGTGGACCTGGAGCCCAAGCTGGGCGACGTCGCCTTCTGGGACCCCTTCGCCGCCGACCCCATGGGCCTCACCGGATACTCCCGGCACTCGCATATCCCGCCCACCATGAATCCGTTCGATATCCGGATCAACGGTTACTATCCCATCTACGTGTCCGACTGGGATTCGCCCGAGAGCCCGCCGCGGCGCCTGTTCCTGGTGGTCACCACCCGCTTTTCGGCGGTGCTCCACACCGTCTTTCAGAAACCCGAGTGGAACGATTTCGTCTTTATCCTGCTGGTGATCGTGTCCATCCTGCTGCTGCTGGTGGAACTGGCCGCGCTGCGGGCGGGCGTGCTGCTCACCCGCACTATCACCCGCGCGGTGAACGAACTGTATGAAGGCACGCGGCACGTCCGGGAGGGAGATTTTTCGCACCGCATCCAGGTGGAGGGCCACGACCAGCTTGCCGAACTGACCGCGTCGTTCAACCACATGACCGCGAACCTGGGCCGCCTGATCGTGGTGGCCAAGGAAAAGGAGCGCCTGGAATCGGAGCTTGAAATCGCCCGCGAAGTCCAGTTTCAGCTTTTCCCCAAGGACGTCCCGCGATCCAAAACCCTGGAGTTGAAGGGCGTTTGCAGCCCGGCGCGCATGGTGTCGGGCGATTACTACGATTTCATGGCGCTGCCCGGCCACGCCCTGGCGCTCGCCATCGGCGACGTCGCCGGCAAGGGCATTTCCGCGGCCCTGCTCATGGCCACCATTCAATCCGCCATGCGCACGCAGTTGAGCGCCGGCAACGGGGACGGCATGCGGCAGTTCTCCACCGCCAAACTAGTGACCACCCTGAACCGCCAGTTGTACGCCTCCACCGGGCTGGAGAAGTACGCCACGTTCTACTTCGCGCTGTGGGACGAAGCCTCCAGCTCGCTGACCTATACCAACGCCGGACACCCGGCGCCGCTGCTGCTGCGCGGGTCGCAGTTCGAGGCGCTGGATTCCAACGGCACGGTGGTGGGCGCGTTCCCCCACTCCCGCTATGAAGAGCGGACTTTGCGGCTCGGCCCCGGCGATCTGCTGGTGGCCTACACCGACGGCATCACCGAGCCGGAGAATGCGTATGGCGAGATGTTCGGCGAGGAACGGCTGCGGGAACTGCTGCTGAGATACGAAACCGCCGGTTCGTCGGAGATCATCGCCCGCGCCATGGAGGCGGTGGTGGAGTGGACCGGCTCCTCGGAATTGCAGGACGATATGACCATGATCGTGGCTCGTCACTTATGAAAGTACTGACAGCGGCACAAATGCGCGAGGTCGACCGGCGCACCATGGAAATGGGCATCCCCGGCATCGTCCTGATGGAAAATGCCGCCCACCGCGTGGTGGAGTTTCTGCATCGGCGTTTCGCGCCGCTCGAGAGGCAGCGGATCGTGGTGCTGTGCGGCAAGGGCAACAACGGCGGCGACGGGCTGGCGATTGCGCGCCAGCTTCATACCCGCTTCCGGCCTCTGGCGCTGGACGTGGTCCTGCTGGCCGATCCCGAGGAGTTGAAGGGCGATGCGGCCGCCAACCTGCGCATGCTGGGCGTTGCCGGATGCCAGGCGCTGTCCGCCATCCCGGAACGCGCCCGCCATGCCACCGTGGTGCTGGACGCCCTGCTCGGCACCGGCCTCGCCGGTCCGGCAGCCGGGCGCATGCTGGAGGGAATCCGCGCCATCAACTCGGCCTTCCCGCAGGCCCGTGTGGTGGCCGTGGACATTCCCTCCGGAATGGGCAGCGACCTGGCCGAGCCCATCGGCGAAACCGCCCGCGCCGACGCCACCGTCACCTTCACCGCTCCCAAGCCGGCGCAGGTTTTGCCGCCCAATTGCGACCGCGTGGGCGAACTGGTGGTCGGCCCCATCGGCAGCCCGGAAGATCTCTACCAGGACGCCTGGCTGTCGCTCGTCGCGCCCGCCATGTTCCGCCAGTTGCTGGGGCCGCGGCCGCGCGGCGGCCACAAAGGAACCTTCGGGCACGTGCTGGTGGTGGCCGGATCGCGCGGCAAGTCGGGCGCCGCGGCCATGGCCGGAATGGCCGCCCTGCGCGCTGGCGCGGGCCTGGTGACGGTGGCCTCGGCGGCCAGCGCCATCCCCGCCATCGCCGCCCACGCGCCCGAGTTGATGACCGAACCGCTGGCGGAGACTCACTCCGGCGGCATCCTCCAGGCCACCGGCCTGGATGCCGTGGCGGAAGGCAAGACGGCCATCGCCATCGGTCCCGGACTGGGCCGCCACCCCGGCACCGGGACGCTGGTGGCCACCGCCGCCGAACAACTCGCCCAGCCCATGGTGCTGGACGCCGACGCGCTGGCCCCCGGCATCTCCGGCGCGCCCGGCCGCCTGCGCGTGCTCACGCCGCACCCCGGCGAAATGGCGCGCCTCACCGGCCTCTCGGTGGCCGAAATTCTGAAGGACCGCGTGGCCGCCGCCCGCGCCCTGGCCACCGCCCGCCATGTCACCCTGGTGCTCAAGGGCCAACGCACCCTGATCGCCTTCCCCGACGGCCGCGTCTGGATCAACCCCACCGGCACGCCGGCCATGGGCAAAGGCGGATCGGGCGACGTGCTCACCGGCTTGATCGCCGGCCTGCTCGCCCAGTTCCCCGCCCAGCCGGACGAAGCCGTCGCCGCCGCGGTTTTCCTGCACGGGCTGGCGGGCGAATTGGGCGCGCGCGCTCTCGGCGAGAAGTGCCTGCTGGCCACCGATCTGCTGCAGTACCTGCCGCAAGCCATGGAGGAATGTGCCGGCGTACCGGACGCGGTCTGAGGCGGAGACTATCGAACTGGGCCGGCGCCTGGCGCGCCAGTTGCCGCCGCGCGGCGTGGTGCTGCTCATTGGCGATCTGGGCGCGGGCAAGACCATGCTGGCCAAGGGCATCGCGAGCGGTCTCGGCGCGGCCGCCCCGGACGACGTCACCAGCCCCACCTTCACCTTGATTCACGAGTACGGCGGCGGCCGCGTCTACCACGTGGACCTGTACCGGCTGGAGGAAGAGCGCGAGGTGGCCACGCTCGGCCTGGAAGAGCTGTTCGAGCGCGACGCGGTGGTGCTGATCGAATGGGGCGAGCGCTTTCCGCGCCTGATGCCACCCGCGCGCGCCGAGATCCGCATCCGCGCGGACGGCGCCGGCGAAGAACGGGAATTCCAAGTGGATATCTTATGAACAAACAACCGTGGGCATTGATCCTGGGAGCCAGCAGCGGATTCGGCGAGGCCACCGCGCTGGAACTGGCGCGCGCCGGCATGAACATTTTCGGCGTGCACCTGGACGGCCGGGCGCGCGCGCCGCACGTAGCCGAAATTCTCGAGCGCATCCGCCAACTGGGACGCGAGGCGCTCTTCTTCAACTGCAATGCCGCCGACGACGGCCGGCGCCGCGAGTGCCTGGAGCAGATGGCGTCGCGCCTCGTCGATCCGCCGGGGACTCTGCGCGCCATCCTGCACTCGCTGGCCTTCGGCGCGCTCAAGCCGCTGGCCGGCGCCGAAGAGGTGGCCTCGCGCCATCAACTCGAGCTGACCGCCGACGTGATGGGCCACTCGCTGGTCTACTGGGTACAGGAATGCCTGCACGCCGGAATGCTGGAAAAAGGCGCGCGCATTTTCGCCATGACCAGCGCCGGCGGGACGCGCGTGATCCCGAGCTACGGCCCGGTGAGCGCGGCCAAGGCGACGCTGGAAGCCCACATCCGGCAGCTCGCCGTGGAACTGGCGCCGCTGGGGATCACCGCCAACGCCATTCTGGCCGGGGTGACCGACAGCCCCGCCCTGCGCCTGATCCCGGGGCACGAGAAGCTGCTGGAGTTCGCCAAACTGCGCAACCCCCACAAGCGGCTGACGCAGGCCGAGGACGTGGCCCGCTCGATTGCCGTGCTGTGCCATCCGGCGACCTACTGGCTCACGGGAAACACGCTGCACGTGGACGGGGGCGAGAGTTTGGTGGGGTGAGGCGGGGCGGCTAGGTTGGGCGCGGCATCTCCGAGGGCCGGGTGTTACGCGGCTGGGCCGGGTGGAAAGGGGCGCGTCGCGAGTGTTCTCAGAGAACGCCGATTCCGACGGGTCTGCCGGCAACCGGCAGTTCGACGGATCGGTGGCCTACCGCCCACGAGAACCGCCCCGATACGAACTCCCATCCGCAGACCGCAGTTGTACTCTTCAGGCTCAGCTTTCGTGCCTGTCCACAGTCCGTGCAGATGAATCATAGGCGTCAGGCTTACGGAACCTACCCCTCAGGTAGGTAATAACTGTCGTTCATGGCCGGGTCGGCCACAAAGGTCGGGATGTCGAAACGCAGCTCACCTACGTCCATTGGGGCGCTGTAGATGCGAGCGACCTCCCGATTGACCACGTCGCAGTCGGAAGCGGTCAGGTAGAACCGGTGCGCCTCGAGCCAGTTGATCGTTTTGTGGAAGTCGTCGACGTTCTTCGACCTTAGCGCCTCGACCCGGAGGTCGATGTCCGACTTTCGGATCTGCGGCCGGAGCCTCGGGAGCATGTCAACATCACCGTCCTCGGACACCACGAGGCACATCGTCCGCGAATTCGAAGAGATTAGGTAGCGGATCGCCGAGTTGTACCGCGCACCACGCGAGGGATCGCCCTGGTCCGTCGCAATGCCGTCCAGGATGACGCCGATGGCATGACACACGCCTTTAGGCGTCAAAAGGAGAGCACCATCGATGCCCGACAGGTGAGGCACAAGCTCTGAAGTGATCTCTGTTGGTTCAATTCCGATGGACTGACTTCTGAGCCTACGTGCCTCTTCCGCAGCGGATTCGGAAAAGACGAGCATCGTCCCGCGTTTTTGCTCCATCGATTTCTCAATGACCGTCCACAATCGTCTCCCATCGTCCACTTGGAAGTCAGTGAACACGCGATGCGCCGTTGAGTAAAACTCCTCCTGATTTAACCGAAGCACTGGCAGCTTAGGCACGCCGAAGGCTGTCCTCATCAGCAGCAGGCGTCTGTAGTACAGATCCCATTTGTAATGGCCCGTGAACACGACGCGAAACACGTCATCCCCATCGATGGCACACACGCTGCCGAGGCCGCTAATCCCCTCCGAACCGTGGCAGACGCAGGAGAAGTTCTGGCCACTCATTTCGACCACCTTGCGGGCGAGCCGATGCCGAGATAACGGCACCGGCTTATCGAAATGCACATGAGCTTCGACGTGCTCAGAAGCCGCTGGCGCAAAAACAATCTCCCCGACCGTCTCCCCGCCCTCGTACAAGATCGAGGAAATGATGTTTAATGGTTCGAACACCTCCTGAAACGTCACGTCTTTGGTCGTTAGCGTAATCGCGCTGCACAGCCGATCCGCCGCTCTCCTCAGTACAGCTGGTACATCCGCCAGGCTACCACCCAAGAATCGCCCTGGCTCGCTGCGCCCCAGCGCCGCTGTTGAATCCGCAAGGAGGCATTCGATAATGGCTTCGAGGAATGAACGCGGGGATTCCCAGTCTCCGAACCTGATGGCCGAGGGTAAACGCGCGTACGCCTCGACTTGTGTCCTCTTGATCTGCAGAACGGGGACGACGTAGTAGCCACTGACCTTGCCGGGCCATCCGCAGTAGCTCTCCGTGCCCTGCTCCGCATCATAAGCAGAGGTAACCTCCTTGACGGCTGCAAGTGCCGACTTCTTGCGGATGTTCTCCGGCTTATCCCTCATGCTGGGCTCGTCGCCATAGAATATGCCATGGTCAGGGTGAGTCTGGTAGATTCCATTTGCACGTGCGTGACAGGCGAAGAACAGCGTGGGGTCCCAGTCCCCATCCTCCGGCTCTACACATACAGGATGGCCATCGTCCTTCTCTGGGGACCGAATCCCGATAAGAAGTGCTCGAGGTTCAACGGCTGGGGCTACGGTCTGCAAGACCTGACGTGCCTTGTGCTCAACCTCGAAGCGGAAGTGGGGCTGGTACCCCCACATGAAGAGCGTGATCGTGTTGCGCACCTTAGCCTCCACTCGTACGCCATCCGTCGGCCCTTACGGGACTTTGCCGGCCCGGAGCGGGCCTCGGCCATCAGAAGCATACCAATTGGTGACGCCGCGCGCATCGGGTTTTCAACTTGATCGAGATCCAAGAGCGGGCAAATTGACCCATATCGCCCAAAAACGCTGATCCGCGCCGCCAAGCGGTCGAGAGGTCCCGGTTGTTGGAAGCTCGGAGATCCATTCTGGCAAGCGCCGCCCCGGCGTTGCTGCCCGGGCCCGGCCGCCGCGGCTGGATCTGCCCAGCGCCAGCGCCACCGCCCTATGCCGCGCCCAACACTTCTCCGAACCTACAACTTACCAACGAAGTCGTCCAGGCTGACGCCCGCCTGGCGGAGAATACTCTGGAGCGTGCCCGGAACCAGGTTGGAATGCATCGGCACCGTGACCCGCAAACCCCCCGAGCCATACGAACATGGGAGCCAGTCTGCCTGACAATCGAAAAGCCCAGCCGCCCCAAGTCCTTGAGTGTTGCGGCCCCCGAGATGTCCCGGGGAAGCTTCATGCTTGAACCAGGATGGGATCGCTGACGAAGTGGATGCGGATGCGGTGGGGAACGGCGCCCGCATCGAAGTGAACCGCGACCGCCTCCGTGATTTGCTGTTGCAAGTCGCCCAGATCCTGCCCCTGCGTGGTAATGCCGCCCGCGCCGCCGGGATCGTCCCACCAGGCCACCAGCCAACCCGATTGCTCGTCGCGTTGAACCTGCAGCGCGATCTCTTCCATTTGCCGAACCCATTATCCCACAGCCCCGCCGTGCCCGACCCGCCGCATCCGTAATCCGTCCGTAAGCTTGGACCGCACAGAAACTCAAGCACCCCGGCAAGGTACATCTTGGTGGCTCGTGGCCCGAGCCGGTCCCGCCATCTGTCAAGAGCCGGCGGGAGCGTCGATGGCAGC
>Ga0326727_10012331_pt1 | contig 19502 bp, 14 predicted proteins | sample MB2enrmetagenome_FD_207643 | JGI IMG/M metagenome (GOLD analysis project Ga0326727, IMG submission 207643) | Lab enriched peat soil microbial communities from McLean, Ithaca, NY, United States - MB29MY | ecosystem: Environmental > Terrestrial > Soil > Wetlands > Peat | place: USA: New York...
CGCTGCGAACCCGCGCGCGCCGCACCGCTCGTGCAGCTGGTGCACGAGAAGACCGGCGGTAATCCGTTCTTCGCCATCCAGTTCCTGTCTTCCCTCGCCGAAGAAGGCCTGCTCACCTTCGATCATGACGCCACGCGCTGGTCCTGGGATCTCGAGCGCATTCACGCCAAGCGCTACACCGATAACGTGGTGGAGCTGATGGTGGGCAAGCTGACGCGCCTGCCTGCCAAGACGCAGAAGGCGCTGCAGCAGATGGCCTGTCTAGGCAACGCCGCCGAGACCTCGAAGCTTTCAATCATCCTCGAGACTTCGGAGGAGCAGGTCCACGCAGTGCTGTGGGAGGCCGTCCGTCAGGAGTTCGTCGTGCGCCTGGCCAGCGCCTACCAGTTCATCCACGATCGTGTTCAGGAAGCCGCCTATTCGCTGTTCCCGGATAAGCGGCGCGCCGAGGTTCATCTCCGTATCGGCAGATTGCTTGCGGCGCACACACCTCCCGAGAAGCGGGAGGAGGCAGCCTTCGACATCGCCGATCAACTCAATCGCAGCACGGCGCTGATCCACGAGCAGGACGAGTGCGATCAGTTGGCCGAGTTCAATCTGCTCGCGGGCAAGCGGGCCAAGGCCTCCACGGCCTACAGCTCGGCACTGAACTATCTGGCCGCCGGTGCCGCGCTGTTGGCGGAAGACTCATGGGAGCGCCGGTATAAACTCACCTTCGCGCTGGAGCTCGAGCAGGCCGAGTGCGAGTTCCTGACCGGCAAACACGCGGAAGCAGAGGCGCGCCTTGCCGGGCTCGCAAGCCGCGCCATCAACCTCCCCGATCGGAGCGCCGTCGCCCAATTGCAGGCGGAGCTGTTCATAACGCTTAACCGGTTCGTTGACGCCGTCAGGATGAACCTCGACTATTTGCGGCGCGTCGGCATCGTGTTGTCGGCGCACCCGACGAATGAGGAAGTCCAGTGCGAGTATGAGGAGATGTGGCGGCAGCTCGGGGATCGCTCGATCGAGACGCTGCTCGACCTGCCGCGGATGACCGACCCGGTCGCGCGCGCGACGATGCGCGTTCTCACCGACATGGCCGGGCCGGCCTTTTTTACCGATTCGAACCTGCACGGCGTCGTCATCGCCCGCATTGTGACTTTCAGCCTGAAACACGGCAATAGCGAGGGGTCGTGCTACGCCTATTGCATGCTGGGCGCCATGCTGGGGCCGCTGTTCGGCGACTATCAGGCGGGGTTCCGCTTCGGGAAGCTCGGCGTCGATCTGGTAGAGACGCCAGGGCTGGGCCGTTTCAAGGCTCGTATCTACCTGGTCTTCGGGAGCCTCGTCATTCCCTGGACGCAGCCCATCCGGATGGGCCGCCCGCTTTTGCGGTGCGTCTTTGACATAGCGCAGCAGACCGGTGACCTCAACAGTGCCGCCCACAACTGCAACGCCCTCGTCGCGAACCTGCTGGCGAGCGGCGACCCGCTCGCTGAGGTGCAGCGGGAGGCCGAGACCGGACTCGCCTTCGCGCACGAGGTCGCGTCCCACCTCACCGTCGACGTCATCACCACACAGCTCCAGCTGATTCGGACACTGCGCGGCTTGACGCCGATCTTCGGCTGCTTCGACGACCCCGGATTCGACGAGAAGCGGTTCGAACAGCATCTGCAAGAGGACCCGCGCTTGGCGCTCGCAACATGCTGGTATTGGATCCGCAAGCTGCAGGCGCGGGTCTACGCCGGCGACCACATAGCCGCCATCGCGGCGGCGGCAGAGGCGGAGCGCCTGATCTGGACGTCGCCGTCCTTCCCTGAGCGGGTGGATTACCATTTCTATGCTGCACTGGCGCAGGCTTCGCTCGGCGATGCGGTCCCCGCCGCGGAGCGGTCCGGCCACCGGGACGCCCTCACCGCGAACCACCGCCAGCTCCAGCAATGGGCCGAAAGCTGCCCGGAGAACTTCGAGCACCGCGCCGCGCTGGTCGGCGCGGAGATCGCCCGCATTGAAGGCCGCGATGTCGATGCGATGCATCTCTATGAACGGGCCATCCGGTCGGCGCGCGAGAACAGCTTTGTCCACAACGAGGCGCTTGCCGACGAATTGGCCGCGCGTTTCTACGCGGCACGCGGCTTCGAGAAGATCGCGCAGGTTTATTTGCGGGATGCCCGCTACGGCTATCTGCGCTGGGGCGCCGAGGGCAAGGTGCGGCAACTCGATCAGCTCTATCCGCACCTTCGAGAGAAAGAGCGAGCGCCCGCATCTACGAGCACGATCGGCGCGCCGGTCGAACAGCTGGATCTCGCGACCGTGATCAAGGTGTCCCAGACCGTCTCAGGCGAGATCGTCCTGGAAAAGCTGCTCGACACGCTCCTGCGCACCGCGCTCGAGCATGCCGGCGCCGAGCGCGGTCTCCTGGTCATGGCGCGCGGCGCGGAGACGCGGATTGCCGCGGAAGCCAGAATCGACAACGGCACGGTGACCGTGCAGCTGTGCGACGCGCCCGTGACGGCGGCGATGCTGCCCGAGGCCGTCCTCCACTACGTTCTGCACACCAGGGAGAGCATCGTTCTCGACGACGCAGCGGTGCAGGACCCATTTGCCACCGATCCTTACATCCGGCAGCACCAGGCGCGGTCCGTGCTCGCTTTGCCACTGCTCACCCAGGCCAAGCTCATCGGCGCGCTGTATCTCGAGAACAACCTGGCACCGAACGTCTTCGCGCCAGCCCGGATCGCGGTGCTGAAGCTGCTCGCCTCGCAGGCGGCGATCGCGCTGGAGAATACGCGTCTGTATCGCGAGGTCGCGGAACGCGAGGCGAAGATCCGTCGCCTGATCGACGCCAACATCATTGGCATCTTCATAGCAAATGTGGACGGCCGGATATTCGAGGCCAATGACGCATTTCTCCAAATGGTGGGCTATGACCGTGAGGATCTCCTGTCCGGCCGGATCCGGTGGACGGATCTGACGCCGCCGGAATGGCGCGAGCGTGACGCATTGGCCCTTGAGACGTCGAAGACGACCGGAACGATTCTGCCTTACGAGAAGCAGTATTTTCGCAAGGATGGCAGCCGCGTGTGGGTGCTGATCGGCGGCGCTTCATTCGAGAAAGGCGGAGACGAAGGGGTCATCTTCGCGCTCGATCTGACTGAGCGCAAACGCACCGAAGAGGCGTTGGGCAAGGTGCAGATGGAACTGGCGCACGCCAACCGCGTCGCCACCATGGGCCAGCTCACCTCCTCGATCGCCCACGAAGTCAGCCAGCCCGTCGCCGCGACGATCATGAGCGCCCAGGCCGCGCTGAACTGGCTCGCCGCGGAGCCGCCAGCTCTGGAGGAGGCGCGGCGCTCACTCAAGAATGTCGTCAGGGATGGCTATCGCGCACGCGATGTCATCGATCGGCTCCGCGCCCTCATCAAAAAGGCGCCGCCTCGGAAGGACTGGCTGGACATCAACGAGGCCATCCAGGAAGTGATCGAGGTCACCCGCGGCGAACCAGTGAAGCATGGCATCTCGGTGCAAACGTGTCTCGCGGACGGCATGCCGCTCATCGAAGGCGACCGTGTGCAGCTGCAGCAAGTGATCCTCAATCTGCTCATCAATGCCGTCCAGGCGATGAGCGGCAAGAGCGAGGGGCCACGAGAGTTGCTGATCAGCACTGAGAGAACTGAGCCGAACGGCGTACTCGTTGCGGTGCAGGATTCGGGACCGGGGATCGCGCCGGAGATGCACGAGCACCTGTTCGAAGCATTCTACACAACGAAAGCCGGCGGTTTAGGGCTGGGGCTGTCGATCTGCAGGTCGATCATCGAAGCGCATGGCGGCCGATTGTGGGCAAGCGCAAATGTACCCCACGGCGCCATCTTTAACTTCACCGTGCCCGCGGGCCCGGATAGCGTATAGACCAAGGTGTGCGTGTTCAACCTGGCCGAAGCCGAAGAGGCGCGGCGTTGGATTGGCGTGGCGTTTGCCCCCGGCACGGCCGGCCGTCAGGCGCTCATTTGAGGCCGAACAGCGCCCTAATGCGGGTGGTGAGCCAGTTCGCCAGATCTTCCTCATGGCTTGCCTGCTCTCCCTGATGTTCCAGGACTTTTTCTCCCATAGCGGCACGGCGTGACAGGATGTGTCCCAGTTCGGCGGCGATTGCGGGCCTTTCCATGAGCACCGGGGCCAGATCATCCTTGGTGATTTCATAAACGGAGGCCCTGGTCAGGGTTTTGATCTTGAATGCCGCCGGCGCTCCTGTCAGCACACCGGCCTGGCCAAAGCAGTCACCAGGGTTGAGCCGAACCACCTCCACCTCGCCCTTATCGGGTCCACCATCCTGCAACGTTATCAAAACGCCGCTCCCCACGATTGAAAGCGTCGTTGCCACGCTTCCCGGCGCCAGAACAATTTCGTCTGCCTTGTATGTCCGCAGCTTCATCTTTGGCGCCAGCATGACTCGTTCATCCTCGGACAGCGGCGCGAAGAGCGGCAGGTGCTCAAGCAACCGCCTCGGCATGGAATCGGGTGCCTCCAGGACACCGCGCGCCGCCAGCGTGACCGGACTCTCCGGCGGTACGGCAAGGCGAATCCCTGCCGCCGCGCAATGCCGGAATACCAGATCAAACACCTCATTCTGCGCCTCCGCAGAGTTGTCGATGGCGGCGACAAAGAATTGCAATTCACATTCCAACGCCAGGGCATCGAGCGCCCGAACCGACACGCTGGGAGCCGGCGTCTGCAGTATCTTGTTGCAGCCCAGCAATGCTGTCTCCAATACGGCACATTCGCGCGCCGGCGACATCACGCGTTCAAGCCGGATCGCGATGGTAACGCCGTGCGCCGATGCCGGATAGCTTACATTGATGAGTTTGCCCTTGGCGATCACGCTGTTGGGGACGGCGGCAAGGTCGTTGCTGCCGGTGAGTATCTGCGTCGAACGCCAGTTCGTCTCGACGACGCGCCCCTGCAAGCCGTCGTCAAGGATCACCCAATCTCCGGGGCGGTAGGGTTTGGAAATATTGATCATAATACCGGAAAACACATCGCCGAGCGTGCTTTGCAGGGCGAGCCCGAGCACGATGGCGATGACGCCGGACGCCGTCAGCAAGCCTTGAACTGGTAGGTTGAACACATAGGCAATGATGGCAACGGTGGCACCGGTATACGCAACGCCGGCTATGAGATCCCGGGCGAGCCGTGTTTCCCGAAGTTGCGGCTTGAAGATGGTGTGGACAAAGCCGATGATCAGCCAGGCGAATGCGAGCCACCAGACAAGCTTGAAGACACTGACTACGATGAATGTCGAGGGCTGGCTAAGCGCAGGGGTTGGCGCCGAGGGAACCACCCCGGCCGCCCGGAGCATGATGGTGAAACCAATAAAGGATATGATCTGGCAAAGAAACCGCGCAAACGAGCGGTCACGCGGAATCAGCCGCATCATCGTGTAACCCGACACGATGACGACACCAGCTAAAAGCAGCGGGTCTGAAAATAGCGACGCCATCAGACGCATAAAAACATAGCCGCTAATAAGGCCGCCATCTACGAACCTTCATATTGCTTGTGGACAATTAAGCTTCCTGCTGGCATCGCCGACGGGAAGTTCTCCTCGATTGAGCTATTAGGCCGCGATGGTCTTTTTCTCTGCAGGCGCAGCAGCCTTCGTGTTCTCCACCTCGGTGGCGGAGGGGGCCGCGTCGTCATTCTTGAGATTTGGCCCGTCGGCCAGATCTTCCGCTGCGGCTTTAGCCGCCGCCATGAGTCCCTCGGATAGGCGCGAAATGGCACGGGACCAGCCCGCCGCACCATTCTGCGCGGCTGCAATCGCGGCTTCCTGGCGGACCGTTTGAAGGGGTGATTTGCTAGTCTCGGACATAACGATCTCCAATTATTTGAGCAGCCCACGCGTCTTACGAGCGATGAAGCCTGTCATCGACTAAAGTCAACTACTAAAACAAGCCTCATCGACCGAGCTTTTTCATACGGAGATTTAACTGATGAAAAGCCCGGGGTGTGCCGCCACGACGTGGAGTAACCGCCGGACACAGCCCCGCGCGCCGCCGCGCCTGTCTCCACCAACCCGGATGATCGCGTCGAGATCCGGCAAGGCCAGTTCCACCTTCACGCCGAAGCCGCGCCGCTTCGGCCAACGAACAATCTCATCCTGACGCCCGCAGTTGCCGTCCCAAAGCAGCCGGGCCGTTTCTCAAAACCGGTCATTCATCAGGTTGATGACTGGCTGGACTGGCAGGGTTTTGTGCGCGAGGCGGGGTGGGCTAGGGGGCATCGCGAAAGAGCGGGGTTATGCTATTGGACTCGGTCGCAACGCCTGACAAAGTCTTTGTGGTAACGCACCAGAGCGCAGAAATGTGGTGCATGAAGAACTCAGAAGCGTAAAATAAAATAACGGGTGAACAATTCGCGTTTTCGGCGAACCCAGAAGGGAGCGAATTATGGAAACAAGCCGAACTGTCTTCGTCACTGGTCACAGTGTCGCGGGTCCAGCATCATGATACTTCGCCGTCTGGCCATCATGGCGGGGATACTTGTTTTCGCGCTCTGCGTTGCCCTGGCGGGTATCGGGTATTGGGCCACGCACACGATCATATCGTCCTTTTCCACCCAACTGGTCGGGCATTTCGCTGACGATATTCAAGATGCTCTCGGCGCGCAGGTGGGGCGGTCCCAGAGAGTGTTGTCTCGGGTAACTGCCGATATTACCCAGTATGACATCACGCTTGACGACCCGCGTGCGATGCGGCGGGAATTATATGCAGTGCTAAGCGGCGAGCCTCACATTGGTCGGTTGTTCTTCGCCAACGAGGCGGGCGGGCTGGTCGGGGCCAGCCGGTTACCGGACGGTGGGCTGGTCTTTCTGATGACAGACGGTTTTCGCCCCGGTGTCCTGCGTGAGTACGACGCCTCGTCAGATGGTCAGCTGGGGCCGCTGCGCCAATCAGGCCCTGTGTTCGATGCGCGCCAGAGGCCCTGGTACCAACCGGCAAAGGACACGCATGGGTGGTATTGGACCGCACCTTATCGCGTTCCCGACGAGTTCGGCTTCCGGGTCTCGCTTTCCGCGCCCATCTTCGACGTGGGCGGAACCTTCGCGGGTGTGATCGCAACGGACCTGCCCCTGACGGTTGTTACAAGGGACATAGAGCCCACGCACGTCATCGGCTCCCAAGAGCGGTCGTTCATTATCGATTCCGCCGGGCGACTGATTGCCTCGTCAGGCGGCGTGATGCCGGTGGTCAGGGAGCCCGATGGCAGCGAGCAACGCGTGCTTGCAGCAAACACCGATGACCCTGTCGTGCGCGGAACCGCCCGGTATATCCAGGCGCGGCCAGCTATCCTCAGGCAGCCGCAAGACGGCAGAACCCAGGTATTTTCGTTCAACGATCCCACGCTGGGCGAGATTTACGCGGCCGTCGTGAGCTTCCAGTCATTTGGCGGGTCTGCCTGGACAATAGTCTCAGCGGTCCCGGCCTCTGATTTCCTCGCACCGGCGCGAGATGCGTTGACTTTCTCAGTTGTCATGAGCGCGTTGGTCGTCGTCCTGGCCTTGGCGCTGGGGAGCCGAATAGCCGCACTGACGTTGCGGCCGCTGACCGCGCTGACGGATACCGCGCGCGCGATTGCCCGTGGGGAATGGCCGGAAATACCTGAAGTCCAGCGAAACGACGAAATCGGCCTTCTCTCTCGCGCCTTCAAAATCATGATCGCCAGCCTCGAGGAGACGCAAAATGGATTGCGGCTAAGCGAGGCGAAGATCCGGCGCCTCGTCGATGCCAATATCATCGGGATTTTTTTCTTCGCCGCCGATGGCCTCATCATTGAGGCCAATGACGCATTTCTATGCATGATCGGCTATGACCGCGAGGATCTCGCCGCCGGCCGGCTGCGCTGGACCGACCTCACGCCGCCGGAATGGCTCGAGCGCGATCAGCGGCGGTGGGTACCGATGCAGCGGGCGACCGGCATTCTGCACCCGTTCGAGAAGGAATATTTCCGCAAGGATGGCAGCCGCGTGCCGGTGCTGATCGGCGTCGCCAGCTTCGATGAGAGCGGGGACCACGGCGTCACCTTCGTCATCGACCTGACCGAACGCAAGCGAACCGAAGAGGCGTTGCGCAAGGTGCAGATGGAGCTGGCGCACGCGAACCGCATCGCCACCATGGGCCAACTCACGTCCTCCATCGCCCATGAAGTCAGCCAGCCGGTTGCCGCGACGGTTATCAATGCCCAGGCCGCGCTGCGCTGGCTTGGCGCGGAGCCGCCGGCTCTGGAGGAGGTGCGACGGTCACTCGATAAGATCATCAGGGACGGCCATCGAGCGCGCGACGTCATCGACCGGATTCGCGCCCTCATCAAGAAGGCGCCGCCCCGGAAGGATCGCCTGGATATCAACGAAGCCGTCCGCGAGGTGATTGAGCTTACCCGTGCAGAAACGGTGAGGAATGGCGTTACGGTGCGGACGGACCTCGCGGACGGCTTGCCGCTCATCGAAGGCGACCGGGTGCAACTGCAGCAGGTGCTCCTCAATCTGATTATGAATGCCGTCGAGGCCATGAGCGGTGCCAGCGAGGGGGCGCGAGCATTGTCGATCAGCACAAAAAACGCCGAGCCGAGCGGCGTGCTCGTCGCGGTCGCGGATTCCGGCCCGGGCCTGGCGCCGACGGCCGCCGAGCACCTATTCGACGCCTTCCACACGACCAAGCCCGGCGGTTTGGGGCTGGGACTGTCGATTTGCCGGGCGATTACCGAAGCGCACGGCGGCCGTTTGTGGGTGAGCGCGAATGTGCCCCGCGGCACGATCTTTCACTTTACGATGCCCGCCTATCCGGGCGGCGCGGCGTGATCAGGGAAACGAGACCGTCAGGTGCCAGCATCTGTGAGCTTGTCTGTGATGGGGTGGACGCCCCCCGACGGCATCGATGTGCCAAAGCTCTGGTCACAAGCCGGAACGAAATGATCGACGCGCAGGCATCGTGATAGTGCTCTGGACCTATCAAAAGCCCTCAGACTACACCAGAACGCCATTTATGGAATGTGGGAATCCCAAGCCATACCAAGCCGCCTTGCGGCTCCATCCGAACCCGCCCATCCTGGGCACTGGAGCGCGCTATCGCGTTTTGCCAAACTGCACTTATCGTTCCCAGAGAGCAGGCTTGCGCGGACAGGGTTGATTTCGGCTCCGGCTAGCGGCAGGGAAAACGAATGATCCAGACATCACCGCTACCCACTCCTGCCGACACCCGGAGGGTCAAGGCGCTGACACGTGCCGTGGCCACGGATTTGCGCCGACACGGCACGCCGGCACTCGACCAGAAAGGCATGGCCTGGATGGAGGATCATCCTGAATGTTTGTGGCCGTTACAACAATGAACGACCCAACAGAGACAGCCATAACGGTCCCACAGGATCGGCCCGAACTTGCCTCCGCAGCACCCGCAGGTGAGCAGCCTGGAAAGGAGAGCGACGGGCCGGCGCGCCGCGTGCAGCCTCTTGGCCCGCGCCTCGCGGACGCCAATGCTGGTCGATTCAAACAGTGTTGCGATCTCACTCTGGCGTGCCCTGGCGGCCTGCCACAGCTCATCCGACACGATGCGAAGTTCCGGCACCTCGGTTCTAATCCACTCCACTTCAGGATTGGGCGGGGACACGCGATTGCCCGCCGCGGGTTCTTTCACAAAGCGCTGGCGGTTCCAAACAAGCCTGCCAGCATACAGCTCATTATTGATCTCACTATTGATAATGCCCGTGCCACGGCTGACATGGCCTCGGATACTGGTATCCCCCCAAGCTCACCTCGCCGTAGCCCCGTCCAGATGTTCCACAACTCCGCCGGCATCATCAGGTTGCCGTCATGCTCGGCGAAAGTGCCGAGCCCTTGGCAAGGCACGGCGCGGTGAACAGATGCCCCTGGTAACCGCCGATGCAGGTGCGGGCCATGACGACGCCCCAGAAAACCGCCAGCACGGCCGTGAGCACGGCGCCCAGCGTGGTGAAGATGGACATCCCAGTCTGCGGCGCCAGGGCATAAGTGGCCAGGGTGAACACGCCGAGCGGGAAGGTGAAGCCCCACCAGCCCATATTGAACGGCAACCCTTGGCGCAAATACCTGAGCGTGATCGCCGCCGCCATGAGCAGCCACCAGGCGCCATACGCCCACAGCATCAGCCCGCCGATGAGCCCAAGCCCATGCGCGGCCACCGCCGCATCCGCCAGCCCGGCGGTGCCGAGCACGGCGGGCGCATCCCGCCCCAGCACCAGCAAGCCGAGCGCGCCTGTGCCGAGCGGCCCCAGCGCCAGCCAGCTGGAAACCGCCATATCCCGCCGGGGCAGCTTGTGCAGCGCCAGACGCAGGAACAGGATGACGAGAACGCCCATGGCCAGCGGAACGGAAAGCGCCCAGAAAACATAACAGGCGATCAGCAGCCGCAGCCCTTCCGGCGCCGCCAGATGCGGGATGAGCAGCCCGCCGCTGGCGGCGGTGACCTCGCAGGCGACGATGGGCAGCAGCCACACGGCGGTCATCGACTCTATGCAGTGCTGCTGGCGCGTGAACATCAGATACGGCACTGCCAGGCCAATCGTGGCGGCCAGCACGGCATCCACCTGCCAGAGCGCCAAAGCCAGGCCGGTCTGCCCAGCAAACACCACCAGACCGTTGACGATGGTGGCCAGCCCCATGGGGATGGCGCCGAGGAACATCGGCATGACCGGATGGGTGAAAATCAGCGCCGCCTCGCGCGGGTAGAACAGCCAACGCGCGGCATAAAGCAACGTGCAGAGGGCGAAGAGCAGGATATTCACGCGCCAGAGCAGCGCCGCGGCGTCATGCACCGCAACCGGCGCACCGGGCAGCTGGTTGAGCGCCAGTGCCAGCACGCCCGTGCCCATGGTGACGGTGAACCAGTTGGGCGTGAAATTGCGGATGATCTCGGCCGGGTGGCGGTGATGCGCGAAGGGGCGAGGGATGTGTTTCATGGCAACGGGCAATTTAGGCCGCACAAACGATTTGTAAAATTCATTATTGTATTTAGTTCAATCAATTATATTTATGTATTTAGCATGACCCTGGAGCAGCTGAGAATTTTCACGGCGGTGGCGGAGCGCGAACATATGACACGCGCGGCCGAGGCGCTGCACCTCACGCAATCCGCCGTCTCGGCCGCCATTGCCGGGCTGGAGCAACATTACCGGGTGAAGCTCTTCGACCGCGTGGGGCGCGGCATCATGCTGACCGAGGCCGGACGGCTGCTGCTGGTTGAAGCCCGAGGGACGCTGGCACGTGCCGCCTCCGCCGAGCAGGCCATGGCGGATTACGCCGGGCTGCGCCACGGCAAGCTGGCAATCCATGCCAGCCAGACAATCGCCAGCTATTTCCTGCCGCCGCTGCTGGTGCGCTTTCAAGCCCGCTATCCGGGCATTGAGCCGTGCCTTGCCGTAGGCAACACGGCGCAGGTGGCGCGGGCGGTGAAGGACGGGGCGGCGGAGATCGGCTTCGTCGAAGGCCCGCTGCAAGACCCTGCCCTCAGCGTGGAGGCGGTGGCCGTGGACCAAATGGTGATCGTGGTGCCGCCGGGCCATGAATGGGCCGATGGCGCGGCACTGAGGCTTGAGGATCTGCCGCGCACGGGCTGGGTGTTCCGCGAGGTGGGCTCCGGCACACGGGATGCATTTACCCAGGCGTTGGGCGGCATGGTGTTGCCGGTGCCGCTGACAGTGCCCACCAACGAGGCGGTGCGCGCCGCGGTGGAGGCGGGAGCGGGGGCGGCGGCACTCTCCCTGCTGGTCTGCGCCCGCAGCCTGGCCGCCGGAGCGCTGGCGCGGGCGAATTTCCAACTGCCCGCACGCATGTTCTACGCCGTACGCCACAAGGAGCGCTACCACCCGAAAGGCGCGGCGGCCCTGTTGGAAATGGCACAGGCGGTTTAAGGATCCGTTCAGTCCACAGCGGTGGCTCGCAGTCGCGCCCGTTGCAGTCAGTTATGCTAGGTGCCGTATCCCCGAACCGGCCTTCACCGGGATGCGCAAATAATGCACGCCGTTCGCCGCCGGCGCGGGAAGCCTACCGGCACGGATGTTGACCTGAATTGAAGGGAGCAGCAGCGTCGGCACGGCAAGCGTCGCATCCCGCGCCTCGCGCATTTCCACGAACATATCTTCGCTTATGCCGTCATGAATATGGATGTTGGTCCGCTTTTCGTCGCCAACGCTGGTCTCCCAACGGTAATCGCTGCGGCCGGGGGCCTTATAGTCATGGCACAGAAACAGGCGCGTCTGATCGGGCAGACTCAAGATGCGGCGGATTGAGCGGTAGAGCTGGCGCGCGTTCCCGCCGGGAAAATCAGCCCTGGCAGTGCCGTAATCCGGCATGAACAGCGTATCACCCACAAAGACCGCATCAGCAATATGATAGGCGATATCGGCTGGGGTATGGCCTGGAACATGCACCACCTCAACCTCGAGCGCGCCGATATTGAAGCGCTCACCATCGTGAAACAGCTGGTCGAAATCGGAACCATCGGTCTTCATCTCGTCAAAGGTGAACACGGGGGCGAAGATTTTTTGTACCTCGCTGATATGCTCGCCGATGCCGATCGTCGCGCCGGTACTTGCCTTTATGTAAGGGGCGGCGGAGAGATGATCGGCATGCGCATGGGTCTCCAAGACCATGGTCATGCGCCACCCCCGCTCGGCCGCGAAGGCCAGAATGCGCGCCACGGAACATGTGTCCGTTTCGCCTGATGCCGGATCGAAATCGAGCACCGGGTCGATCACCGCCGCATCACCTGTTGCCGGATCGGCGACCAGATAGCTGATCGTATTCGTGGACTCGTCGAAAAACGCTTCGATGATCGGCTTTGCCTGCATAACAGCCTCCATTATGGCATTTATATATTAGCCATTGCTACATTAGTAAATACTAATGTATAAAGCCCTCATGATTAAGCCGCCAATGGATATTCTCACCTTCCAGACGAAGGCTAATGAGGTCGCGAATTTGTTGAGTCTGCTGGGCAACCCACGCCGCCTGATGGTGCTGTGCAAACTGACCGAGCATGGCGAGATGACGGTGCGCGAACTGGCTGACGAGGTCGATCTCTCCCAATCCGCATTATCGCAGCACCTTGGAAAGATGCGCGATGAGGGACTCGTCACCTTCCGCCGCGAGAGCCAGACGCTTTGGTATCGCATTGCCGACCCGCGCACCGAGACGCTGCTTGGCACGCTTTATCAACTTTATTGCCAAAAGGACTAACCCATGACCATTACCACATTGAGCGCGCCAGAGGCGCAGAGGTTGATCGCCCAGGGCGCGCGGCTGATTGATGTACGCGATGCCGATGAGCATGTGCGGGAGCGCATTCCGGGCGCGATCAACTTGCCGCTCGCGCGGATCGAGCAGTTGGCACCCCAGGATTGTACGGTGATATTTCACTGCCGCACGGCATGCGGACCGAGGCGAATGCTGCGAGGCTGGAGGCAACTAGTGGTGGCGAACCCTGCTATATCCTCGCTGGCGGCATTGATGCCTGGCGCGCGGCGGGACTCCCGACAGTGCTCGACCGGCGCCAGCCGCTCGAGATTATGCGCCAAGTGCAGCTTGCCGCAGGCGGGCTCGTCCTGCTGGGCGTCGTGCTCGGCTTCCTCGTCGCGCCTGGCTTCTTCGGCCTGTCGGCGTTTGCCGGCGCCGGGTTAATGATGGCTGGTGCGACCGGCTGGTGCGGGATGGCGAAGCTGCTGCGGCTGATGCCGCGGAACCGGCGCAGCATAGCGTGTTGACGTTATGATGCCCCTCCCCGAAATTCTGCTGGCCCTCGTCTCGGGTGGCGTGATCGGCGTTGTGCTCGGGGTGGTTGGCGGCGGTGGATCGATTCTCGCAGTGCCATTGCTGGTTTATGTGGTGGGTATCGGATCGGCCCATGCCGCGATTGGAACGGCAAGCGTTGCTGTCGTGGCCAATGCGCTGGCGAGCCTGGTGGGGCATGCGCGAGCCGGCAAGGTGAAATGGCCATGCGCGACGGTGTTCGCCTTGCTCGGTGTGATCGGCGCGGGCATCGGGGCGGCGCTTGGCAGGGCGTTCGATGGCAAGCACCTGCTGGCTTTGTTTGGCTTGCTCATGATCGGCGTTGGTCTTTCGATGCTGAGACGGCGCCGCAAGGCGGATGCCCCTGATGTCCATCTCTCCCGCGCTACAGGTGTGGCATTACTCCCGCGCCTCGTGCCGATTGCCATCATTACCGGCTTGGCAGCTGGGTTTTTTGGCATCGGTGGCGGGTTCTTGATCGTCCCGGGGTTGATCGCCGCCACTGCGATGCCGCTGCCCTACGCAATAGGCACGTCGCTCGTCGTCGTGACCGCGCTGGGGCTGACAACGGCAACATCCTACGCGCTTTCTGGCTATGTCGAATGGGGGCTTGGCGGAGTGCTGATTTTAGGTGGCTTTGGGGGCGCCAGCGTGGGGATTCTGTTTGGCCGCCGTTTGGCCGATCATAAGGGGCTGCTCGAACGGGTTTTCGCCGTCGTGGTTCTACTTGTCGGCGCTTATGTTGTCGGGCGGGGCGTATAAACGTCTGCTCATTGCCCTCGCACGCTCCGCGTCTTCTCGCCCTTCAGGGCGGCCAAGGCCACTTTGGCCTTGAAGGCCGGGGCGTGGCTACGGCGCGTACGCTTCGTCATCATCTCTCCTGACGTGCGGCACAATCACCGCTGTCAGGCTGAAATTCCACTTATCTCGGTGTTCGAATCTCGCCAGCCACTTCTGCTTGATCAGACCGGTTCAAGCTAAACACGTATTGCTCTAAAAGCCCGCCGCGCCGCCGGCGCCAGTTCTGTCCGGGCAAATCAGGTATCGCCGTTAGGCCCCTCATTTCTCGGGCCCTGCCTTGGGCGTGTACAGCGTAATCATGCGTGCTAGGATGATGGCCGGATAAAGCTGACCGATTATCCCTTCAAGGTTGCAAAGGCTGCGGGCCACGGGGTTTATAGGCGTAATATCGCCATATCCGACAGTGGTTAATGTCGTGAGGCTGAAATACATCAGATCGGCCAGCGAGGTCCCACGTGTGAAATGGGCCGGCATGCCTGAAAAGGATCCCGGCACGCGCTCAACGATGAGCCTGAACAATACAGTGAACAGGAGGGCAAAGTTCAGGTAGAGGACGACCGCGCCAACAATGCGGTATTCGCTCATCCGTCCCGGCGCGGAAAGCGCTTTGGCCACCACCCAACTGAGGCTAGCCACCGCGAAGACTCCGCCCCCAGCCCCCAACCAGTCGGTCAGCGCATTTTCGCTGACCTCGCGCATGATAACAGCAGCCCCGCTGAGAAAAAGCGCTGAGATGACCAAAATCGTCGGCCGCAGCTCCCGCGAGGCCACGACGACAAATCCGACAACGATGACGAACCCGCCGATCAGTGCGTCGGGCGGGATGTTGATTCCATAAGAAAGCAGGGGGCCTACGGCGAAGATGATAAAAAGCTGAAACATCAGGAGCACCGTCAGGCTCGGCTCACGCACCCTTTCCCGCAACCTCTTGACACTGTGACGCATTCTACCTCCGCTCGATGGGGCCGCCCTCTTTAGGGCCTGATCGTTTTCGATTGAACCGATGTTCCTATATGAACGGCCAATGCGCTATTGCTGGAGAAAAATAACCGATTTCGAGGGTATGAGAATAACGAATCTGTTATATTTGAACGCCGATCGACGTAGAAACACATTGCGGAGTCGCAAGGTGCCGAAGACGGAATTATCGGTGGCCAGGAGAAGTTCCCGGGCGGCAAGCCAAAACCCAAAGAATATGACTAAAATGCAATGAGTTAAAGACGACCTTACGACATGAATACGCGGCTGATTGCGACGACATTCGATTGGTCAAAATGAATGTCAACGTGACCTAAGGGGACAGACCAAGAACACCGGCAAGACGGCGTGTACCACAACCGCCGGCCATAACAGGTAACCTGCGATATGCTCGACAGCACCGAGGAACGCCAGGTTGCCCGCAATGAGCACGTTGTAGGTCACCATGGCGCGGAAGGCTGGCGAGCCGCGCCCGGTGTCCCGGTTTGGCCAGCACGCGATCCCCAGCGTCAGCAATGCGATTCCGAGGAGCCGGCCGATGGCCAGGCCGAGGCCAGCCGCCGCTCGCCCCAGGAGAAGGTCGATGACCATTCCCGGGGCGATGACGAGGGCCACGCCGGTTAAGACTTCCAGCGTGGCCGCAGTGGCTAGAGCTTTTCTCACGCCAGCCTAGTCATTGGCCACAGCGAGGGCTTTTCTCTGTTTCATGAGGTCGTCTTCCGCTAATTGCGACGGACCGAGTTTGAAGTTCACCCTATTGATTTTGCCGTTGAAAGTGAACGGCAGCTGGTACTCGTCGCTCACGCCAGAACGTGTATCGGAGCCGATATCAAAGGATTCATCCACAGGCAGCAACAAGGGGAACGAATGCGGGATGGTCTTCGAGTCTGCCTGCACGCCATCCACCGTCAGCACTCCAGTGCCGCCCTTGCCAGGGCCGGGGCCGTCATAGGTGAAGTCGAACACAATAACATGCTTGCCGGCGGCAAGCCGCGGGCCTTCCCAGCGAAAATGCTTCAGCATGAAAAAGTTGTAGAAAAACACCGGCTTGCCATTGAGCAGGTAAAAGCCGTAACCACCAAAACGGCCGCCTTCGGTAACGATCATGCCATTACCGCCGCCGTCTGGCACCTCAATCTCGGCGGTGATGGTGAATGACTTGCCTATGATACTCGGCGCATCGCCGTATGGGATGCCGGTAACGGGGGCGGTGTAGGTGAAGTCGGTCTTGCCCGCGACCGGACTCGGGCGCGGCGCTGTGGCGCGCGCGAAACCTGAATTATCGAGTGGATAGACGTTATATTTCTTCGCCTCCTGATCGAAGATGTCCTGCATCTCTTTGAGCTTGTCCGGCATTTGCGCGGCAAGATCATTGGCCTGCGAGTAGTCAGCAGCGATATTATAGAGTTCCCATTTATAATCTGTCACATCGGGCATCGCCACCCCCAGCATCCAAGGCGGCACGGGGGGCGTGGTGTTGGCATACCAGCCTTCGTGGTAAATCCCGCGATTGGCGATCATCTCGAAATATTGCGTGGTTCGCGTCGAGGGCGCTGCCGCATTGGTCTTATCGAAGGTGTAGACCATGCTGACCCCTTCGATCGGGTTCTGCTTGATCCCGTCAACTTCATCAGGCGCGTTTATGCCAGCGGCTTCGAGGATGGTCGGCACAATGTCGATGATATGGTGGAACTGGCTGCGCAAACCGCCAACATCCTTGATGCGCGCAGGCCAGGAGATGGCCAAGCCCTGCCTGGTGCCGCCGAAATGCGAAGCGATCTGTTTGGTCCATTTAAATGGCGTATCAAACGCCCAGGCCCAGGCGACCGCCATATGCGGGGCCGTGGCGTCCGAGCCCCATTTCTCGTAGAACAGCATCTGATCGAGCGGAGGAATGTCCAGGATGCCGTTATAGGCGGTCCAGTCATTGGGCGTGCCGACCAGCGTACCTTCCGGGCTGGTGCCATTGTCACCGCAGATATAGATGATGAGCGTATTGTCGAGCTTGCCCTGATCCTCGATTTCTTGAATCACCCTGCCAATTTCATAATCGGTATAGGCGGTGTAGGCGGCAAATACCTCGGCCTGGCGGGCGAAGAGTTTCTTTTCGATGAAGGAGAGCGAGTCCCACATCGGGAGGCTGTCCGGCCATTCGGTCAGTTGGGTGTCCGGCGGGATGACGCCCAGACGTTTTTGATTGGCGAAAATCACCTCGCGAAGCTTGTTCCACCCCATGTCGAACTTGCCCTTGAACTTGTCGACCCATTCTTGGGTGGGGTGGTGCGGCGAATGGCTGCCGCCGGGCACGTAATAAAGAAAGAACGGTTGATCCGGCGCGCCGGAGTCGACCTTGCGCAGATAGTTGATGGCTTCGTCGGCCATGTCGGTGGTGAGATTATAGCCGGGCTTGTTAAGCCAAGGGTAAATCTGGGTGTGGTCCTGGAACAGATAGGGCTGCCATTGATTGGTCTCGCCGCCCATGAAGCCGTAGAAATAGTCGAAGCCCATGCCTGAGGGCCATTGGTCGAACGGGCCAGTGGTGCCGTATTGCGGGCTCGGCGTGTTGTGGTTTTTGCCGAACCAGGAGGTGGCAAAACCATGCTCTTTGAGAATGCGGCCGATGGTCGCGTTCTCCGAACCAATGTAGGAGTCATAGCCCGGAAAGCCGGTTGAAAGTTCAGTGACCACGCCGAAGCCGACCTCATGATGGTTGCGGCCGGTGATGAGCGCGGCGCGGGTGGGCGAGCAAAGCGCGGTTGAGTGAAATTGCGTGTAACGCAGCCCGGCATTTGCAACCCGGTCGAGGGATGGCGTGGGAATGATGCCGCCGAACGTGCTTGAAACGCCATATCCCTGGTCGTCTGTCATGATCAGCAGCACGTTGGGCGCGCCGGTTGGCGGCACCACACGCGGCGGCCACCAGGATTTTGAACTGGACAAAGTCTCATTGATCACGCCGCCAAACGGCAAAGGCTTAGGCGGCAGCATCTTGCCATCGATGTTGATCGTTGCGCTCGGGCTGCCCAATGTACCGTTTATGATGCCGTCTAGATTTGAAGCGGCAGAACTGGCAGTCTGCGCCACCGCCTTGCCGAAGCTCATTGTACTGCCGACCGCGGCAACCAATGCCGCCTTCGCCGTAGAGATATACAGGTGCCGCCGTTTCATCATTTCGTTCCTTTAACCGTTGCTGATTTGGTCTCCTCAGGCTACGCGAATCACACATCGGAGCCCGATGTGACTGGTTGTTGTGTCAGCCACCTGCGGGTAACGCGCCACTGGCCGGTAGCGGCGGCACTAGTTCGGCGCGCATAGGTAAGAGCCGCCTTTGATTACCTGGCGGGCAACCGGCAGCCCTGGCTGGGTGGCGCTGACAAATTTGGAAAAATCAGCACTCGTAACGTCGTGGCAATCAATCCAGAATGCATCGACGGTCAAATGGTGTGCATGCCCCTCCTCCTGGTAGGCCACATCCGCCCCCAATCCGGAAGGTCCCGCCTGGGGTCCACGCCATGCCCGCAGGCGACAACTCATGCCCGGCCAAATCGGCCCGGTGTGGGATCATGTCCAGCTGCGTGGTCATCCGCGGTCGTCCCTTACCATTATCGATCGGTGAAGACGCTAACCCAGATAGTCGTTATTTCTTAAGCAGGTTGCCAAATATCTTTGCACATCGGAACGTTCCTTGGTAGCAGAAATTTATCTGTTATATCCCCGCAATGGGTTGTTGGTCGGATTCCGTAACAAGCTGCGGAAAAGTCCCTTTCCCTGTGCAGAATACCGTGATTCCTTCCTGCCATCGTCTTATACGCCCGGTGTCATTAACTGACACATGCCCAAAGACGTGTTCCGATTGAAGTGATGTGGTCGGGCTGAGCAGTGAACCAACGCCATGCATCGCAGCAGGCATCGACGATATCCTCGTAGGTTT
>Ga0326727_10012332_pt1 | contig 19501 bp, 19 predicted proteins | sample MB2enrmetagenome_FD_207643 | JGI IMG/M metagenome (GOLD analysis project Ga0326727, IMG submission 207643) | Lab enriched peat soil microbial communities from McLean, Ithaca, NY, United States - MB29MY | ecosystem: Environmental > Terrestrial > Soil > Wetlands > Peat | place: USA: New York...
GAAGCGGTCGCGCAGCGCCTCGATATAGGCCAACTCGTGGGCCAGCGCCTCGACGTGGCGGATCACCTCCTCCTTGTGGTCACGGCCCAGTCCCAGGCGCTCGGCCGCTTCGCCGAAGGCCCGGTTGACCTCTTTCTTGATCTGCGGGTCGTCGGCCAACTGCAGTAACTCGTCGGGGTCGGTGATGACTTCCTGGCCGCCGGTCAGCCATCGCACCAACTGGACGGAAAGACGCTGGAAGGCGATTTTCGTGTGGCGCTCGGACAAAGCCCAGGAGGCCTCGCGGGTGAGTATTTCCTTGGGCAGCGGATCGCCGATCCGCAGCCCCTTGACATACTTCAAGGCCTTGGCGACCTGCTCCAGCATGTGGCCGTCGGGGCTGTCGTCGGCAATCTTGAATTCCCGCTTCAAGCCCCGGAAGGGCAGCGACACATAGTTCTTGGCGAAACTGACGGTGAGCACGGCGTCGCCGCTCTGTTCGGAAATATGAAAGAAGGCGTCTTCCAGCTTGTGAAAAAAGCTGCTTTCAAAGACCAACCGTGCTCCGTCCCCCGACGGGGACCCGGTTTCTTTGCCAATCGCAACGGGTGGATTGGGAGCCTCGTTGGACATTCCTTCTCGCCAATAGCAGCCGAAAACCACAGCTGGGGCATCCTAGCACGAGGTGCCGCGGACCGGGGATGGGAGTTTTCGTCACGGCGGCAACGACCTGCGGCGGGTCAATCCATCCGCTCGATACGCTCCATGTCCTCGTCGCTGAAGCCGAAATGGTGGCCGATCTCGTGGATCAGCACATGGCGGACCACGGCTCTCAGGTCCTGGCCGGTTTCGCACCAGTAGTCGAGGATCGGGCGGCGGTAGAGAAAGATCATGTCCGGGGTGGTGCGGACTTCGAACAGCGAGCGGTGCGGCAAGGCGACGCCGCGATAAAGACCCAGCAGGTCGAACGGGCTTTCCAGATCCATCTCTGCTTCGGTGTCCGCGTCGGGGAACTCTTCGACGCGGATCACCACGCTGCCCAGCGGGCGACGCAGCGGCGCGGGAATGCGCGCCAATTCGCTGTCCGCCAGATCTTCGATGTCGCCAAGCGTGGGGGGATGGTTGGGCTGAAAGGCCATGGGGCGTCGGCTCTTGTGGATGTCGAGGGTCCGGGGGCGTGCGGACGATTTCGGTGGCCTGCCGCTCTGCTGGTCGCCAGTCTACCGTGCAACCCGCGAAATTCCCATGATTTTGCGCGTTCTCGCCGGCCGAACCTTGCCGATCTGGCGGGATGTTCCCATGTGCTGGTGACCGGTCGCCCCTGACCAAGAGCATGAATGACGCGCCATTGCAGGCGACCCGGCCCTGTGGGAATATGCCCGCCGTCCCCGTCGGGAAACAGCTTGAGCCAGTCCATGTTCCGTGTCATTGCCGCCGCCGCCGCCCTGGCCTTCGCCAGCCCTTTGATCGTTCCTGCCGCATGGGCCGAAACCGCCGGTACTCAGGCGATGGCGCGCGGGGACTATGTGCGCGCGGTGCGCGAACTGCTGGTGGCCGCCAAAGGCGGCGACCGCCAGGCCCAGTACGAGCTGGGGCTGGCCTATCGGGACGGCAAGGGCATCGGGCGCGATCCGACCCAGGCCTATCGCTGGTTCCGCCAGGCGGCTGAGAAGGACCTTGCCGAAGCCCAGTTCGAGGTCGGCCAGCTGGAGGAGGACGGTGACGGCACCGACAAGAACGTCGCGGACGCGGCCGAGTGGTATCGCAAAGCGGCGACCGCCGGCAATGTTCCGGCGATGTATGCCTTGGGCGAGCTCTACCGGACCGGCGAGGGCGTGGCCAAGGATGCGGCGCAGGCGGCGCACTGGTATCAGCCTGCGGCCGACAAGAACGATGTCGAAAGCCAGCTGGCCCTGGGCAAGCTGTTTCAGCAGGGCCTGGGGGTGGTGAAGAACCTGAGCGACGCCGGTCTCTGGTTCCGCAAGGCAGCGCAGTTGGGTAGCCCGGAGGGCGCCTATCTGCTGGCCATGCTGCTGATGGACGGCGATCCGGCTTATGCGGTCGGGCATCCCCCGTCGCGCACCTCGGTCGAGGCCATGACCTGGCTGCACGCGGCGGCCGACCAGGGGTTCGCGCCGGCCGAGTACTACCTGGGGATGGCCCATCTGCGCGGGATCGAGGCGCCGCTGGATACCGGGGCCGCCTTGCAGTTCCTGTTCCTGGCCGCCGATCAGGGGCACGCCGATGCCCTGCATCAACTGGGGCGGATCTATGGGCAGGGGGTGGGCGTTCCCCAGGACAGTTCCCGCGCATACATGTATTACGAGCTGGCCGACGAAATGGGCGACGAGTCCGCTGCGGCCGATCGGGAGGAAACCGGACGGGCGATGACCGGTCCGGCGGTGCAGTTGGCCAAGCGGCGCGCCCAGGACTGGGTGCAAAGCCGAGGCTTGTGAGCCATGCGCACGGCCGCCATGCGGAATTCATTGCGAAAGCGATTCTATTTCCGTTGATTCCGGTGTTTTTCAAGCGCCGAAGGGTCTATTCTTTAAAAGTAATAATGTCTTTCCGATCGCCATGATGAAACCGCTGTTTATCGCCTCCCTTCTGTTCGCAACAGTTGCCGCGACCGCCGCCGTCGCCGGCGAGGGTGGTGACGCGTCTGCGATCCCGGTCAAGATGCCGGCCATGCTGTCATGGGGAGGCGCGGCACCGACGTCGGGCGATGCCACCGTGACCTTGTGGAACGGGGGCAGCTTTTCCGCCGGCGTGGCGCCGATGCCGGGACGGCCCCTGGCGTCGGGGAAAGGCATGCAGATGGGCGGCTTTCTGGCTTGGCAAACCGGGGACTATCGGGTCGACGCCATGCTGGCGCCGTCGCTGGACGGTGCGGTCGCCGCCGGTCTTGGTGCCGTTGTGGGAGCCCAGCCTGGCGTCCAGGGGACCAGTTACGGCTTGCATCTGGGGGCCGCCTGGGTCGGTGAACGCTTTACCGTCAATCCGGCCAGTGGCTTGGGCCTGGCAGAGGTGGCGGCACCGACCTCGGACGTCAATCTGACGTTCACCATCAATCATGCCCTGACCCCCAGCCTGAGCCTGATCGGCACCGCGGAAGCACGCCGCAGCGTTGGCGTATCGCTGGACGGCGTTGCCAACCAGAATCGCTTTCTGTTCGGCGCCGGGGTTGGTTACCGGTTCTGATCCGTCGTCGCTTCCGTCCACGCCTTACACCGTCAACACCAGCTTGCCGGCGACCTTGCGTTGTTTCAGCAGGGCGATCGCTGTGGCCGCCTCGGCCAGCGGCAGGGTTTGACTGACGGCCGGGCGCAGAGTCCCTTGGCCGTACCAAGTCAGCAACTGGTCGAAGCTCTTGGCCAGGCCGGCCGGATCCAGGCGGCGATAGGCGCCCCAGTGATAGCCGATCACCGACAGATTCTTGACCAGAAGGATGTTGGCCGGGATCTGCGGGATGGTCCCGCTGGCGAAGCCGATGACCAGCAGGCGGGCCCCGGGGGCGACGCACCGCAACGACGCATCGAACATGGCACCGCCGACGGGATCATAGACGACGTCGGCGCCGCGGCCACCGGTCAGGGCGCGGACCTGCTCTTTCACCGACCCGCCCTGATGGTCGATTCCATGGTGGGCGCCATGGGACATGGCCAGATCCAGCTTGGCGGCGCCGCCCGCCACTGCGATCACCGTGGCGCCCAGGGCGCGGCCGATTTCAACCGCGGTCAGGCCGACGCCGCCGGCGGCACCGTGCACCAGCAGGGTCTCGCCGGCGGCAAGGCCGGCGCGCGCCGTCAGGCCATGGTGCGAGGTGCCGTACACGATGGGGAAGCCGGCGGCGGTGACCATGTCCATCGCGTCCGGCAGGCGGTAGACGTCGCTGCCGCGGGCCACCACCTCCTCGGCAAAGCCGCCGCAATCGAGAACCGCCATGACCCGGTCGCCCGGGGCGACATGGCCGACCTCGGCATCGACCTCGATCACGGTTCCCGCCACCTCGAAGCCCGGGACGAAGGGCGGCTCCTGCTTTTCCTGATAACGACCTTCGATCAGCAGCCCGTCGGCGAAATTGACCCCGGCGGCCGCCACCCGGATGCGGACCGTCCCGCCGACCAGGGCGGGAGCGGGAAGATCGGCGACGATCAGGCCGCTTTCGTCACCCAAGGCCCTGCAGAGTACCGCGCGCATCTCATTCCTCCTTGATCCCTGTTCCGAACACGCCATGATGCGGGGAAATCCAGCTGGTGGGGAGATGGTTTTCCTATGCGTAAAGGTCGCCTTGCTCCCCCGTTCGGCCATCTGCTGTTGGTGCTGGGTCTGGGTCTGGGTCTGGTTCCATTGGCGTCGGCCCATGCCGATGTCGCCGTCCTGCCGTCGCTGATCGGGGGGGCATCGTCGGGCCAACCGGCCAAGGGGACGGACAAGACGACGCCGATCGAGGACGGAGCCGTCATCGATCAGGCGTTGGCCGCGGCCCAGGCCGAACTGCAGCGGGTGCGCACCGATCCGGCGGCGACCCCCGCCGTGGCAACCCAGGAAGAAATCCTGGCTCGCGACCATTACCTTGGCGAACTGGTGGATAAACTGACCCGCCACAAGGATCGGCTGGCCCGCCTGCCGGATTCCCGCAAGGCTCGCGACGAGGCGCAAGCCCGGTTGGCGTCCTGGCACGGATTCGACGCGCCGCCACCCTATTCCCTGCTGCTGGTGGATCAGTTGCGCCAGGCCCTGGACACGGCCCGTGTCGAAGGTCAGGCCCGCCAGCAGTTGAAAACGCTGCTGGAGGCCCAGTCGGCCGATGCCGAGAAACTGTTCAACACCGCCGAGGCCCAGACCCGCCAAAGGGAGGAGCGCCTGGCCGCGGCCGGCACCCCGGTCGAGCGTGATCGCCAGCTCTGGCTGCGCGACCTGGCCCGTCTGACCGCCCGCGCCGCCGGCGAGGAAATTGCCGCCTATCGGGCTGATGCGGCGGTGGTCGAGGCCGCGATCGACCAGGAGAAGGCCGATGCCGCTCTTCTCGAGGCGCAACTGGGTCAGGCGCGGACCGACGTGCGTTTCACCCAGGCCGAGTTGGATACGATCCTGGCGGGGATCGACCGCGAGACCGCCGCCGTCGATGGCGAGATCGCGGATCTGACCGCCGGCTTGCCGGCGTTGCGTGATCAGATCCGCACCTCGCAAGCGGCGGTGGCCGCCGCCACCGGGGTCGAGGCCGATCTGTTGCGCCAGCGGGCCGAAATCGACGGGCAGGAACTGGAGAACCACAACCTGTTCATCGAGATCAAGCGCCACCGCCTGGAAAGCCTGGGCTGGCAGCGGTCGGCCTGGAAGTTCCGCTGGCTGATGGCCAATACCACCGACCCCGAGACCATGGCACGCGCCAATCAGGAACTGGACCGTTACATCGATCGGCTGGATACCTGGGGGCGCTACTCCGAGCGGGTCATCGCCCTGTCGACCGATCATCTGGCCGAACTGGACCTGCGTCGCAAGCGCGCCCTGTCGCCCCGTGAGGCGGCCCTGGTCGAGCGCGCCATCGCCCAGGAACAGGACAAGGCCGAGCAGTTGCGGCGGGCCCAGCAAAGCAGCGAGATCATGCGGCGCACCTTGGTGGTGTGGCGCCAGGACATCCGTGAGGGGCGCGCGGAACGCAGCCTGTCCAGCCGTGTCAAGTCCTTGGGCGGCGAGATGCTGCGGCTGGGGATGCTGGCCTGGAACTTCGAGCTGTTCGCGGCCGAAGACAACCTGACCGTCGATGGCCGGACCGTGCAGGCCTCGCGTTCCATCACGGTCGGCAAGACGGTCGGGGTCGTGCTGCTGCTGGTGGTGGGATCCATCCTGATCCAGTGGGGGCTGCGAGCCGTGAGCTGGGTTGTCGTGCAGCGGCTGGGCGCCCATCCCGGGCGGACCACCACCATGCTCCGCTGGATCCACGCGGTGCTGTTCTCGATGCTGGCCGTGCTGGCCCTGACCAGCGCCAACATCCCCTTGACGGTCTTCGCTTTCCTGGGCGGCGCGCTGGCCATCGGCGTCGGTTTCGGCACCCAGGTGCTGCTGAAGAACATGATCAGCGGCATCATGCTGCTGGTCGAACGGCCCCTGAAGCTGGGAGATCGTATCGAGGTCGGGGCGGTGGTGGGGACCGTCACCCATATCGGGGTCCGCTCCTCCACGGTTCGGACCTCGGACGGCATCGAGATCCTGGTGCCCAATGCGACGTTCATCGAAAACAACGTCACCAACTGGACCTATTCCAGCGGCAAGGTGCGTCGTTCGATCGGCGTCAGCCTGCCCTACGGCGTCTCCTCCGAGCGGGTCTCCAAGATGTTGCTGGCGGTGGCCCGAGATCACGCGGAAGTGGTTGCCGATCCGCCGCCCCGCGTTCTGCTGGAGGATTTCGGCGAGGAAAAGAAGCGCTACCAGTTGCAGTACTGGATCGACTACGGCCGTGGCGCCGACGGCTCGCAAATCGCCAGCGATCTGCGCCTGGCCATCGAAAAAGAGGCCCTTGCCGAAGGATTGGCTGTTCCCTTCCCGGAAGGGCTCGGCTATGTCAAGGCAGAGCCGGCCAAGGGGGAGGAGCCGGCAGCGACATCGTAAAGGGCTGACGGATGATTTCCATGCGGGGGTATTTCGGGATCGGTGTCGAAGGGGTCAGCAAGCAGGCCAATGTCGGCAGCCTGTTCCGGTCCGCCCATGCCTTCGGCGCCAGTTTCGTCTTTACCGTGGCGGCCGACTATACCAGGCGCAGCGCCGGACGTGCCGATACCTCGGACGCCGTCTCGCAGGTGCCGTTCTACGCCTTCCCCGATCTTGCCACGCTGTCCTTGCCCAAGGGTTGCCGTCTGGTCGGCGTCGAACTGATCGATGATGCCGTCGACCTGCCGTCCTTCCACCATCCCGCCCAGGCCGCCTATGTGCTGGGACGGGAACGGGGCTCGCTGACCCCCGAACTGCTGGCGCGCTGTGACCATGTGGTGAAGATCCCGACCCGCTTTTGCGTCAACCTGGGCATTGCCGGAGCGATCGTCATGTATGACCGGATCACCAGTCTGGCCCGTTTTGCGCCAAGGCCGGTCCGGGTCGGCGGGCCGACCGAGGGTCTGGCGGCGCACCGGCATGGCCAGCCGGTTTTTCGCACCCCCGAACGCATGGCGCTCTACCGGACCGAGCGGCCGGACGACTGATACCAACTTGCGATGAGTCAAACTCATCGCAAGTTGGTATGGCGCATCAGACTGCATCAGTGCAGGAACCGGATGGCAGCCCTGCATCACGCGGGCGGTTGACAAGCGCACCAATGCACGGCACTCCATAGCTCCGTTTCATTTTGCCGCAAGCCCGGTTTCCGTCATGCCCGTCAGATCGCTTGTTTTTCGCCTGTTTGTCGCCGCCATGGCCGTCGCTGCCGGTCCAGCCCTTGCCGACAGTGCCAAGTCGCTGGGCAAGTCAGGGGATTGGGAAAGCTTCACCTATTCCGACAAGTCGGGAAAGGTCTGCTACACCGCCACCTTGCCGAAGCGCAGCCTGAACGCTCCCAAGGGCCGGGGCGAGACTTACATCTCCATCACCCATCGTCCCAACGACAAGAGCTTTGACGTGGTCAGCATCACCGCCGGCTTCGGCTTCAAGAAGGATGCGCCGGCCGAGATCGACATCGGCGGTGCCAGATTCGATCTCTACACCACTGGAGATGGCGCCTGGGCCCGCAACGACAAGGCGGTGGTCCAGGCCATGCTGAAGGGCAAAAGCCTGATCGTGCATGGAACGCCGGCCAAGGGCGATCCCACCGCAGACACCTATTCGCTGGACGGCTTCCCCAAGGCCTATGCCGACATCGGCAAGGCCTGCGGCGTGAAGTAGGGCGAGGCGGCCGGTTTTTCTTGCGCTGGGCTCCCCCGCGCCCATATGTATCGCCTATGAGCGACATCAAGGATCTTGTCGGCCTGTCCCGTGAGGAGTTGGCCGCCGAAATGGCTGCGATCGGCGAGAAGCCGTTCCGCGCCAAGCAGCTGTGGCATTGGATCTATAACCAGGGAGTCACCGACTTCCAGGAGATGACCACCCTTGCCAAGCCGTTGCGTGATCGACTGGCCCAGCATTTTGTCGTGGGGCGGCCCCAGCCTTCGCGCGTGCAGACCTCGGTCGACGGGACCCGCAAATGGTTGTTGCGCTTTGCCGACGGCAATGAGGCCGAGACCGTCTATATCCCCGAAGAGGACCGCGGCGCCGTTTGCGTGTCGTCCCAGGTCGGATGCACGCTGACCTGCAAGTTCTGCCATACCGGAACCCAGTTGCTGGTAAGGAATCTGACCGCCGCCGAGATCGTCGGGCAGTTCATGACGGCCCGGGATTCCTACGAGGAGTGGCCCAGTCCCAGCGACGGCGGGCGGATGATCTCCAACATCGTCCTGATGGGCATGGGTGAACCCCTGTTCAACTACGACAATGTTGCCAAGGCCTTGAAGATCATCATGGACGGCGAGGGGATTGCCGTGTCGAAGCGGCGCATCACCCTGTCCACTTCGGGCGTCGTGCCGATGATCCGCCGGTGCGGCGATGAACTGGGGGTCAATCTGGCGGTCAGCCTGCATGCCACCAGCGACGAGGTGCGCGACCGCATCATGCCGATCAACAAGAAATATCCTCTGTCCGAGCTGATGCAGGCGTTGCGCGACTATCCGACCAACAACGCCCGGCGCATCACTTTCGAATATATCATGCTGAGGGGGGTCAACGATCAGATGGCCGACGCGCGCCGCCTGGTCAAGCTGGTTGACGGGATCCCGGCCAAGTTCAACCTGATCCCGTTCAACAAGTGGCCGGGAGCCGAGTTCGAATGCTCGGACATGGCCGATATCAAGCGGTTCTCCGATTTCCTGTTCGACGCCGGCTATTCGGCACCGATCCGCCAGCCGCGCGGCTCGGACATCCTGGCGGCCTGCGGCCAGCTGAAAAGCGACAGCGAGCGGGTGCGCTGCGGTCGCGCCAAGGCCCGCGAGGAGGCCGGTATCGCAGACGACCATCATCCGGTGGCGCTGTCGTAGTCTGCCGGAGGACGATCTTTCCCGGCGGCACCATTTGCCGGGTCGGGGGTGCCGGAAGGAAGGCGCTCCATTCCTGTAACTAATTGACAGTAAAATATTTTTTCATCTGGCCTGGATCTTGCTGTGACGTTTCTGCCCAAGACAAGGGAGAAACGTCATGGTGCAGTCCGTCGGAAGTCTGACCGACATCCTGTCCCTGGTGCGGACCGGCGCAGGTCGCAATACCGGCTCGTCCACGGGAACCGATCCAATCGCCGCTCTGCTGGGGCTTGGCCAGGCGTCGGCCGTGTCCGGCAGCTCCGCGACCTCTACGGCGACGACGACGCAAGGCGGGACCTCGTCGTCGGGCAACGGGTCGGCGTCGTCCACCGGCGCCTCGGCGTCGACAAAGTGGTCCGGTAGCCAGACCAAAACCATCGGCCGGCGCGATTTCGACAATGCCTTCCAGCATCTATCCAGCGACCTGCAGTCGGTGATGGTCTCCGCCCAGGCAGCGGCCGGCGACGCCCAGGCCGCCGGCAGTACGGTTGCGGCATCCCTCGGCTCGTCCACCGCCCTGGCGTCGACAATGTCATCCCTGACTCAGGGGGCGGCAGCTCAGAGCAGCGGATTGCCGGTTCCGGCAACCTTTGCCGACCGCCAGACCGATGCGGCATCCGGCCAGCATCACCACCATGATGGCGGCAACTGGGCCTTGGAGGGCGACAGCGACGCTTTGCTGAACGACATGCATGGCTTGGTTCAGGTCGCCAATGGCGACATCTCCAGCCAGGGCGTGACCGGGACCGGCACCGCCCGGGCGGCCTCTGCCGGTACCGCGTCGACGACCACCGGCGCGACCGCCAGTCCCACGGCACCGTCATCGACCGAGGCCACGACGATGACCGCTTTTGGCTTCGCGCAAAATCTGATGCAGGCCATGGGGGCTTACGGCAATTCAACGGCGGCGAACGGGCGCAGTTCCGTGGTCGAGGCGATCGGCTGAGGGTCGAGGCGGCCGCGCATCATCAAGGCGATAGAACGCGGCTGCGCTTGCCTCACTCGCACGTTGCCCTATACTGCGCCGGCAAAGCATCTCCCTGTTACAAGGCGCTTATCCGATGAAAGGCGAAGTCAAGAAAGTCGTCCTGGCCTACTCCGGTGGGTTGGACACCTCGATCATCCTGCGCTGGCTGCAAGATCAATATCAGTGCGAGGTGGTGACCTTCACCGCCGATCTGGGCCAGGGTGAGGAGTTGGAACCGGCGCGCAAGAAGGCCCAGATGATGGGCATCAAGCCGGAAAACATCTATATCGACGACCTGCGCGAAGAGTTCGTCCGCGACTTCGTGTACCCGATGTTCCGGGCCAACGCGCTTTACGAGGGCGTCTATCTGCTGGGGACCTCCATCGCCCGGCCGCTGATCGCCAAGCGCCAGATCGAAATCGCCAAGGCGACCGGCGCCGACGCCGTGGCCCACGGCGCCACCGGCAAGGGCAACGACCAGGTCCGCTTCGAACTGGGCTACTATGCTCTGAAACCAGACATCAAGGTCATTGCCCCCTGGCGTATCTGGGACCTGACGTCGCGCACCCGGTTGCTGGACTTCGCCGAGAAGCACCAGATTCCCATTGCCAAGGACAAGCGGGGCGAGGCGCCCTATTCCACCGACGCCAACCTCTTGCATATCTCCTACGAGGGCAAGGCGCTCGAAGATCCCTGGACCGAGCCCTTCGAAGACATGTTCACCCGTACGGTCAGCCCGGAAAAGGCTCCCGATCAGGCGACCTATGTCGAGATCGAGTTCGAGAGCGGCAATGCGGTGGCCGTCGACGGCGAACGGCTGACGCCGGCCGCCCTGCTGACCCGCCTCAACGCCCTGGGCGGCGCCAATGGCATCGGCCGCCTGGACCTGGTGGAAAACCGCTTTGTCGGCATGAAGAGCCGCGGCGTCTACGAAACCCCCGGCGGCTCCATCCTGATCGTCGCCCACCGGGCCATGGAAAGCATCACGCTGGACCGCGGCGAAGCCCATCTCAAGGATGAGCTGATGCCCCGTTATGCCGAGCTGATCTATAACGGCTTCTGGTGGAGCCCGGAGCGCCAGGCCATCCAGACCATGATCGATGAGGTCAGCAAGAACGTTGCCGGCATCGTGCGACTCAAGCTCTACAAGGGCAATGTCACGGTGGTCGGACGCAAGTCCGAGCGCTCGCTCTACCGTCTGGACTATGTGACGTTCGAGGAGGACTCGGTCTACAACCAGCGCGACGCCGAAGGCTTCATCAAGCTGAACGCGTTGCGCATGCGCCTGGCCAAAATGGCGCGTGGCTGACCCGAACCACCCGTCGCTGCCCGGCTTCCGGCCGGCAGCGACGGGTCTTGTTCGGTTCTAGCGGAACGGCGATACGCCGAACAGGTTCTGATGCACGGTCAGCATCAGGCCGAACAAGGCCAGCCCGATCACCACCGGCAGGATCAGGGCGCGGCCCGACGGCGTCGCCCGTCCCTCCCAAATTGCCAGGAACGGCAGGAACGAGGTGTTGGCGGCCAAGCGGCTCCAGGCGACCGGGTCTTCCGCACGTCTGCGCCGATCCTGCAGGCGGGCGCCGACCAGGGCCAACAGCGCCAAGGGTCCGCAAAACACCAGAGTGGCCAGGTCGCCCGACGCCAGGATATGCAGCAGGGCGGTCAGTGCGATGCCCCACATCATCGGATGCCGGGTGACCGCTATCATTCCTTTGGGCGGGCGCGCCTCGGCATCGGCGCGATGCAAGGCCAGCGTCGGGTTGTCCGGCGTCAGGCCCCCCACCAGCAGGATCAGGGACAGCGGCATCAGTCCCAGGGCCAGCCAGCGGGCCGTGGCGGTCTCCGGCCACAGGGGGAGGACCGGCGTGGCGTCATAGGTCACCACCATGGCCGCCAGCAGGGCCAGGGACAACAGGCTGTAGAGGCCAAGATAGGGACCCCGTCCCAGGCGGCCGATCAACCAGGGGCGCAAGCCTGTGCTCGAGATGCCCAGGTGGCCGCCGACGAACAACAGGGCGGCGGCGATCAGGGGCAAGGGATCGGGGCTATCCATGGCGGCATCACCGGATGTCGTCGAAGGGCAGGCCGTGGATCCGGCAACAGGCTTCGACCACATTGCGCAGCAGCATGGCGATGGTCATGGGGCCGACACCGCCGGGCACGGGCGTGATGGCGCCGGCCACCGTGACGGCCTCGGCAAAGGCGACGTCACCGACCAGGCGGGTCTTGCCCGGCTCGGTCGCCGGCACCCGGTTGATGCCGACATCCAGCACCAGGGCGCCCGGCTTGATCCAGTCGCCGCGGATCATCTCCGGCCGTCCGACGGCGGCCACCAGGATATCGGCCTGGCGGCATTCGCCCGCCAGATCCCGGGTGCGGGAATGGGCCACCGTTACCGTCGCCGACTCGCGCAACAGCAATTGGGCCATCGGCTTGCCGACGATGTTGGACCGGCCCACCACGATGGCGCGCTTGCCGGCCAGGTTGCCCAGTTCGCGCCGGGCCAGCAGCAGGCAGCCCAGCGGCGTGCAGGGCACCAGCGCGGCGCCGCCGGTGACCAGGCGGCCGACATTGAAGGGGTGGAATCCGTCGACGTCCTTGGCCGGATCGATGCTTTCCAGGACCTTCTGGGCATTGATCTGGGCCGGCAGGGGCAGTTGCACCAGGATGCCGTGCACGGCCGGATCCCGGTTCAGCGTTTCCACCAGGGCCAGGAGGTCCGCCTCGCTGGTTTCGGCCGGCAAGACATGTTCGAACGAGTTGATGCCGACCTCTTCCGCCCGTTTGTTCTTGTTGCGGACATAAACCTGGCTGGCCGGATCGGACCCAACCAGCACCACGGCCAGACCGGGGGTTGGCGCTGTCGCGGCGCGCAAGCTTGCGATGCGGCTGGCCACTGCGGTGCGGACGTCGGCGGCGACGGCGTTGCCGTCGATGATTTTCGCTTGGCTCATGTCATCCTCATTATGACTGGATCAGCCGACGCGACAGCTCCTCCGCGTCGCCTTCGATGAAAAGCACTTTGCGCCGGTCCGTGGCGCCGGTAACCAGGGTGATCGCCCGCTTGGCGATCTTCAATTCTTTGGCCAAAAGATCGATGACCGCCTTGTTGGCCTTGCCATCTTCCGGCGCGGCGGTCACCGCGATCTTCAAAAATCCGTTGCCGTCGGCGTCGGTGGCACATCCGTCCAGCCGGTTGCGCGACGCCTTCGGCGTGACCTTGACGGCCAGTCGGACCCCGCCCGCCTGGATGGAGAGCGGGCTGGGCAACGGCGCGGTCGTCGGGTCACAGCCCACGGGCCAACATCGGTAGATACATCTGAATCAGCCAGAGGATGAAAAACAGCGCGATCGGGGACAGGTCGACGGCCCCGGTCGCGGGGATGATTCGCCGCAGCGGACGCAACGCCGGCTCGGTGATCCGATAAAGGGTATCCATCACCGTATAGACCACCCGGCTGCGGGTGTTGAGAACGTTGAAGGCGATCAGCCAGCTCATCACGATGGACGCCAGAACGGCCAACTTGAACAGTTCGATGGCATAGTTCAGCACAATGATGATCGGCATCAGGACGTCTTGCATGACTGCGGCCTCGCAGGGATTTCGAACGCTGCGTACCCTAGCGACAGGCGCCTATTCCCGCAAGAGGGGCGCCGTTCCCGCCGGGTGGAAGAAAAATGTGCGGCAGGCCTGCCTTGGGCTTGACAGCGGTCGGACGTTTCCTCATTATCCGCCTCCTCATGGGGGGCCGTAGCTCAGCTGGGAGAGCGACGCGTTCGCAATGCGTAGGTCAGGAGTTCGATCCTCCTCGGCTCCACCAATCTCCTCCAAGTCGCCGACAGTCGCGTGGACCTTGATCCGCGACGGTGACGCTTATCCCCTGTTCCAGGCACAGTGCACGGCGTGGTGCTTCACCGGGCCTTCGGTCGTCTTTGTCACAGTCCGACGGAACGTCAATGCGAGGCTCTGGGACCGAAGCGCCTAGCATTGCGGGTCCGGCCCGGTCAGGGCGGCCAGCAGGGGTTGGGCGAACGGGGCGAAGGCGCGCCAGCGGCCGACGCCGTGCCGGTAGAGGGGTTGGCGGACCTGTGCGGCGCTGGCGGTGCGGACCGTCCGGCGGGTCTGGTGGAAGTCGCGGCAGCGGTCGTCCCAGGGCAGGCCGCAATGGGCCAACAGGCGGCGAGCCTGGACCTCGAAATCGCCGACCAGATCTTCATAGACCAGATCCATCAGAACGTCGGCGGGTATCAGCTGCCGCCAGTGATCCATCAGGGCCTGGCTGGCCCGGCAATAGCGGCCCAGTTCCGCCAGGTCATAGGCGAACGGCAGCGTCCCCTCGAACAGTTCGGCGAAACAGGACAGGCAGGTATCGAGCCCGTCGCGACGGACCTGGACGATACGGGCGTCGGGCAGGGCCAGGCGGATCAGACCCACCAGCTTCAGGTTGCCCGGCATCTTGTCGATGACGACGCGGGCGTCGGGGGCAAGGGTCCGCAACCGATCCCGGTAACGGGCGCCCAGGATGGCCAGATCCTGGCGCGACAGAGTCTGGACGACCTCGGGAAAGACCCGCCCGTTCACCGCCAGGGCATCCGCCAACTCCTTCAGGTCGGACCGTTCTCCGCCGCCGAACGCCAGGGGATGGCTGGCCAGAATCTGTTCGACCAGGCTGGTGCCGGAGCGGGGCATGCCGACGACGAACACCGGGCGGGGGCCTGGTTGGGCGGTGCCGGTCTCGGCCCGCGGCGGGAGGCTATCGAAGACCCGGCGGATCCGGTCGAACGAGGCCAGGGTGGCCGGTTCGTCGTAGGTCAGTCCCTGCCGTTTCAGGCGGTTGCCGTCCAGCAGATGGGAAAAGGCCTTGCCGGGTTGCCCGGCGTCCGCCAGGACCCGGGCCAAAGCAAAATGGAGTTCGACACGGTCGTCCACCGGCAGGGTGTCGGCGCGCTCGGCCAGGGTCTCCAGGCGGTGCCGCAGGTCATTCGGCAGCCGACCGAGACAGGACAGCAGGCGCAGCGGACGAGGCCGGAAGGGGGCCAGGGCGGCGGCGGTGGTGTAGGCGTCCGCCGCCTGCGCCAAGTCGCCGGCCTCGGCCAGAGCGACGCCAAGGCTGGCCCAGGTGTCCGCATCCGACCGGGCCAGCCGGGTGGCGCGGCGCAGATGGACGACCGCCTCGGGGGCGTGGCTCAAGGCCTGGCAGGCGATCCCCAGGTTGGCGTAGGCCTTGGCATACTCGGGCATCAGCGCGATGGCGGCGCGGTAATGGGCCTGGGCGGCGGATAGGAGCCCCTGGGTCTGCAACAGCGCGCCCAGGTTGCTGTGCACCGGCGCCAGATCGGGCCGTTCGGCCAGCAGGGTCCGGTATCCCCGGGCCGCCTCGGGCAGGACCCCGCGGCCGTGGGCTGCGACGGCCTCGGCGAAGGTGCGGGCAAGGGCATCGGACAGGGGTGGGGCGGCAGGCATGGGATCCGGAGCGGTGGCCAATGACAGGCGAGTATGGCCTCCCGTTGTTTCACCAATGCATCGATGCCGTAGACAGATTGTAACGACATGTTAACGGGTGTTGCGCCCCGTCCGCTCGGGCCGCGGCAGCGTGTTTCTGTTCCCGGTTGTGTCCTGGCCGTTCCCGTAAGACAGTAGATGTCCGGATGATGGGACGGGGTAGGCAGCCGGACCCGACGGGTGTCGGGTCGGGAGCGCTTTTGCGGGGGCGGGATCGGAGACGATGGACAGCGACGCGACGTTGGAAGGCCAGGATAATCAGAGCCTGCCACCCGAATACGGGCCGAATGTCCTGGTGGTCATGGCCAGAGGCCGGCAGGAGGGGCTGTGGCGGCCGGCCGGCGGGCCGGTGGACGCCGCGTCGCTGGGGCTGGCCCCGGCGCTGGCGGATCGCCTGGCGCAATGGTCCCGGGCCTTTACCGAGGCGACCCGCGACGAGACGGATCCGCACCGCATGCAAGTCCTGGCGACCTTCGGCCACGAAGGATTGCGCCTTGCGCGCGAAGTACAGGACTGCCTGGGGCCGTCCTACGAAATCCTGTTCTTCGACGAGGCCAGGCTGGAGGAGGACGGCTATCTCACCGAGTATCTTTATGCGGTGGTCGATGCCCCGGCCGCGTCCGGCTGATCAGCGAGAGATCGCCCAGGCGATCTTGGCGCCATCGGGAACCTGAAAGCAGACTTCCGACAGCTTCGCCGCCGACAGGCGGGCCATGAAAACGCCGTTCACGGTAATCACACCCTTCTGGGCCAGTCGCCAGGAGGCCTGGACACAGGCGGCCGGCGGCACCTTGTCGGCGACCACGTTCAGGCCGTCCTTGCGCGGCAGGACGGTCAGGGGGCCGCCAAGACTGTGACGGGTGGCGCCGCTGCCGGCGGCCGCGGCTTCCATCTCTGCCGCCAGGATATCGGAGGGGGATCCCGAGGGACGTGCCGACAGGGTCGCGGCCAGAATCAAGCCGGTGGCCAGGACCACCGTCAGTCCCGCGACAAGCTTGCCGTGGCCGGTGCGGGCGGGCTTGCGCCGACGCGCCGCGGCGCCAGGGTGCTGGGCGTGAGGGTGAGGACGGGTGGGTCCTCGCAGCGCGGCGTTTGCCGGAGCGGCAAGAACCTGCTGCGTTCCCGGTGCCGACATATGGGCTGTCGGCAATGGTGGCAGGGTATTTGAGCTTGCCATGATAGAACGTCCGAAATAATACTCGGCTATGTCAGCGTGCATTATATTATCAATCTATTGAAAAGGCGATTCGATTAAAATTGATAAAATTTTACCAAAATTTTTAGTTTATATCCGCCAGTGCGCAGACTGAAAATCCGTCTCTCAAACCGCTTCTATGCCCTTGGACTGGGTCGTTATGCCACTCGTCGCGGGCATGAAGATTCTTTGTCCCCGCCACTTGAAAAGGGAATTTGCCAGGGTGACGTATACGGCAACCACGGCATCAAAAGAACAGGAGCGGAGAGAAATGTCGGCCGATGAAATCGAGGAAAAGCTGAAGACGGCGTTGCCGCAGCTCGGCAACTTGAGCGCGGTGGTGAAGTTCGACCTGGGCGATGATGGTCAGTGGCTGGTCGATAGCCGCCTATCCGCCCCGTCGCTGTCTTCCGAGGATGGTGACGCCGACTGTACGATCCTGATCAGCGCCGACAACCTGGCCAAGCTGCTGGACGGCGATCTGGATCCGATGCTGGCCTACACCCTGGGCAAGATCAAGATCCAGGGGTCGATGGGGGTCGCCATGAAGCTTGTCTCGGCGATCGGGTGAGCGCGATGACACGGTTGCAATGTCTTGCTGGCGTGGCGGTTGCCGGGGGGCTTCTGGCATCCTCGTCCGCCTGGGCCAGGCCGGTCTCCTACGTCATTCTCAAAGAGGGCGAACCGATCGGCCATGAGTCGGTGGCAATCGACCGCGCCGGTGACCAGACCACGGTTCAGGTCGATACCGAGACCCGGGTCAAGGTGCTGTTCCTGGATTTCCACTACAAGCACCATCGTGTGGAAACCTGGCAGGGGGGCGAATTGCAGCGCATGGTCGCCGACACCGATGATGATGGGGCGATTCACCATCTGGAGGCCCAGAGGTCGGGCGACCAGATCCACCTGACGGTGGACGGAACCCACCAGGACATCGCCGCGGATGCCCTGCCGCTGACCCTGTGGAGCAAGGCGATCCTGGACCACCCGAACCTTTACAGCATCATCGACGCACAACCCTATCGGGTGACCGTGAAGGATCTGGGCAGCGCGCCGGTGGCGCATGCAGGGCAAGACATCCCGGCCGAGCGTTTCCGCATGAGCGGCGACATCGACCGCGATCTTTGGTACGGAAGTGACGGCCTGCTTGTCAAAGTCGCGTTCGAACGACGCGGCTATCCCATAGAAATCGTGCGGGAATAGACAGGGGTGCCTCTGTCGTCAGTATGCACGTTGACGTATAGGTGTATGACTTGACCAATAGGTTTTGCGCGAGTCACACTTAGAACAATTATGCCGGACAACCGGTTTGATGGATGGGGAATCAGAAATGTCCTTGAGCACTCGTCATGCGACGCTCGTTTCTTGCCTGGGTCTTGTTGTTTTCTGTGGATTTGCCGGAGAGGCGTATGCCTCCGGCTTCGCTCTGAAGGAGGAAAGCGCCGAAGGGTTGGGGGATTCGTTCGCCGGTCAGACGGCGAAGGCCTACAACTCCAGCGCCGCCTATTTCAATCCCGCGGGCCTGACCAACCTGGACCGCGACGAGATCGCCGGGACCACCACCTGGATTGCTCCGGATGCCACCTTTAAGGGGACCAACACCAACGTGATCGGCGGCGATGTCGCCGGGCGCGTCGATTTCAACGGCATCAAGGCGGCCGCCATCGGATCGGTGTTCGGCAGCTGGAAGGCCAACGACGACTGGCATTTCGGATTTTCCGTGGCGGCGCCGTTCGGCATGCGCGCCGACTATAAGGTCGACTGGGTCGGCCGCTACCAGGCCCTGGATTCCGACGTGACCGACATCGACGTGTCGCTGGTCGCCGCCTACAAGATCGATGACCATTGGTCGGTCGGCGGTGGACCCCGTGTCGACTATCTGAAAGCCCGCCTCAGCCAGGCCATCAACTTCAATGCGGTCGGCCTGCAAGCCGCGCAGCAATATGCCGCCGGTGCCGTCCAGTTGGGCCAGGCGGCGACCCAGCTGCAGAACGCCGCCGCCGCCGCCGCCGCCGCCGGCCAGACCGCGCAGGCCCAGGCTTACGCCCAGCAGGCGCAGGCCTACGCCACGCAGGCGCAAGGCCTGGCCGCCGATGCGCAGACCACGGCGGCCTGGGGTGACGGCCTCGGCAAGGTCGAAGGCGACGACTATGGCGTCGGCTACAACCTGGGCGTCCTCTATCAGTTCGACGATCACACCCGTGTCGGCCTGGATTATCGCTCCCGCTCGGCCCACACCCTGTCTGGCACGGTGAGCAACCAGACTCCGGCCACCCTGGCGTTGGCCGGCGCGGCAACCGCCGGGCTGTTCATGAATCAGAACGCCACCGCCAAGATGACCCTGCCGGACAGCCTGAACCTGGGTTTCTACCACGACATCAACAGCCAATGGGCGGTCATGGCCGAAGTCGATTGGACCCATTGGGGCCTGTTCAAGGTGTTGAACGTGGTGGGCGCCAATGGCCAGGTCATCGATTCGACCAACGAGGACTGGCATGACACCTGGTTCGCCTCGCTGGGCGCCCATTATAAGCCCACCGAGAAGATCACCCTGCACGGCGGTGTCGGTTACGACGAGTCGCCGGTCAAGGACCAGTACCGGACCGCACGCATTCCCGACTCCAACCGCTATTGGCTGTCGACCGGAATTACCTATGCGGTTAATAAGGATATCGAGCTCAACCTAGCGTATAATCACCTCTTCGCCGACAAGGCTACCATCAACGAGCAGGCCAATCAGTTGGCGGGAGTCCTGT
>Ga0326727_10012333_pt1 | contig 19501 bp, 12 predicted proteins | sample MB2enrmetagenome_FD_207643 | JGI IMG/M metagenome (GOLD analysis project Ga0326727, IMG submission 207643) | Lab enriched peat soil microbial communities from McLean, Ithaca, NY, United States - MB29MY | ecosystem: Environmental > Terrestrial > Soil > Wetlands > Peat | place: USA: New York...
AGCGCGTGGATTCGCTATCTCACGCGCTCGCAGTACCTACTCCAGCAAGGGCGTTTTCACGCGGATGTATGTGTCTTTGAAGGGGAGAACGAAGTGCCCGGGTACGGCACGAATAGTCGAGACGATATCAAGCCGCAGATCCCGAAGGGGTATGATTACGACTTCTGCGACAAGAATGTGTTGCTTGACCGGATGTCCGTAAAGGATGGGCGGATTGTCCTACCCGACGGAATGAACTACCGCTTCCTGCTACTAAGTCAAAGCCTGGACAAGGTGGTGGCGATGACGCCGGAGGTATTGAGGAAACTGAGCGCGCTCGTGCAGGCTGGTGCGACACTGATAGGAGCCAGGCCGACGCTTTCGCCAAGCCTCGATAACTATCCGGGGTGCGACAATGAAGTGAAGGAGATGGCGGACGAGTTATGGGGCGATTGCGACGGAGTGAAGGTGAAGGAACATGCATTCGGCAAGGGAAAGGTCATTGACGGCAAGCGTTTTGAAGAAATCGCCGGTGAGGCGGACCTGGCGCCGGATTTTGGATACGCTTGCGACAATGCCCAGTTGAAACTGAATTGGATTCATCGGTACACGGCCGATAGCGATATTTACTTTGTTGCGAATCCGAAGATGTTTCCCGCGGACGCGGTATGTCGGTTTCGTGTATCGGGGAGGCAACCGGAGTTTTGGCATCCAGATACGGGGTGTATTGAGGATAGCGCGCAATTCAAGCCGGCGTGTCAGGTGACCGAGGTTCCGATTCACTTTGACGCGAAGGGTTCCGTTTTCGTTGTTTTTCGGCGCCCGGCCATGGCCGACCCTGTCATTGCGGTGCATAGTCTCGCAGAGCAACCGAAGAGCGGACTGACCGTGCTCAAAGCCGATCTTCACTATGGGGGAAAGACGGGGGACATTACCGACGAACTGAAGGCGATCATGACAAAAGGAACGCTGGATATGGGGATCAATCATATGTTCGCGGGTGGGCCGTGGGACGCGAGGAGCATACTGGACATAGACTATGCGGTGAACGGGAAGACCACCTCGGAACATTTCTTTGGTTTTGAATCTGTGCACCTGCCGGCGGAGGACGTTTTCGCGGCGGGTACCCCCTGCGAGGTGAAAGAAACAACCCGGGGAGCATCCGCGTTGATCGAAACCACCGGCAGTTATGCCTTTGAGTTTGCATCGGGGAAAACGAAAACGATCAATGTCAATGTGCCGGCGCCGATGGGGATCGAGGGACCTTGGGAGATTCATTTCCAGCCAAACCGTGGGGCGCCGGAGAAAGCGGTATTCGATAAGTTGATATCCTGGCCGGATGACGAAAATCCGGGTATCAAGTATTTTTCAGGGACTGCGACATACATTAAGAAAATCGATGTTCCTGCGGCGTTGATTGCGAAAGATTGTCATCTTTACCTCGACCTTGGACGCGTGGAAGTGATGGCCGATGTAACGCTCAATGGAAAAGACCTTGGCATCCTTTGGAAACCGCCGTTTCGCACGGAGATAACTGGATGCGTCAAAGCCGGCGCGAATGCGCTCGAGGTGAAGGTGGTGAACCTTTGGCCGAACCGGTTGATCGGCGACGAGCAGTATCCTGACGATGCCCAATGGAGGACGCATTGGGGAGGAATGATGCTGAAAGACTGGCCGGAATGGCTCCCGAACGGAATACCGAACGGAAAACGTCCTGTCACCGGGCGTGTCGCCTTCGCGACCTGGAAGCATTGGAAGAAGGACGACACGCTCCTCAAGTCCGGTCTACTCGGGCCGGTTTGCATTTGTGTTGCCGAAGAGGTGTCATTGGAGAAGTAATTACTTTTGAACAACCCGCCCCAAACTATGAAAAATCGCAAATGTATTGCAGTGTTGCTGGCGCTTGCCGCGTCGGTACTCCAAGCCGCTCCTCCGGACGAAGCGCAGATAGACCTGCCCCAAGGAAGAGCCCCGGTCAATCGGGTCCGGTTCTTCCCCGCCCCAGGGCGCGAGAAAGCAATGCTCGGCGGCAAATTTTCCGGCTCCAACGTCTCGCAGTGGACAGGCTATGAAGTCTTTGGAGAAATCACTTCTGTTCCCGAGCCAGGAAGATGGACCGAACTGACCTTCCCGGTAAAAAAGTATTACCGTTGGATTCGGTATGAAGCGCCTCCCGGTTCCTATGGCAACGTTGCCGAGGTGGAATTCTACGAGGGCAATAACAAGGTCGGTTTCGGGACGTTCGGGTCCCTTGGCCAGCGCAATTTTCGCCCTTACCAATTCGCCATGGACGGAAAGACCGACACTTACTTCGATTCAGATCAGCCCGATGGCCAGTATGTTGGTACGGACGTTGGCTTCTGGGGCGATGATCCTCCGGGTGTGAGTCCCAAGAATGCCGAAAGCAACGATCCCCTAACGGTGACGTTGACATGCGACAGCCCTCATGCGGTGATTCGGTATTCTTTCGAAGGAACGCCGGGCCCGAACGAGGGCCAGGTTTACACGGGTCCGATTACCATCGACCATACCGCGACTATTTTCGCCGTAGCTTACAGGCAAGGCATGGCTCCCAGTCCGACCAGCACCGCGACTTACGTGGTAGGAGCCCCTGTGAAACCGGGATTCAGCACGCTCTTTGTGGGAAACAGCCTTACGGGGTCGACATTTCCATTGGCCAGGGATGCGTTTGCCGCCGGGTGGGATCAAAGTTATCGATCATTCACAATGGGAGGTGCACCGAGCGAAGCCATATGGAAACGGTTTGTCGAAAATCCTTCCAAGCCGACTACGCGGGTTATCGTGACGAAGCGTGGGGGCGATATCAGCCCGGTCGAGGAGAACTGGGACCAGACTGTGGCGGCGTTGACTAAGCTAGACCAATTCTGCCTCGAAGTGAACTCGGTGAATGTGGATACGGAGGCGACATACGACATCAAGTTCTTTGATGCGATACGCGCAAAATTTCCGAATATGCAGCCGTGGTTCTACGGGGTGTGGCCGGAGATGCACAAGGCGCCCCGGGAAGTGACACTGGGCAAGGTGCCGAGTCTCCAGATGAAGACGGTGTATCCGGCGCAGACATGGGAAGAGAGTTGCGCAGCGTGGAACGTGTACGATGAGGACGTGAAGACGAAAGTGCTGGAGACTTACGCCGGGGAGAAGAAGCCGCGAATTCTGCCGTGCTCAATTGCGGCCGCGACGCTGAAGAGCTGGATCGATCAAGGAAAGATTCCGGGTATGACGGATGACATGTACCCATTCTTCATGTTCCGGGACAACTTCCATACGGGCCCGAATGGAACTTATTTGATGACCATGTTAGTTTACGCGGCTTTGTATGGGGAGTCGCCCGTGGGCAAGATACCGCCGATAGAGACGGATTTGACTCCGGCGCAAGCGAGCGCTTTTCAGCGGCTGGCGTGGGACGTTGCGAAGAACTATCCAGATTGCGGCCTTTATGAAGAAGGCACTACGCCAGTCGGGAAACCTGAGTTTCAGGTCGCGCAGCCAAAGAGCGGAGACATAAAGCAGGTGACGCTGTCCTCCAGCACGGAAGGGGCGTGGTTCCGATACACGCTTGACGGTACCGAGCCGACCCGCACGCGCGGCTATATCTACTGCGGCGTAGTCAGTCTGCGTCCGGGGATGACGCTCAAGGCGATGGCGTATAAGAGCGGGATGGCGGATAGCGGTGTCAACGAGACTGGCTACTAGGTCTCAATTTGCGGCCTGCAAGGTAACCGGACCAAGAAGTCCCGACTCGAAAAGGGGGCTGTCCTTGCTCCATGCCTTGTAGGCGGCAAAGGTGAATCGTCCGCTGGTGCGAGGCTTGTGGTTGAGGAACCAATCCGGCCAACGCTGGAGCAGGCCGCCGGACCATTGGCAGTCGTCGGGGAGCTGCTCGTCGCCGATCATCCGGTTGGCCCAGAGATTTACCACGTCGATCTCGAGTTGGTTGCCGGCTGTCTTGAGCGCCGAACCGATTGCCAGCCGCCACGGAGCGCACCAGACGATGCCCATATTTCGACCGTTAAGTCGCACTTCCGCCACATTCTTGATCCGGCCCAAATCGAGATAGACCTTCCGGCGCAGATCCTGAGCAGGCAGATCGAAGCACAGGCGATATGTCGCTTTGCCGGAGTAGTACTTAATCCCTGGTTCGGGACGTTTCGTCCAATCTTCGAGTTTATCAAAGTTAACCTGTGAGGGACCGCCCCATTTGGGATCGAAGCTGACGGACCATGGGCCGTTCAATTGCATTAGAGGCTGGAAGACGGAGAAGTTATTTGATTTGCCAGCCTTTGTCTCAGTCCCGGATTTGTCGAAGAATATGAAATAGCTTTGTCGTGGGGCGAACTGAAGAGGGATGACGGTCTGGCGTTCTCCGCGCCGGAATTGCGGGAGGCAGCGTGTTTCGCCGGTTACCGGATCCCATAATTGCGGCGAACCGTCCACGGTGCGGAAGGCGACATCCATTGTCCTGGAATCCGATGAGGAAGAGGCGAGGAAGTAAACATTTCCCTGAGCCAATCGGCGGTGCGTATAACGGAATGGCGCGGCGAGTTTCACGTCGGGAGCGATCCCGCAAGCGTCCAGAATCTGGCTCAGCGGTTTGCCCCAGAAGATTCGTCCCTTGCCATAACGGTGTTCGGTGACCTTCGATCCATCGCAGTCTCCCCAGATTGCTTCGGCAAGCTGGCGGACCTGCTGATCGGCCCGAGGCTGGTCCGCGAGGCTGGGCGAATGGGTGGGCTTTTTCGCAACGACCATGGCGCCTGCTTTGACTAGTGCGCCGATGCGCGCGGCCATCGCGGGCGTCATCGCTGTGTCATCGGGGAGGACGAGGATGCGGTAACTAATTCCCTCCGGCAGGGCCAGAGAGCCGTTCTGGACAGTTGGACGCTCGAAAAGGATATACGGATCGCAGACGTCGTAATCGTAGCCGGGCGGGAGTGCGATCAGCCCTCTTGGGTCCATGCTTTCGTTGGGCGAATTCTCTCCGCATGAATACAAGACGTCGGCGACGAATGTGCCCCGCTGCAAGACTGACTGACAGCGGCTGATATATTGCGTGAAGGCGGGCATTTGATCCCACCATGTATTGGTGCGATCGAAGTGGGTTCCAATCTCGCCGAGTGTAACACCCGGCAGATACTCGCTCCAGGGCTGATGCACAAAGACGTGCAACACCATGTGATTGACGCCGCCGCAGAACATGGCGTCGCCGAGAGGTTTCATATCCCAAAAATCGGTGTTCCATTTTCCGCCATACGCGGCCGGAGCGGTAAAGGATTCGGCCTGGACCAATTGCCTGCCGTAGACATGGGCCGGACTGGCGCCGAGTTTCATCCAGTAAGGGCCGGGGATGCCGGCTCCCATCCAGCATTCGGTGCTGGGGATATCCGCCTGGCCGCCGGCGCCGATGTCGTCGAACTGGGTTTGGTGATAAGGTTCGAGGGTGAAGCGTTTGCCGGCTTTCTGACAAAGCTCATGCATGTGGCCGAAATAGTTTTCGGTCATGAGGCTGGTGATGACGTTCCGGTAATCCCAAAGGAAACGCTCGGAATCCTGAACATTATCGACGACGCGTCCGGTCAGGACCGGCAGATGAAGGCGGAGATCGTATTGCTTTCGCCGGTGGAACTGATCGGGCAGTTGAGCGGTCCAGTTTTGAGCGCCGCGTTCATAACTATCGATGTGGATATACCGGATCAGCGGATTGAGTTCCTTGTCGTCGAGCCATGGCTGCACGGAATTTGCAAAGTGGACGTCGAGGGCAGTGGCATTGAGCTTGTCGCATTCGAGGCCGCCATCGGCATCGGCGGGTTGGACGCGAGAACCGGTCGGCGTGTAACCAAAACGGAGAATGTTCCAGGAACCTTTGGGAGCTTTCCAGGCGAGGCGGCCTGTGGGGTCGAGTTTTGCAGTTAGATCAATGATCTGATCGGAGCGGAGGGTGCAGGCTGGGGGAGGGGAGTCGGCGGAATCGGTGAAGGAAGGTTTATCGACACCGAAGGAATCGAACATGGCTTTGGCGGTCCATTCGGTAATGCGGTAGCGGGTGCTGAGGTGGAGTCTGCTAATGCGCGCGACGCCGCGGGAGGAAAGAAGCACGCGCCAATACCGGGCCGGAGTGGAGTTGAAACCCAAGTCGACCGAGGCGTGATCCCGGGGAGTAAATATCCCCACGGACCGCCAACCTATCGCATCATCTGAGGCCTGGAGGGTGCCCGTCACGCCGGTGCCGACGAAGGCCATGTGGAGCGAGTGCGCTGCAAACGGGCTGGGGTACTGCATTTGAACGAAGCGCTCGTGCTTGCCGTCCGTTTCCGCGAGGTCGGCTCCATTCGGATTTGAAGGAGAATCCCAGTTGAGGTCCAGTGGTTCGTCGGTTTTTTGGAAACGTGCGGGATTGAAGGTAGGATCGCTGGATGTGAAGGCGGGTGCGGGGTCGATGGCCTTTTCGACCTCCGGAGTGGGAAAAGCGATGACGGCTATGTCGCGATAGGTGTTCAGGTTTGTCGGAGGTTGAGGCAGGACGGCGCTGGTTCCTCCCTGCACGACGGTCTCGCTCCACGTGACCTTTTGCATGGCGAGGTCCGGAGAAATCCACGGGCCTCCGCTGGAGGACCAGCCGGCCATGGAGTTATTGAGATTGACCTCGATGCCGAGCCGGGCGGCCTCGCGAATGGCATGGCGCATGAGGTCGCGCCATTCCGGGCTGAGGACCTTGACCGGCCCGGTTCTGCCCCACTGGTTGCCGATATTGAAAATGACCACGCCGCCGATGCCGGCGCGGTACAGGGCTTCCAGGTCCGCGGTGATGCCGTCCCGGGTGATGCAGCCGCCCATCCAGTACCAGTAGACAAACGGTCGCGAGCCGGCGGGCGGCGAGGTAAAGCTCTGCTGCAATGGCTGTTCCGCCGCGGTGGCGCCCAGGAGCGCCGCCAACTGAAGGATCAAAATGACAATGATGCGCATGGGGAGAGAGGGGAGTATTCCATGGTTTCGGTGTGGAAGTCCCGCGTATCTTGAACGTCGGGAAATGGATACGGATTCGGCAAAGGGTGTTGACCCCGGGGAGGTATTTAGCCGGCAACGCCCCGCGGCCGGGCGGAAACCGAAGGAGAAATCGGCCGCGGAAAAGACTTGCCGGCTGCCGCCAGTTGCGCAAAGTTTACGCCCCGCTTTTTGCTAGCGGAATGCGATCCAGCGTAGCTCAGTGGTAGAGCGATCGGCTGTTAACCGATTGGTCGTAGGTTCAAGTCCTACCGCTGGAGCCATTTGTAAGTACCTGCGAAACAGGAGCTTATATGGTTTACAAGCCCGGTGTCTACACATTTCCGACAGGGGCCTTGATTCCCAAAGACTTACGCAAGGCGTATCCACTCTCTGACCGGGAGGTTAACAACCGTGCGTTGGCTTTTCGCACCGCCAGGCCGCCGAACTCGCGACGAACTCTCTTCGCTCTCTCATTCGGGGTGAACGGGTTAACACGTTTGGCGATTTGGAGTCCCTTGGTTGACTGTTTGCGAAAAACGCACCTTCCTTCGCCCCGGAGGGCCGCGGAACGCCGCGTAGCGGCTTAGTTCAGCAGGAAAATTGGAATGGGTGCGCTCAGTTTTAAGGCCAAGCTCTGGCCAGCCGCTGATGTTCACGGGGACATGATTGGCAGTCGCAAAAGAAAATTGGGGTACGGACAATTGTTGTCCGTCTCTCCAGCTAAGAATGCATGCACAAAAAGCATTTTGGCATTGCTCCAGGGCGTCTTCGCTTCAAACTCTCTGACCAACACCCCCCGGAAAAATGAGCGGTTCAACGCATTGCGATGGTCTTCACGCGGGCACTGGTCTGCCTTCGCCGAGGGCCTGGGGCAGTCCCACCACCCATTCAGCGGCTTCAACAACCGCACCATCCGGCTCTTCCTCCTTGGACTGCTGCGGGACCGATATTGCGTTTTCGCAGCATTCGAAGGGGTATCCCCGCGGATGTCCTACCCTGTTTATGAGACTGAGCGGTAAACCCAGAAACCGGTAGGCATGACTTTTAATGAATTTTTCGCGGCAGCCACCCGCGACGCCGCGAATCCGAACGGTCACGAGCCATTCGACTATCAAAGCAGACTGGCACTTGATCCTGATTGCCAGTCCCGGCTGATCGAGATTCCGACTGGGCTTGGCAAGACCGCCGCCGTCATCCTCTCGTGGTTATGGAACCGCGTTGAGCAAAAGCGTTCCGACTGGCCACGCCGATTCGTGTATTGCCTGCCGATGCGAACGCTCGTCGAGCAGACGCGGGATAATGTGCGCGACTGGCTTGCGGCACTTGGGCTTAGAGAAACAGTCGGACTTCACATCCTCATGGGCGGAGAAGATAGCGGCGATTGGGACATCCATCCCGAGCACGATGCCATCCTTATCGGCACGCAGGACATGCTCATCTCCCGTGCCTTGAATCGCGGCTACGGCATGAGCCGCTACCGCTGGCCGATGCACTTCGGGTTGCTGAATAACGATGCGCTGTGGGTGATGGACGAGACGCAACTCATGGGGCCAGCGCTTTGGACTTCGGCACAACTCGACTGGATGCGGCATGATCGCTTCCCGTCGCTCTTTCCGTGTCCCACTTGGTGGATGAGCGCCACGGTGGGCGATGCGTTTCTAAAAACCTCCGATCGCGAACGGGCAAAGTTTCCGATACCGCAATCGTTGGTTCTTGTCGACGAACCGAATGCGGCGGCGCAGATCGGCGCTTGTCGGCCGTGTGAGCTATGGGTGGCCCCGGCGGTGCAGAAGAAATCTGCCGCCAAAGACAAGAAGAAGACGACAGGATCTAGCTCGCAGGGGGTGGAGTTTACTTCGGCTCTCGGAAATGCGGTCGTGGCGGAGCATCTTCCAGGAACGCTCTCACTGGTGGTCTGCAATACCGTTCGCACCGCGCAGGCGGTCTTTGCGGCAGCAAGAGCTACTTCAGGTGGAAAGACTCCGTGCGTGTTGCTCACTTCCCGTTTCCGCAAAATCGACCGCAAGGACTATGTCGCCGCACTCATAGAATTTGAACAGAAGCGCAAAGCGGGCGCTGCTGCCGCTGGTGCCGGATTGATTTGCGTGAGCACGCAAGTTGTCGAGGCTGGCGTAGATGTCTCTGCTGTTCGGCTTTGGTCGGAAGCGGCCCCGTGGCCTTCTCTCGTTCAGCGGCTTGGTCGTTTGAACCGCGATGGCCGCAATAACGACAATGCGCGTGCGCTCTTTTTCAAGGTGCCGATCAAGGATCAGAAGCCCAAAAAGGGCGCGAAGATCGGCCCTTACCCAATGGACGCCGTGGCGCAGGGTGAACGCATCCTTGCGGCCATGGTGAACCTGAACGCCGCCGAACCGAAGCTGCCCACGCGCGATGCGCTGGCGCGACTCCGCGAAGACGAGACCGTCGGCAAAGAGATCGTCGCCGCCCTTCAGCCGGTGCCCGAGCCGTATCCGCGCGCCATGGATATTCACGGGCTTTTCTCGACTGAACCGGATGTCTTCGGTGGATTCACGGATGTGAGTCCGTTTGTTCGCGGTTCCGACGATGATGCGGATGTCACTATCTTTTGGCGCGCGGATAATCCGAAACGTCCTTTCGCAAACGGCAACCTGGACGGTCCAGCATTCGATCCCGAGGAGGGAATCACTATTCCCGTGCATCGGTTGAGAGACTTTCTCGGCACCCGCGCGCGCGCCCATCTCTGGAACGAAAAGATCGAATCGTGGGAAACGATGCGAAGCGACGACCTCTGCCCCGGCATGACACTCCTGCTGCGCGCGAGCGCCGGCGGTTATGATCCCAGACTCGGTTGGACAGGGAACCCGCACGACAAGCTGACGGGGCTGGAACCACCCGGCCCGTTTGCGGAAAGGTTTGTCGACGATCGATTCAGCCAAACCGGGGAGTGGGTCGAGCTTTCCGATCATCTCGATGCCGTTCGCGGTGCTGCCGAGAATCTCGCCGATCGCCTCAGCCTCGCCGACCCGCTCAAACGCGCCCTGCTGGACGCCGCGGCTTATCACGATGTCGGAAAAGCCCTTGACGCTTGGCAAAAGGCGTTGCCTCAGCCTCCACCCGCCGCCGGAAACGTTTGGGCGAAAGCTCCTTTCCTGCTCTCCGTTCTCCCAAAGAGCGGAGAGTTCAAGCCTGAGAACATCGAGGCTTTGCTCGATGAAGCGAAGATCACCGCCACACCCGCTGATGCCTCTGCCTTCAAGTCCACGGGGGATTGCCATTGCTGGCAAGTCCGGAGTAAGACGGGCAACCTGACAAAGCGCGCTTGGTCCGAAATGCTCGGAGAGATTCCCGGCGTCGCCAAAGCATGGCATGTCCCATTCCGACCCGGCTTGCGACATGAATCGGCTTCCGCCCTCGCGCTCTGGCACCGATATTTTCGCGAAGGTGCCGACTTTCCCGCGCTCGCGATCTACCTCGCCGCAAGCCATCACGGAAAAGTCCGCACGGTCCTTACGTCTCGTGAACTCGATGGGCCGAATGTCTGTGGCGTCCTCACGACGACGGGACCGCTGGCTTGGGAAAGCGGGATGCCGATGGACTTCGAGTGCGCGAGCGACGGGACCAGCGGCTCATTTTCCGAAGACGGCCTTAGCTTCACCAGCGATTCGCCGGGATGGACTTCGTTAGTCGCCGATCTTTTGGGAGGAGATCAGCAACGGGGTGATGCGTGGGAGCCGTTGGCAATCCGTCCGACTGACGTCCATGAACTGGGTCCATTCGGTCTGGCTTATTTGGAAGCGCTGATTACCGCCGCCGATGTCGCTGGAAGCAAGATCTTGCCATGAATCCACTGGTCGCCCTGCCGCTGACAGGACTGAATCTCGACTCGCTCGGCAATTATCTCGCCGCGCTCGGATTACTCAACCTCGCCAGGCGTAAATGGCCTTCGGTGCGTGGTTGCTGGAAGGATGAGCGTTTTGTCCTGGTGGGCGGGCCAGCCGATCTCGTCGAACTTGAAAGATTTCTTTCCGAGATTGCCGAACAGCGTGGTTGGTCGGCTTACGAAAAAGCGTGGGATAGCCAGCAAAAGGCTGACACCAAGGCGCAGAGTGCGCGCAACTCCAGCCTTTGGCGCGCGAATGGGGCCGATGAAACGGAACTTGCCTACTTTCATTCCCATCTCGCCACGGGCCGGAAGCTGAGTTTTAACCCGCTCTTCGGCACGGGCGGTAATTCAGGCAAACGCGACTTTCCCAAAGGCTGGGAACGCGCCGCGGTTTTCCTGCACAAGCCTCCCCGGGGCACCAAGCGCGAAGACCTCGACACCGACCTGCGTGCCTTTCTTTCCGGAGAACCGTGCCAGTGTCTCGGCGATTTTAATGCTGCGTGCTGGTTCAGCGCGGCCAACAAGGCTTTCAACAGTGGCACCGCGAAACCCTTCCGCGATGGCCAACTTACCCCTTGGGCGATGGTCCTCGCTTGCGAAGCCTTCCCACTTTTCCGCGGCAGCGCATCGCGGCGACTCGGCAGTGGTCGGCGAGCAATCGGCTCTTTCCCTTTTATCGTCGCACCGCCTGCGCCGGAGACCGCGGGAGAGGCGGGACGCATTACTGGCGAGGCATGGCTGCCCGTGTGGCACCGGCCCATGTCGTTTCCGGAGGTTGAAGCGGTGTTCGCTCGCGGGCGCGCAGAGGTAAATGGAAAAGGTGCCGTCACGGCAGCGGCATTCGCCGTGGCCATCGTCCAGCGAGGTATTGATGCCGGGCTGACCGAATTCCGACGCTTCACACTGCTCCGAACCACGAGTGAGAACACGTTCGAGTCGCGACTCACCCGCATCATTCCAATCAAAGGACGGGTGAACTCGGTTCGAGCAAAAGCGGTCGGCGTGGCGCTCCAGCTTCGCGAATCACTGCCGCCGGATCGTAAGCAGGGGCAGCGCTGGATTTTCGCCGGCTTGCGCGGACCCGTCGATCTCGCGCTGACCGAATATGCCGCGACAGAATCGACGGAGGACGCCGCCGCCCTTGTCGATGCAATGGTCGAGGCGCTGGGGAAAGCGGATCATAACCGCAACCATCGTGCGCGCGATATCCGCTTCAAGCTGCTTCCCGGTGCATGGTTGGCGGACCTCTGCGAGTTCGGCCTCGGAAGCGAAGGTCGCATCGCCCTGGCGACCGCTTCGCTGTGGCGCACGAAATCTGCGGAAACCTTCCTTCCCTACTGGCTCGGGGCCACGCGGGTTTTCGACGGCTGGTGCATTCCGGAAAACGTCCCGTTCCGCCGCGTATGGGCACCCACGACGCTGCAAGCGAACCTTGCAGCCGTCGTCGAGCGGCGTTTGGTGGATGTCTCGGAAGCGACGGCACCCCCGCCATTTCAGGCTTCTCTATCCGCTCCGCTCGCGGATGTCGCGGCGTGGCTGCGAGGAGAGATCGACGAAGCCGAACTCGAACGCTGGCTTTTGCGTTTCAGCCTCTTTGATTTCGATCAGGAGTCCGTCGCGACTGTCCGGCAGTATCTTTCAGCAGAGCGTGAAGTCGGTGGCGTAACTGGAGAGATTGCTGCACTCGCGTTGCTCAAGCCACTCTTCGAGCCGCAGCTTTTCACCGAAATCATGCGCGACACTCTGGCTCGCAAGAATCCGCGCTGTGCCCGTGTTGCACACCTCTGCGCCCTCCTTTCACGTAGCGATCTTGCGACCGCGATGGAATTTGCCCGCCAGACATGGCACGCCGCCGGGGTGCGACTCATGGAAGGGCCACTCGATTATGCGCCCGACGCCGGAGGGGATTTCTGCCAGCGCCTCCTCGGCGCGATGCTGATGCCGGTGCGATCCCGCGATCTTCGCCCTGTTTTCCGGCGCTGGTGCGCCCCAGTCAAAACCAACGAATCCAACCCATGAGCACAACAACACTCGACCCCACCGCACTCCTCAAGGACGCGAAACGTCACCGCCTCGTTCTGGAGGCCACCCTCACGCCGGTTTCCGGCGACCGATTCCAACCCGCCGGCTTCCCGGAAATCGGCCACGTCATCTACAAGGCACCGCGTCCCGACAACAAGACCGAGGAAGTGTGTGTCGTGGACAGCGCGGCCAGCATGGCCAATCACCTCGAAGCGGTTATGCACGACAGCATGCAAACGCTGAGCGTGCATCCCGACCTCGACGGGATGCCTTATCTGGAATGCCGCACCGATGAGGGTTGGCCAACCATCAAGAAGGTCGGCCCGCACCGTCTCGTCGTAACTTCGCTTTCGGAAGGGCATCGCCTCGCATCTAGCTATTTCACCGACGACCGTGCCTTCCTCGTCGAAAATGGAGCAGCAACCAAAACCAACTTTGGCACCGTGCTGCGGGAGGGATTTGGGATGCCGGACCTCGGCAAACGCTCGCATCCTCAGCCCGGGGATTGGTGGAATGTCTTCAAGACGATCTTTGCCTACGACCCAAATTCCCTCGTTCACGGTATCCTCTTCCCCGCGCTCGGAATCAAGATTCCGCGTATCCTAACGGCGCACCACGAAGCTTTTGGCGCAGGCCGCGTGGAAACTTCCGGCGTCAAATTCGACAAGCTCGGCAAGACTACCTCCGGCCAGCCGATCTTTACCCGTGATGAAGAAACGGCGCGGGAACTTCGAGCGACCTTCGTCCTCGATCTGGCGCAACTGCGCTCTTACGGGCGAGGCACCGATGGGCTGACAGCAGCCCAGAAAGAGTTTCTGTTGCATCTTGCGTTCTGGAAAATCGGCCGGCTTGTCAGTGAGCCTTACCGATATCGGAGCGGCTGCGATCTTGAATTGAGTACGCTTCAGGAAATCCAAGGCAACCAGCAGAGCGAAGCCGATCCCACAGCGCTGAACGGAAACATTGCTGCCGCCATTAAAGGCGCCGAGTTCCGTCCGAAAGGCGATAGCCGACCCGTGGTGACTCAGGTTTATTGGGCGGCGGCCGATCTCTTCAAAGCGGCCAAGGAAGAAGGCGACGACGACAGTGGCGACGACGCGTCAGCATCGTAACCGAATTCCTCCAGCTATGCGCGTCACCCTCCGCCAAACCTTTCCCTTCGGCCGTTTCCACGCGACGCCTTGGAAGGTCTTTCCGTTCGATGATCCGCATGGAGAATGGCCTCCCAGCCCATGGCGTCTTGTTCGCGGCCTACTGGCACGATCATTTCAATATCGCCGCGAAGGCGGCGAGGTTAGCGATGAGCAACAAAATGCGCTGGTGACCGCGTTCGCGGGGAGCCGCATCGCTTGGCATCTTCCGCCCGCCTCATGGCGTGGTCCTGGTCTGCGACAATACCAGCCTGCCGAGTTTAAGCGCGTGCCCGCGAGCGCGAAGGAACCGGGCATGATGGGCTACAACACTACCAAGGTGATGGATGCCTTTTGGCTTACGGAGCGTGGCGCGCCGGTCGAAGCCGCGTCCGCCTTGTGGTGGTATCTCGATGGCGAAGGCTGGACGGAGGAGACATTGGCCCTGCTCGATGCCTGTGCCGCCCGGCTCACCTATTTTGGCCGCGCGGAATCCATCACCGAATTGGAACGCGTCACCGCATCGCCGCCAGAAATCCCCGCTCCGAACTGCACGCTCGAAGCTCGCCGCAAGCAAGGGGCCGTGCCTGTTCTTGGCCTGTCCTCTTCAGCGACCCTCGCCGACACCCTCCGAACGACGGATGAACCGGAACTCGCCGAACGCGATGTCCCTCCCGGCGCCTGCTGGGCCTACGCCGAGCGGCCCTCCCGTCCGACAGTTCGCCCTACGCCGCGCATGAGACCGCCGCGCCCGACGACGCAATGGATGCAATTCGCCCTCGGCAGTCTCATCCCGATTTATGAGCGCTCCACGGTGACTCTAACGCAGCGATTCCGAGGACGCATGTTGAAGTCGTTCGTCCTTGCGGCAACAGCGGGCAAAATCGGTGAACTTAAAAAAGCTCCGCGGGAGGTTCGGAAACGAGCCGCGCTGCTTTCCGGCAAGGACGCCGACGGCAAGGCGTTGACGGGTCATTACCATCCGGTTTATTTCCTCCACTTTGATGGCGATCAAGCCTCGCGCCTTTGCGTGTGGCGGCGGGAACCCTTCAACGATGAAGAGCAGACCGCGATGTTAAAAGCAGCCGAATACCCCCTCGTTCTGACCTACAAGGAGTCATCGTGGACCGCGAACCTCATCCCGCTTGACAGGCTTGTGAATCTTCCTCCGGCTGCTGGCGAGCTGCCGGCGACGGTTTGGCAAAGCTGCACTCCTTATGTCCCTCCACGCCACGTTCACGACCGTCGCGGAAAAGAAAAGCCCGGAGAATCCGTCGTCGATCAAATCACCGCCGAACTATCCAGCCGCGGCCATGCCCCTGCCGCTATCGAACTTCTCAACGAGCCGGCAAAGTGGGTGAAGGTGCATCAAGCCGCGCGCGAGCGCAACGGAGCTACGAATGACGACAAGCGAGGCTATCGGATTCGGATCATTTTCTCTCAACCCCAGCGAGGCCCCATCGCACTCGGACACTCCTCCCACTTCGGTTTAGGGCTGTTCATTCCTGCCGAGCAGGTATAGAAAGCGGGCGGCAAATAGGAGACCATGAGACCCGGCAGACTCAAGATCGAAGGCGGGAACGGTGGAAAGCGCGGGCATTCCAACATGGCGCATTGGGTGACAACGGAGGAAATTAGAACCGCGACCCGCAAGGCGCGGGCTCGCCCACCCTTCAACCCCCTCTTGTCCCCTCCGCCTCCTCGGCGGGCAGAGGCGAAAGAATTGGAACGGCGCGCCAGGATGGGAAACCGAACGTAAAGCTAACGACGCAATGATGTCCGGCTCAGAGCAATCCGAGTTCACCTTTCCCGAGGGTTCGCCAGAGCCGGACGGAGCGGTGTCGTGGCGGGCGGAGTGGATGCGGGCCGCGGAGGATTTGTGCCAGCGTCTCGCTGTGCCGCTGCATCACCGCGCGGAGGTGCGGCTGACGCAGGGGCCGATTTTGCGCGGGAGACTCTGTTTGGATGAGGAACAACTCTGGCCGGACGGGGACCGGCACCGGCTGGTTTTGCGAATCGTCAGGCCACTTTTCGTCTCGGCGAAATGGAATCGGTGCTGCGCCTGGACGATCCCACTGGCCAAGATGGGAGTTGAATAGGAGGACCGAGAAGGAGGAGGGGACTCGCAGGGGGTGGCGGGCGGGCGAGCCGAAAAGAGCGAGGACACTTTCACGTATCTTTACTGAGCACGCGGTGGCGCAACCGGCGTTACCCGGTGGAATTCTCCTTTGTGCTTAGGCGCAAGGAATTTATGATTTGATCTTCCAAATTGGAAGATTAACAATCCTTGCAGGAAACAGGAGATAGGCATGCGTGAAAGAAATCGTTCGGGGCGTGGGGGACGTCGCCGCTCAGGCGGAGACGGCGAGCAGGATTTGTTTGCGAAGCAACTTTCCAAAATTGTCGAGCATGCGTTTGCCACTACGGATACCGAGGCGAAGCCCGTCGGAGCAGCGGCCCCACCGGAAGCGCCCTTTGAAAATCAAGTCGTTCTCCAGCCAGTAGAGGCACCGGACGCGCAGGATGCGGAGTTAAGAGCAAGCTTGGGCCAGCCCGATATTGAAGTCGCTACCGGTAATGGCGCGCTCTTGCAAGATACAGAGTTGGGAGTGATCGCGGAGGACGAGGATGTGCCGAAGGTTGAGTTGCCGGTCGACTCGATTCCGGCGCGGATGTTGAACGAGTTCGTTTATTGTCCGCGGCTCTATTATTATGAGCATGTCGAAGGGGTATTTGTGGAAAGCGCGGATACGGTCAAGGGGGCGACGGTGCATGCGCGGGTAGACAAGGGATCGGGTGCGATGCCGAACGCGAAGGCCGCTGCGAAATCAGAGGAGGAAGAGGGGGAGGGGAAGCCTGCCGCCGATGGAGAGGAGATTCATTCGCGCTCGGTGATGCTGGGGTCGGAGAGGCTGGGTGTGGTGGCGAAGATGGACCTCGTGGAAGCGACTCTGGATGAGGCGGGGAGCGTAGCGGCAGTGTGTCCGGTGGATTACAAGGTGGGCTCGCCGCGCGAGGGGGAGGATGGACGCGAGTTGTGGGATACGGACCGGATGCAACTGGGGCTGCAATGCCTGGTGCTCCGTGACAACGGGTATGCCTGTAATGCCGGGATCATCTATTATCGCGGGACGAAGCAGCGGGTGAGGCTGGAATTGACGCCAGAACTGGAGACCTGGGTGATCGCACAGATCGCCGCCGCACGAGAGACGGCGTTGGGATCGATCCCTCCGCCGCTGGTGGATTCGCCGAAGTGCGCACGCTGTTCGCTCGCGCCGGTGTGTCTGCCGGACGAAACCCGGATGCTTTCGATTCCTACGTTGGAGAGTTTTTCGACGGATGATGAGGCGGCCGACGCCGAGCAATCGTCGATTATTTTCCAGCATTCACCGGGTGCCCCGCCGCGCCGACTGATGGCTCCGCGCGATGAGAAGCGGGCGCTCTACCTCAATACGCAAGGCTTCCGCGTGGGCTGCAATGATGCGGTGATCAAGGTGAAGGAGAAGGATCGCGTGGTGGAGGAGGTGCGGGTAAGCGATGTCTGCCATGTGGCGATCTTCGGGAACATCCAGGTCTCCACCCAGGCGGTGCAGCGATTCTGTGACCGGGACATCCCGCTGACGTGGTTTTCGATGGGTGGCTGGTTCTACGGGATGACGCGGGGACATTCGTTGAAGAACGTACTGCTGAGGATCGGACAATTTCGGCACGCGGCGGACCCGGCGAGTTGCCTGCGACTGGCGCAGCAGTTCGTACGCGGGAAGATCCACAATCATCGGGTGCTCTTCATGCGCAATCACATCGAACCGCCGGAGCGCACGAAGCTGCGGCTCGGCCAGGCCCGCGAGGACGCGCTCGCCGCGGGATCGCTGGAGGAATTGCTCGGGATCGAAGGTGCGGCGGCGTCCGTCTATTTCCAGCAGTTCGGCGGGCTGATCCGGGAACGGATCGAGGAGGAGGATTTTCTCGAAGGGATCGCGCCGCCTCAGCCGGCGGCAGCGCCCGAGGTGGCGTTCACGTTTGATTTCACCACACGCAACCGCCGTCCGCCAACCGACCCAGTGAACGCTCTGCTTTCCCTCGCCTACAGCCTGCTCGCCAAGGAATGCACCCTGGCGGCCTACGCCGTCGGCTTCGATCCCTATGTCGGCTTTTACCATCAGCCGCGCCACGGACGGCCTGCGCTGGCGTTGGATGTGATGGAGGAATTCCGCCCGCTCATCGCGGAGTCTGCCGTACTCACGGCGATCAACAATCGCTTTGTCTCAACCAGGGATTTCGTCTCGGCAGGACGCGCAGTGAATCTCAATGCCGTCGGGCGCAAGCAGTTCTTCCAATGCTTCGAACAGCGGATGAACTCGATCATCACGCATCCCGTCTTTGACTACAAAGTCAGCTACCGACGCGCACTTGAATTGCAATTTCGTATCCTCGCGCGCGTGTTGACGGGCGAGATCCCGGAGTATGTTCCGTTTTTGACCCGGTAATCGTCGGAACCCTCAACCTCCCTTTCCCATGCGAAACACCTACCTCGTCTGCTACGACATCACCGACGACAAGCGGCGGGACCGGGTCTTCAAAGTGTGCAAGAATTACGGCGAGCATCTGCAGTTCTCGGTCTTCGAGTGCGACCTGAATACGACGGAGCTGACCGGACTCCAGCGGGAATTGCTTGACGTCATTTTGAGTTCGGAAGACCAGGTACTCTTCGTCAGTCTCGGTCCGGCAGAGGGACGTGGTGACCGCGTCATCGCCGCGCTGGGCAAACCTTATACGAAGTTGGACTCCCCATGCTACGTGGTCTGACCGGCTCGGGCGTTCCGGTTTCCGGGGCGCAGTTCATTGACATCATCAAACAGAGATCGCCGTGCATTTTGAACAATGCGAGCGGTGACATGCTCGCCGGGCTCAGGAGCCCCGCTCGCGTCAAGCACTGGCGGGCATTCGCGGGCAGATGCCATCAAAAAAGAGGGCTGATTCGGGGGTTGCAGAATGATTCGCGTGGCACCGCTCGCAGACTCCCGTCTTGCACCTTCGTCTTGAACAGGTTACCCATAGACGGTTTCCGCAGTCACACGACTGCGGCCCCATTGAAGCGGGTCTTTGCCCACCGACTTCGGCGGGGTGAAGTTCGTTTCCGCAGTCACACGACTGCGGCCCCATTGAAGCGTCGCCTTGAAGTCAACCGGATCAAGGACGAAAACCTCGTTTCCGCAGTCACACGACTGCGGCCCCATTGAAGCGTTTCGCGTCCGTTTTGCATTGCCGGTTTGCTTCCCGGTTTCCGCAGTCACACGACTGCGGCCCCATTGAAGCAGCATGAAAACTACGGCAAGATAGCTGGCGCTGGCGCGTTTCCGCAGTCACACGACTGCGGCCCCATTGAAGCGGTTTGCATGGCCGCACTATAGCGACCGTTTTTTCCTGTTTCCGCAGTCACACGACTGCGGCCCCATTGAAGCGGCGTGGTAATTGACAACGCCTGCATCGGGTATGATGA
>Ga0326727_10012335_pt1 | contig 19498 bp, 12 predicted proteins | sample MB2enrmetagenome_FD_207643 | JGI IMG/M metagenome (GOLD analysis project Ga0326727, IMG submission 207643) | Lab enriched peat soil microbial communities from McLean, Ithaca, NY, United States - MB29MY | ecosystem: Environmental > Terrestrial > Soil > Wetlands > Peat | place: USA: New York...
AAACGCCGTTGTAGTCGCGCTGGATGAGGCGGCCGGAGGGGGTGTAGTAGTGGTATGTGGTGAGGGCGAGGCCGGTGTCGTCGAAGGTGTTGAAGACGGTCTGGACGAGGCCCTTGCCGAAGGTGGTTTCGCCGACGATGAGGGCGCGGTCGTGGTCCTGCAGGGCCCCGGAGACGATCTCGGCGGCGGAGGCGGTGTTGCGGTTGACCAGAACGACGATGGGATACCTGTCCGTGCCCACTTCGCCGTGGGTTGCCTTGTAGACCTGGTCGGGGAAGGCCCGACCGCGCTGGGAGACGACGATCTGGCCCTCCTTGAGGAACTTGCTGGAGACATCGACGGCCTCGTTGAGCAGGCCGCCGGGGTTGTAGCGGAGGTCGAGGACGAGGCCGTGCAGGGGGCCGGCGGCCTGGAAGTTGTCGAGCGCGTCGCCCACCTCGCGGCTGGTGGTCTCCATGAAGTTGGTGACGTGGATATAGCCGATGCCGGGCTTGAGCAGGAAGGCGATATCGACGGAGTCGCGGGGAATCTCGTCGCGCACGAGGTCGAAGGTGAGCGGGCCGTTATGGCCCTCGCGCTGCATAGAGACCAGGACGTGGGTCCCTTTGGGCCCCTTGAGCATGGCGGCGACGGCGGCGGAGTCGAGGCCATCGGCGGACTTGCCGTCGACCGAGAGGATGAGGTCTCCGGGACGGATTCCGGCCTTGAACGCGGGCGTGCCCTCGAACGGTGCAAGCACCATGACGTGCAGGACGCCGGCTTTGTCCGCTATGGGCTGGATGGACATGCCGACGCCGTAGTACTTGCCGTGCTGCTCCTCGCGCATCTGGGCGAAGGCCTTGGGGTCGTAAAAGGTGGAGTGGGGGTCGAGGGCGTGCAACATGCCGGGGATGGCGCCGTCGTAGATGGCGCGGTCGATCTTGTCGGCGTCCAGCGGCTCGGCGTAGTTCTGCTCGACCAGGCTGTAGACGCCGGTGAACTGGTGGAGGGAGTCGCGCAGGGTGGACTCGTCCGTGGCGGACTGTGCGGCGACCTTGTTGCTGATGAAGGAGCCGGCGAGGGCGCAGCTTGCCAGAAAGAGGGTGACGGAGAAGAGAGCGCGGCGGGTGCGTGGGGCCATCGGCTTGGATTACCTCGAAGGTGGGCGGGAAGGGATGCGGGAAGGCCGGGTTGCCCAGGAAAAACTCCAGTCCAGCTTAGGACGAGTATACATCGGTTTGGGCAGCAGGGCGGCGGAGGCGGGGGGCGCGTTTCTTTGCTCCTGCGCGCTGGGCGTGCTGAATTGAGAGTTGGGGATTGGTGCGGGGCGGGGTGGGGCAGATAGAATAGGCGGAGCGGATTGTTGCGTACGGAGCGGATGATTGGTTTGCAGGGTGCGGGATGTTTTTTGGGGCAAGGGAAGCGAGAGAGACCTTTTGAGATTGGCGAGCTTGAACTCAGTGGATGCGATGCGGACCAGGTTGAGGAACGGGGCGGGGCGGCGGGTTTTGCGCGGGAGCGGCGGGCTGGCGCTGCTGGTGGCGGGCGCGCTGCTGGCGGCGGGCGCGGCGCAGGGACAGGTGAAGGTGCCGCGCTACCAGAGCCCGGTCGAGGTGCCGGCGCCGCAGATGATGATTCCGGTACCGCCGGCGATTACGACCAACGGCACGGTGGTGGAGGACGAGATCGTTCGCGTGAACGATCAGATCATCGACCGCAGCGACTATATGCGCGCGGCAGCGGAGCTGCAGGAGGAGGCGCGGCGGTCGAGCCTGAGCGCGGAGGAGCAGGCCGAGCGGCAGAAAAACATGCTGCGTGACATGATCGACCAGCAACTGATGCTGTCGCGCGGCAAGGAGCTGGACATCAACGTGGACGCGGATGTGATCCGGCGGCTGGATGAGTACCGCAAGCAGTACAAGTTCGACACGATGGAGGACCTGGAGAAAGCGGTGGTCCAGTCGGGCATCTCGTATGAGGACTTCAAGGCGAACATCAAGAACAGCATCATCACGCAGAAGGTGGTGGGCCAGGAGGTGGGCCAGACGCTGCGGCTGACGGCCAAGCAGGAACAGGCCTACTACGAAGCGCACAAGCAGGAGTACGCACAGCCGGAACAGGTGCGGCTGAGCGAGATCCTGGTGGCGACGCCGGAGGACGCGACGGATGCGCAGATTGCGCAGGCCAAGTCCAGAGCGGACGACGTGGAGGCGAAGCTGAAGGCGGGAGCGAACTTTGAGGAGATGGCGAAGCAGCTCTCCGGCGGGCAGACGGCGGCGAAAGGCGGAGACCTGGGGGAGTTCAAACGCGGCGCGCTGGGGTCGAGCGCGCTGGAGGACCCGGTGTTTGCGCTGCAGGCAGGCGAATGGACCGCACCGATCCGCACACGGCAGGGATTTGTGGTGCTGAAGGTAACGGAACACACGCAGGCGGGGGTTCCTCCGCTGAGCGCAGTGGAACAGCAGGTGCAGGAGGCGATCTATACCGAGGCGATCCAGCCTGCGCTGCGGACCTATCTGACGGGGCTGCGGGAGAAGGCGTACATCGACATTGCGCCGGGATTTGTGGACACCGGCGCAAGCGCGAAGCAGACCAGACCGGTGTTTTCGGCGTATGCTCCGCCTGCGGCGAAGAAGAAGAAGGAGGCGCAGAAGGCGCGGCTCGATCACGGGCGTGCGGCGACGGGCGGGACTGCCGGTGCTGCGGGTTCTGCGACGGCGGGTTCGGCGGCGGCCAGGGGTGCGAAGCCGGGAGCCGCGGGCCCGACGGCGACGCCGGGGGCGAACTCTGCCGGAGCGAAGACCAAGACGGTGGCTACGGGCAAGAAGCCCAAGAAGATTCGGCGGGAGAAGATCCGCTTCGGGCAGTCCCCGCGGAACTCGCTTCCGGCCTCGCCGGAGGAGACGATGGCATCTGGCGCAGACCAGGGACCGGGCGCGGTCCCGAGCGCGCTGCCCGCGCCGGGCGTGGCGATTGCACCGATCGAGCAGACAGCGGATGTGGCAGCGAACGACGAACCGCTTGCTCCCGCGGCGGCGGAGCGGAAGAAGACAAGATACAGCGATCGTGCGCCGATCGAAGACAAGGCAAGAAGGGACGCGGCGAAGGCGGCAAAGGCGAAGGAGAAAGCCGCGGCAGTACCGGCCCCGATGGCCGCGGAGAAGAAGGCGGCGCAGCAGATGCAGTCCGCGCCGCTGGGACTGAGTGGAGATACGGCGGCCAAGAAAAAGAAGAAGCGGATGAAGGGTGAGGCGAAGGAGCGGCTGCAGGAACAGGCCCCCGCGCCGCTCAAGCCTAAACCCGAGGCGACGCCGATTCCGCCCAAGAGCGTGCGCGAGAACGGCGAGCCGGTGGTGAGCCCGCCGCCGGCGGTGCCTGCGGTGACGGTGCCCGCGGACGCGCAGCCCAGCGCGCCGGCGAATCCGGCTACGGCGAAGTAGTTCTTTTGCGCTCCCTCGATTACGAAGCAATCGAGGGAGCGCTTCCTTTAAAATGGGTCCGCTTTCGGCACGGGTAAACCCGTGCCCTTAAGCAAAACGGGGATTTTGCAGGCGGTAAAGCTGTGCGCTTAAGAACGCGGAGTTTTTCAGCGGGCGGGGGTATGCTGGGGGCATGAAAGATTTCTATGTGGTGGACGCGGCGAAGTTCGATAACAAGGCGGTGACGGCGTTCCTTGCGGTGTCGTCGATGTCGGTGCGGGAGAAGAAGACGGGCGTGGGGCAGTATCTGGCGCTGACGCTGAGCGACAAGACGGGGACGATCGAGGCGCGGATGTGGGAGGAGATTGCATCGGCGGCGGCGACGTGCAGCGAGGGATGTTACGTCAAGGTGCAGGGGCAGGTGTCGAAGTACCAGGGGAAGTGGCAGATGACGCTGACCAAGATGCGGCTGGCGGCGGAGAGTGAGGTGGATGCGGCGGACTTTGTGCCGACCACGCAGTTCGACATTGGGGAGATGTGGGCGGAGCTGCGCGGATATGTGGGGGAGTTCAAGAATGCGGAGCTGCGGCGGCTGGTGTTCGCGTTCCTGGACGATGAGGAGATCGGGGCGGCGTACCGCGCGGCCCCGGCGGCCAAGGTGCTGCACCATGCGTGGATCGGCGGGCTGCTGGAGCATGTGGTGACGCTGGTGCGGGTGTGCCGGGCGACGGCGCCGTTCTATCCTGAGGTGGACTGCGACCTGCTGGTGACCGGAGCCATCCTGCACGACATCGGGAAGACGCGCGAGTTGTACTGGGGGACGACCTTCGGGTACACGCTGGAGGGACAGATGATCGGGCACATCTCAATCGCGCAGGGGATGTTGCGGGAGAAGGTGGCGGGGCTGGCGGGATTCCCCGACAAGCTGCGCGTGCTGGTGGAGCACATGATCCTGAGCCACCACGGGAAGTATGAGTTCGGGTCGCCGAAGCTGCCGATGACGCCGGAGGCTGTGTTGCTGAGCGCGCTGGACGACGTGGAGGCGAAGATGCAGGCGATGCGCAATGAGTTTGGGAGGGACGCGGCGGCGGGCAAGAGCGGGGCGGAGATGACGGAGTGGGTGAGGAGCATGGAGCGGCCGCTGCTGAACTCGCGGGCGTATCTGGAGGAGGAGTAGCGCGGGCGTCGCGGCGATCAGCGCGGCGGCTTGGGGAAGATGCGGAAGTGGTAGGCGGCGCCGATGGTGAAGAGGTTGGGGCGGAGGGTTGCGAGGGGGAAGTTGAGCCAGTTCTGGAGTTCGTAGTCGGCGCGGAGGTTGATGGTTGGGGTGAGACTGAAGTCTGCGCCGCCGCCGACGGTGTAGAGGTTATAGGCGATGTTGGCGATGTTGCCGGAGAAGTTGTAGACGCCGCGGCCGATGAGGACTTTGCCGTAGGGTGCGAGGCGTCCGCGGTGGAAGAAGACGCGGGGGCCGACCTCGTAGGTGCGCTCGTAGATGGTGGCGTCCGTGGAGGGGCGGACCTGGCGGAAGTCGGCCTCGAAGCCCCAGTAGTCGCGCTTGTCGAAGGTGGCGTAGGCTGTGCCTCCGGTGAGGCTGAGCTTGTTGAAGTTGTAGGTGGAGTTGCCGAGGGTGAAGCCGCCGCCGAACTGGATGTCGCCGATGCGGCTGGCGGTGGGCAGGGACTGGGCGCGCGCCAGGGCGGAGAGACAGCAGGCGAGCAGGAGGGCGAGGGCGAGCGCGTCGAGGCGGCGGCGAAATCCGTTTCGGTGGGACGAGGAGTTCTCTCGGGTGCGCGGGCCGCTCATTCTCCTCCTTCCTTTGTTCTGCTTGCGAAACGGTTGCTGAACCGATTGCCGATTGAGGACAATCCAATGTTCAGATTCAATTCGATTGCGCGGCGATGCACTGGAGTAATCGAAGCTGCCGCCGGGAACGTCTTCCGATTGCAACGCGCCGCGAAAAAAACAGATATAACGGATTCAGTGTAAACTCCTGCGAATGGTAGCAGATTTTTGCGACTCCCCGGGCAGGCCCACCATGCGAAGTTTCTCCGCAGCACCGATCGTCGCGCTTGGACTCTGGCTGGGTCTGAGCGGCGCGGCGCGCGCCCAGACAACATGCACGGGGCTGTGTCTGCAACAGACGACGTGCACGGGGAATGCGACTACATCGGTGACCGGGGTGGTGTACGCGCCGAATGGGACGGACCCGTTGCCCAATGTGACGGTGTACGTCCCGAACGACACGGTGCAGCCGTTCACGGCGGGGGTGAGCTGCCCGATCTCCGGCTCGCCGCCCTCGGGATCGCCGCTGGTGGGGACAATCACGGACGTACACGGCAAGTTCACGCTGGTCGATATGCCGGTGGGAGCGAACATACCGATCGTCGCCGTCTCCGGCCGTTGGCGCGTGCAGTCGACGGTGAATACGGTCGCATGCAGCAATACTGCGATGAATCTGAACATGCCGCAGAACCAGAGCCAGGGAGACATTCCCAAGATCGCGATTGCGACGGGCTCGGCGGATCAGGTGGAATGCGTTCTGTTGAAGATGGGTATCAGCCAATCGGAGTTTACCGATCCCGGCCTCGGAGGAAGAATCAATCTCTATGGCGGCGGCGCATCCGGTACTGGCGTGACCCTCGATTCTGGCACTCCCACGCAGGCTTCGTTGATGGGTACTTCTTCGACGCTCAATCAGTACGACGTGCTGATGTTGCCGTGTGAGGGCAGCGAAATCAACAAGCCTGATGCTGAACTTCAGAACCTGATCAATTTTACGAACTCCGGCGGACGCGTCTACACCAGCCACTTTGGTTACTCGTGGATGTACAACAACCCGCCATTTGATAGTGTTGCCAACTGGATTGGCGGCACAAAGTCCAATACAGTTTCGACGGACCCAGATTCTGCGACGGTAAACACCAGCTTCACGGATGGACAGACGCTGGCAACCTGGTTACAGAATGTTGGCGCTTCAACGAGCCCAGGACAGATGGAACTCAACACGCTGCGGATCGATCAGAACGGTGTGAATCCACCGACGCAGTCGTGGTTGACGCTGAACTACACCGGAAATCCGGTGATGCAGTTTGTGTGGGATACGCCGATCGCGCCGGTTGGCCAGACGGTGAACCAGTGCGGACGCGTTCTGTTCAACGAGTACCACGTGGAGAACAGCAGTGTTATAGCCGGCACGACCTTCCCCCACGAGTGCAACACCAGCGTGGCGATGACACCGCAGGAGAAGCTGCTGGAGTACATGCTGTTCGAGCTGACGGACGAGGGCGGGCAGCCTTCGTTGGCGCCGTTGACGCAGGACTTCGGGCCGGAGGCGGTGACGTATCCCAGCGCTCCGCAGACCTTTACCTGGACGAACAATTCGAGCTTTGCGGCGCAGGTGTCGTCGGTGGTGTTTACTGGGACGAACGCCGCGGACTTCAACCTCACGTCGAACGGCTGCGGCGCGGTGGCGGGCGGCGCGAGCTGCCAGATCACGGTGGTGTTTACGCCGAGCCTGCTGGGTGCGGAGAGCGCGACGCTGAATGTGCTGTCGGCGGGCATCACGCTGACGGCGACACTGACCGGGACGGGGGTTCCGGGATTCACGCTGACGCCGGGGTCGCTGAGCTTCGGCAACCAGGACGTGGGCTTCGCCTCCGCTCCGCTGACGCTGACGCTGACCAGCAACGCCAGCGGGCCGCTGGCCGTGCCGGCGTTTGTGGCTACTCCGGCGGGCCAGTACATCGTGAACCAGACGGCGTGCGGCAGTTCGCTGGCCGCGCTGGCGAGTTGCCAGATCGGCGTGAGCTTCAAGCCGGCGGCGACGGGGCCGCAGACGGGGGCGTTCGCGGTAAGCGCGACCAACTCGCCGGGGCCAGGCAGCCTGATCTACACCGGGCTGAGCGCGACGCTGAGCGGCACCGGAGTGGACTTCACGATCAGCCTGAACCCCACGGCGGGAAGCGTGGCGGCGGGCGACGGGACGACGACGACCGCGACCGTGACTCCGATTGCGGGGTTCAGCGCGCCGCTGTTTGTGAGCTGCGCGGTGGCGTCGGGAGCGACGGCGGCAGTGTGCTCGCTGAGTTCGGCTGGGCTGACGCCGCCGACGGTGGTGACGACGGTGGCGAGCATCGGGACGACGTCGCAGTACACGGTGATCGGCTACAGCGGCTTCGGCGGGCGGGGCCTGCTGTGGCTGCTGGCGGCGGCCAGCGGCTGGTTGCTGTGGCAAAGACGAAGGGGCGGGCGCGCGCTGCGGGGCGGGCTGCTGATGGCGCTGCTGGCGGCGATGGGGCTGGGGCTGACGAGCTGCAGCGGCAAGCTGCCTGCGGAGAATGCGGCATGGACCGCGCCGGGGAACTATACGGTGACGGTGACGGCGACCGATGGGCTTCTGAGCCATTCGGCGACGTACAGCCTGACGGTGCGGTGAAGCAGGGCGCATTGCTATGTGTACCCCCCCAGGGGGTGAATAGCGTAAAGTATTCAAAAAATGCAAGTTACGCTCGCGCTAAGCACGTGAGACATAGTAAAGGCGAAGATTCTGGCGGTTGCGGCTGCTTCGGTCATGCGGTTTCTCCCTTGTGTGCGAAAAAATACTAAAGTCTTCAAAAAAGGCATGTTAAGTCTGGACTTTTATGGTTCAGGTCTGGACTAAGTCTGGACTAAGTCTGGACTTCGTTGCTGTGGTTGAGGGTTAAATGCGAAGGCCCGGCGGTTGGCCGGGTCTCTTTGTCTTGATAACTACTTTAATCAAGATTATTCACTTGACGCGTGTAGCGGAGGTGGAGCATGATACTTCCATCTCAACGCGGCGGTTCGTCCAATGAGCTACTTCCGCGCATGGCAGATTGGGGGTTCAACGTGACCATCTGCATAGCTGCGCTCTGCGAACACAGTGACAAGATCGTCCTGGTATCCGATACCAAGGTCAGTTTCGGCGACTTCTCCGCAGACATGGCCGTCCTAAAAATGGATATGCTTTTTGCGCGATGGATGACCATGTTTGCGGGAGAAGACGTAGACCACATCCCATTCATCCTTGAAAGGGCACGCGACTTACTATCTTCCAATCGTCGCCGTATGAAGGCTATTCCGACGCCTACGCAAGTTGCCAATGCCCTTCAACGCTCCTACGACGAGCGCCTTGAGGCTCAGATCGAGGCGAAGGTTTTGAGGCGCTATGGATACACAGTCAAATCCTTCAGAGATGAGGGGAAGAAGAAATGCACGGCAAGTGTCTATAACGGTTTGTGTGCCAAGATCGCTAACGTCAAACTGTCTCTGAGATTCCTACTGGCAGGATTTGATGAAAAGAACAAAGGCCATATCATCGGTGGAGGTGGTGAAGAAGCTCCCACCGACTACACGACATTAGGATTCTGGGCCATCGGCACTGGAGCCAATGCTGCCCTGAGTTCTTTGATCTATCACAAGGAGCGACAGCATATTTCGTCTACTGGTTCAGTTGAGCAGTGTCTGTATGTCGCCTGCGCGTCTAAGTTTATGTCTGAATCCGCTAGGGACGTGGGTAAATTCACAACGGCCAGCACCATCAGCATGGCTGATGGGATTTTTCTTCCCCATGTGAATCCAATCAGAAAGATTTGGGAAAGTGAGGGCGCTCCTAGAATGCCGAAAGACATTGGAGAGAGAATCACACCATATATTGTGACTCCAGAACGCGCCGGAGAAGATGCCAAAAAAGCGATAGCCTATTTCAAGCAGTTAGAGTCTCAAAAGTCAGAGGATTAGCAGTAACCATGTGCCGCAGGGTATCAATGAACAGATCAGCACGACCACGGCGATTGAATCGGAACGTCATTTCTTCAAGGTAGGCGGACAGATGTTTTGCAGAGACCTTATGCCACGATCCAACGATGCCCCGCTTGAGCAAGCTGAAAGCGGACTCGATCCCGTTGGTCGTGATGTCTCCGTCAACATAGATGCCAGCCTTGTGCTTGATCGCTCTGTGCTTCTCTATCGAGTGCCCCGCCATGCGAAGCGCACCCGGATAGGATGGAAGCTCGTCCGTCATAATCACGTCCACGTCTTCACTCACGTTCTCCTTGATGTACTTCGCCAATGTGCCAGACTTCGCATCCTCAGCCTTGAAGAACCGCAGTTCGCCGCCGCGCTGTTTGATACCGAACACCATTTGCTTATTGTCTCGTCCAGCCTGAACACCACGACCTCGCAACTTTTGGCCGATATAGGTTTCGTCCATTTCGAGCGTCCCATCCAGCATCACCTTCTCCGCCGAAGCCATGGCCTTGCGGATGCGATGGCACAGATACCACGCTGTCTTGTAGGAGCCTCTGTGCTCGCCCCAGATCGTGCGGCGAAGCTGGTTGGCACTCATGCCCTTCTTGGCTTCACAGATCAGCAAGACGGCCATAAACCAGATTGGAAGCGGAAGGTGAGAGTCGTTGAATATCGTTCCAGTCGTAATGGAAAACTGGTAGCTGCACTCGCTGCAAGTAAACTGTTTGCGAGAGTCAACCCACCAGACGTTCTGGTTCCGGCAGCGCGGGCACATCACACCTTCCGGCCAGCGCAATCTAGCAAGAATCTCGCGGCAGGCTTCGTCCGTTGGGTACAACCGAACTACATCAGGGAGCGTCATGGCTACACCTCGTAAGAAGAAACCACGCAAGACAGGCCGACCGCTTGAGGATGTTCCGATGCGAACCCTCGTAAAGCGTGTTCGGGATGAATTACACGGAAAGATAAAGATGTCATTCTCTGACTCGGAGCGTAAAGCGAAGCAGGAGTAGAACTTATCTTCATCATGATTAGAGTGTATACCAATGTCTAACACGCGTCAAGTGAATAATCTTGACTTTAATTATACGTCGTGGAGGGAAACTAGTATGCCAAGTATTTTTCGGAGGTAAGTGATTGATGGGGTGTTGGTTATGTTGATTTTTGGACATCGAGGGTCTTGACAACAGTGGTCAGGGGTCAGGGGTAAAGGGTAAGAAAGAACAACGGCGGGGATTTTGTGGGAGAAAGGGGTGGGCGGTTGAGGCGGGCGCGAGTTCGTCGGGGTTCCTTCGGCTTCGCTCAGGACAGGCTCTTCGACTGCGCAGTTCGCAAAGAACGCGAGCTGCTCCGCTCAGGATGACAGCGCCGGTGGAGCGGGGTAGTCAACGGAGACGAGGAAGAGGCCAGAGGCGGGTGCGGTGGGGCCGGCGATGGAGCGGTCACGGGCGGCGAGCAGCGTGGGGATGGAGTCCGGCGAGAGGCGATGCGCGCCGGCCAGGACGAAGGTCCCGACCAGGTTGCGGACCATGTGGTGGAGGAAACCGTCGGCGGTGACGCGGTAGAGGAGGAGGTTGTCGGCGGCGCGCCATTGGGAGTGGGTGATGGTGCGGACGGGGGAGTGGGACGGGTCGGGGTCAAGGGTTGTCAAGGCGGTTCGCGCGGGGCGCGAATAACCCACCCTATCCGATGAGACCGGATAGGATGGGGCACCCGGGGAGCACGAAGACAAATGCGGGGATTCTTCGCTCCGCTCAGAATGACAATCTTCATTCATGGTGCGATGGGTGAGGTCGGGGTCTGCGGCGGCGAAGGAGGTGAAGTCGTGCGTGCCGAGGACGTGGGCGGCGGCCTGGTTGAGGGCGGCCAGATCGAGCGGCCAGGGACAGGGCCAGACGGTTGGGGCGAGGGTTGGTGGGCAGATGCGGTCGTGGGTGGAGTCGTCGGTACGATCAAAATGCGGGGATTCTTCGCTGCGCTCAGAATGACAATTCGAAGCAGAATTTGGTTCGAGGGGGAAGATGCGGTACTCGTAGGTCTTGCGGAGGGCGGAGTGGCGGGCGTGGAAGTCCGGGGGGACGGCTTCGACGGCGAAGACGCGGATGCTGGGGGGAAGGCAGCGGTTGAGGGCGCGATGCAGGTTGGCGGCGGGGATGGGGGCTTTCAACGTGAAAGAGGCGACCTGGGCGAGGGCGTGAACGCCGGCGTCGGTGCGGCCGGAGCCCTGGGGAAGGACGCGCTCGCCGGTGGTGCGGTGGATGGCGTCGGAGAGCAGGCCCTGGACGGTGGGAAGGTTGGGCTGGACCTGCCATCCGCGGTAAGGGGCGCCATCGTAGGCGAGCGTGAGTTTCCAGTTCGTCATGGGAATCAATTGCACGGTATCACGGCTGGAGAGGTATGTGCGGCGGGAAGAGGTTTGGCAGGCAATCCCACTCATCGCGATGAGACCGCGATGAATGGGGCACCCAGTTGTGGGCTGGGAGGTTGGTATACTGGGCGTTCAGCGCGCGGCGGATGGCGCGGGGAACCATGCTGCCTACGGGAGCGTATCAGTGGGGGATGGCTGTGCGTTTTTGACGTTGCTTTGCAAGAAGGGTTGGAGACGATGAAGGTGAGATTGCGGGATTTGCAGGCGACGGCGGCGATTGCGCTGCTGGTGGTGAGCGGGAACATTCAAACGGCGGGAGCGCAGGCTGCGCAGGCGACCCCGACCGCGCAGACGGCGGCGGGGCAGAGCAGTTCGACGGCGACGGCGGCGGTGGGCATTCTGCCGGCTGCGCCTGCGGCGAGCAATCGGCAGCCGGAGCCGAAGTTGAATGGGCCGCTGTATCTGCGGGACACGGGGCGGGACTACACGCGGCAGCATCCATTTTTCCCGAATCCACTGAAGCTGTACTCGCCGACCGATGTTCCGTCGGCAAGGCTGGGGAATACTCCTCGGCTGGACTCGCTGCTGCGCGACGGGAAGATCTATCTGAGCCTGTCGGACGCGGTGGTGCTGGCGCTGGAGAACAACTTCGACATCGCGATTGCGCGGATCAACCTGGACATTGCGGACACGGACATCCTGCGGTCGAAGGCGGGCGCGGGGTTGCGCGGAGTCTCGACCGGGCTGGTGACGGGAACACAGGGCGGCTCTGGGACCACGGTGGTGGGCGGCGGCGGGCCGGGGGGAACGTCGGGCGGGGTGGGCGGCAGCGGCGCGGGCGCCAATGGACTGGTGCTGAGCACCAGCGGCGGCGGGCCGCAGCCGGAGAATCTGGACCCGACGCTGACGGGCAACGTGCAGTACGAGACGCTGGACCAGCAACAGTCGAACCTGCTGTTCAGCGGGGGCAAATCGGTGCTGTCGACCGACACTTCGACGTATAACTTTGGCTACCAGCAGGGATTTCTGACTGGCACGCAGCTTGGGGTGACGTTCAACAACACGCGGATCACGACCAACAACCCATTTACGGATTACAGCCCGGACATCACGACCAGCTTCCGCGCGACAGCGACGCAGCATTTGTTGCAGGGCTTCGGGTGGGGGATCAACGGGCGGTTTATGGTGCAGGCGAAGAACGACCGGAGGATTACGGATTCGGCGTTCCGGCAGCAGTTGCTGTACACGGTGAACCAGGTGGAGAACATCTACTGGGGGCTGGTGAGCGCGTACGAGGATGAGCAGGCGAAGGAGCGCGCACTGGCGCAGTCGACACAGTTGACCTCGGACAACCGCAAGCAACTGCAGATTGGGACGCTGGCGCCGCTGGATGTGGTTAATTCGGATTCGGCTGTGGCGACGGACAAGCAGGCGTTGGTGGCTTCGCAGTCGAACCTGACGTATCAGCAACTGATAATGAAGCAGGCGATAGCGCGGGATCTGACCGATCCGGTGCTGACGGCCGCGCCGGTGGTTCCGACCGACCGCGTGGCGCTGGACCGGCTGCCGGAAGAAGACATGACGGTGGACGACCTGGTGCAGCAGGCGTACGCCAACAATCCGCAGATCGAGCAGGCGGTGCTGAGCATGAAGAATAACGAGCTCACGATGAAAGCGGAGAAGAACGGGCTGCTGCCGACGGTGGACGCGTACGCGTTCTATGGATCGAGCCAGTTGGCGGGCGGGCAGAACCCGAACGCTCTGAACTTCGATACGGGGACGAACTACCCGGCGGGAAGTTTTCCGGCGATCAGCTATGGGACGGCGGTAGGCAATCTGTTCAACAGCTCGGCGCCGGACAAGGGCGTGGGAGTGAACATTACAATTCCGCTGCGCAACCGGGTGGCGCAGGCCGACCAGGCGCGGTCGCAGATGGAGTACCGGCAGGCGCAGATGCGGCTGCAGCAGCTCTACACGCAGGTGCGCATTCAGGTGATCAACGGGCAGTACGCTCTGACCAACGACCGGGCGCAGGTGACGGCGGCGCAGGCGGGACGCGACTACGCGGCGCAGTCGCTGGAGGCGGAGCAGAAGAAGTTCAAGCTGGGGGCATCGACATCGGCGCTGGTGCTGCAGCAGCAGCGGAACCTGGCGACGGCGGAGAATGCGCTGATCTCGGCGACGGCGGCGTATGCCAAGGACCGGGCCGGGCTGCTGCAGTTGCTGTCGAAGACGCTGGACCGGTACGGGATCAGCATTACGGACGCGGCGACGGGCGTGATGACGGCGGCGCCAGCGATTCCGGGACTGACGGCGCCAGCGGCCCCGGCAGCTCCGAAGCCGATTGCGGTGGGGCCTGCTCCGGCACAGTAGGGCAGAAGCGATTGCGATTCAAGGTGGGTCCGGGCGGAATGCTTCGGGCCTTTCTTGTTCACCGGGGAACTGACCTCAGGGGCTGAGGCCCCATTGATTATTTCTGCACTTGCGGCATCCATTCGGCTTCGCTCAGGACATGCTCTGAAGCCGTGCCCTTAAGCAAAACAAGTACGATTCTGTAGGGTAAAGCGAGTTAATATACAGGTTTGGAGAATCGGGATGGCGTCCCCGGCGATCAGATACACTTGCGGGGATGCAGGGATTCCACCCCAGCGAGCAAATTCGCTCGCCGGGATGCAGGGATGCAGGGCGCAGGCATCGCTGCAGGTGGAAGCAAGGCAGTGGGATGCGTGGTTACCTAGGTGGATGTAGGCATGGAACTTGTGTGGGATAGGCGGCTGCGTGCTGGCGACTAGACTTAGTGTAAGTCGTAAGCAGTGTGCAACTGTTGCTCCCAGGGATTTTTGAAGCGATGAGTCAAATGCAGAGCAGTAGCGGGACGACTGTGAGCCTTGAGCCAGTGGACATTGCTGACGATGGGGGGGATGGGCGGAGGAACGCGCTGGCGGGCTCGGCTTCGGCCTATCTGCGCTCGGCGATGCACCAGCCGGTGGCGTGGATGGAGTGGGGCGAGCGTGCGTTCGAGCGCGCGGTGAGGGAGGACAAGCCGATCCTGCTGGACATTGGGGCGGTGTGGTGCCACTGGTGCCATGTGATGGACCGCGAGTCGTATGAGGACGCGGAGACGGCGCGGACCATCAATGAGAACTTTGTGGCGGTGAAGGTGGACCGGGACGAGCGGCCGGACGTGGACGCGCGCTACCAGGCCGCGGTGTCTGCGATCAGCGGACAGGGGGGCTGGCCGTTGACGGCGTTTCTGACTCCCGAGGGCAGGCCGTACTACGGAGGGACGTACTTTCCGCCGGAGGACGGTTACAACCGGCCGAGCTTCCAACGCGTTCTGCTGACCATGGCGGACGCCTTCCACGGGCGGCGGACGGAGGTGGACGAGACGGCGGCGAGCGTGATGAACGCGATCGAGCACAATGAGGCGTTCAGCGGACGCGCGGGCGGCGAGATCAAGGAGATTGGGCGCGAGCTGGTGGACAAGATGGCGGCGTCCGCGCTGAAGAGCGCAGACATGAAACATGGAGGATTCGGCGGGCAGCCGAAGTTCCCCCATTCGAGCGCGCTGGACCTGCTGATCGAAGTGGCTTTGCGGGCGGAGACGCGCGCGGCGAGCGCGACGCCGAAGCAGAGCGGGCCGGAGACAGCGAAGATGGCGGAGACGGCCAAGCAGGCGGTGCTGGTGACGCTGGAGAAGATGGCGAAGGGCGGGATCTACGACCAGCTGGGGGGCGGGTTTCACCGCTACTCGGTGGACGAGCACTGGGTGGTGCCGCACTTCGAGAAGATGGCGTACGGCAACAGCGAGTTGCTGAAGAACTACGTTCATGCGTACCAGACATTTGGCAACGTGGAGTTCTCGCGGGTGGCGCGCGACGTGATGCGCTGGATGGATGAGTGTCTGTGCGACCGCAAGCTGGGCGGGTTCTATGCGTCGCAGGACGCGGACTTCTCGCTGGACGACGACGGCGACTACTTTACCTGGACGCTGGATGAGGCGGCCGAGGCGCTGACGGCCGAGGAGCTGGAGCTTGTGGTGGGGTACTACAACATCGGCGAGATCGGCAACATGCAGCACAATGTGGCGAAGAACGTGCTGCATGTGAAGCGCGGGCTGGACGTAGTTGCGCGCAAGGCCGGCGTGCGGGTGGTGGAGGCGCTGACGCTGCTGGAATCGGCCAGGCGAAAGATGATTGCGGCGCGCAAGAAGCGTCCCACGCCGTATGTGGACAAGACGATGTACGTTGCGTGGAATGCGATGTGCATCTCGGCGTACCTGGAGGCGGGGCGGGTGCTGGACGAGCCGAAGGCGCGCGCCTTTGCGCTGAAGTCGCTGAACCGTGTGCTGGGGGCGGCCTGGGGCGGGCGCGAGAGCGGGCTGGCGCATGTGGCGGCATACGGCGAGCCGGGAGTGAAGGTGGAACGCGTGGCGGGCGGGCTGGACGACTATGTGTTTCTGGGCCACGCGGCGCTGGACGCGTGGGAGGCGACCGGCGAGATGCGCTACTACGAGGCTGCGGCGGAGCTGATGGAGAGCGCGCTGGGCCGGTTCTACGATCCGGTGGGAGGCGGCTTCTTCGATACCGAGGCGGCGGCAGAGGGGGAGCGCAGGCTGGGCGCGCTGGTGACGCGGCGCAAGCCGTTGCAGGACTCGCCAACCCCGGCGGGAAACCCGGTGGCGGCGATGCTGTTGCAGCGGTTGCAGGCGCTGAACGGGAGCGCGGAGTATGCGGCCAAGGCACAGGAGACGCTGGAAACATTCGCCGGGGTGGTGGAGCACTTCGGCCTGTACGCCGCAACCTACGCCCTGGCGCTGGAGCGGATGGTGACCCCGCAGGTGCAGGTGTGCGTGATTGGCGACGATGCGGCGGCGCGCGGGCTGGAGGCGGCGGCCGAGGCACTCTATGCGGCGAACAAGAGCGTGGTGCGGCTGAAGCGAGAGCAGTTTTCGGCCCAGTCGCCGGCGCAACTGCCACCGGCGCTACTGCAGACGTTGACGCACCTGCCCAGAGTGCAAGGCAGCTTCGCGCTGGTGTGCAGCGGACATAGCTGCCAGACCCCGGTGGGGACGGTGAAGGAGCTGGAAGCCGTGCTGAAGCGGCGATTTGCCGGGGTTGGGCCTGAGACTCTAAGATTCGTGGGGAGTTCCAGGGAGGCTTGAGGATGGGGATTCGGGTCCGGTCAGGGATGCTGAAGGCTGGCGGTCTGGTTTTATTGGTGGCGGGTTGGGCGGGTTGGGCGGTTGGGGCGGGAGCGCAGACGGCGCAGGGAGCGCAAGTCTCACAAGTTGCACAGGCCGCACAGGGAGCGCAGGCGGGAGCGGCGAGTGGGGCGGCGACTCCGCATCATGCTGTGGCGGCCCGGCCAACTGCGGCGGCGACTCGGCCAGTGACGGCGGCGACTCCGCCGATGGGCTGGAATAGCTGGAACTACTTTGCCGGCAAGGTGACGGACAAGGACATTCGCGACACGGCGGACCTGCTGGTGTCGACCGGGATGCGCGACGCGGGCTATGTCTACGTCAACATCGACGACACCTGGGAGGGGGAGCGCGATGCGAACGGGAAGATCCAAAGCAACAGCAAGTTTCCCGACATGAAGGCGCTGGCGGATTACGTTCATTTGAAGGGGCTGAAGCTGGGGATCTATTCTTCGCCGGGGGCGAAGACGTGCGCGCGCTATGAGGGCAGCCTGAATCATGAGGAGCAGGACGCGGCGACGTACGCGGAGTGGGGGATCGATTACCTGAAGTACGACCTGTGCAGCTATGGCGGCGTGATGCGGGCGCAGTTTCCCAACGACCCGGCGGCGCAGAACAAGATGATGCGCGAGGCGTACGAGAAGATGCACCAGGCGATTGTGAAGACAGGAAGGCCGATGGTGTACAGCCTGTGCCAGTATGGATGGGACTCGGTGTGGGAGTGGGGGCCGCAGGTGGGCGCGAACCTGTGGCGGACGACGGGCGACATCTCGGCGAACTTCGACCGGATGAGCCTGATCGGGCGGTCGCAGGCGGGGCTGGCAAAATACGCTGCGCCGGGGCACTGGAACGATCCCGACATGCTGGAGGTGGGCAACGGCAAACTGACGCATGACGAGAACGTGACCCACATGACTCTGTGGGCGATGTTGGCGGCGCCGCTGATCGCGGGCAACAACCTGACCGAGATGAAGCCGGAGATCGCGGCGATCCTGATGAACAAAGAGGCGATCGCGATCGACCAGGACGCGCTGGGCAAGCAGGGAGACCGCATCTATGCGGAGGGGCCGGTGGAGATCTGGGCGAAGCCGCTGACGGGAGGGCGGAAGGCGCTGGCGATCTATAATTTTGGCGAGACGGCGAGCGATATGCACGGGATTGGGCTGCATCTGAAGGAGGCTGGCCTGCCGGCGCACGTGACGGCGCGGGATGTGTGGGCGGCGAAAGATTTGGGAAAGATCACCGACGCGTACAAGGTGACGGTTCCGAAGCATGGAGTGGTTCTGCTGGTGGTGCGGTAAAGACAGTGGTAAGTGGTATGTTGGCGGACTACGACGCAGAGGAGGGCAATGGATGACGAACCGTCGGAGCATGAAGTGGATGGTGAGGTTTATGTCGGTCCTCGTGGCGGTGTGGGTGGCTGACATGCTGATCGTGTTGTTCGCACACCTGCCTTACCCCAAGACGGTCTTGATTGTATTGTCCGTTCCAGCACTGATCGCGGCGTGCGTCATCATTCCGCTGTCGCGGGGGGACAAGAGCTAAGTGTTGGCGAGGACGACGCTGAGGAGGGCCTGGGTGAGCAGCGGAGAGCCGTTGAGGCTTTCTGTGCGGAAGAGGCGCAGGCCGAGTGAGTGCGCGGTGGCGGCGAAGGCGATGTCGATGTCGTAGAGGACCTCGACGTGGTCACAGAGGAAGCCGATGGGCTGGAGGACGACTGCGGGATGGCCTTCGGCGCGGATGGCGGCGAGGGTCTCCTCGACGGTGGGGCCGATCCAGGGGCCACCGGCGACACCCTGGCTCTGGAAGGCGAAGAAGTATTTTTTCAGATTGGGGAGATGGCGGGAGGCGGATGCGAAGACGAGCGAGGCGGTGCGCTTGGCTTCGATGGGGTAGGGGTCGGGCGTGGGGTTGGACTCGCTGGACTGGACGGTGCGGCAGGGGACGGAGTGGGCGGTGAAGAGGACAGGGAGGGGGCTGGCTGCGATTTGGTTTTCAGGCTCGACTTCCCAGGTCTGAGAGTCCAGACCCTTCGGCAAGCTCAGGGCAGGCTCTGGGGCACGCAGTTTTGTGCAGAGTTCGATGAGGCGCTGGGCGAAGGCTTCGATGAGGGACGGTTCTTCGGACCAGGATTCGATGAAGGTGAGGGAGGGCGCAGGTGCAGAGGGATTCTGCACGGCTTCGGCAGCGAGCGCAACGGTGAGGGCGCGGCGGTAGAGGCCGGTGCTGGTGCTGGAGTTCTGTGGGGCGAGGCAGAGGGCGAGGATGCGGGTGACGCCGTCGGCGCGCATTTTGGCGACTACGTCTGCGATGAGGGGGTGCCAGTTGCGCATGGCGACGTAGACGCGCAGGGGATGGCCCGCGGCGGCGAGGGCGGACTCGAGCAGGCGGGCCTGGGCGAAGGTCCAGCGGGTGAGGGGTGGAGGCTCGGGGGTGGGGGTTTCGCCGAGGCCGATCTGGGCGTAGCGGTGCTGAAGCTCGGCGACGACCGAGGGCGGGAGGGCGCGGCCGCCGGTGACTTTGGCGAGGTAGGCGGGCATCTCGCCGAGGACGTTGGGAGTGCCGTGGGCGAGGAGGAGGACGGCAGTGGAGTTGGATTGGGACATGCTTGGATCATCCTATACTGACACTTCGCCACAGCGGATGATCAGAGCAGGGGTTTGAGGGCGCAGGTGAAGAGGGTCCAGAGGCCAAAGGCGGCGAGCGTGATGGCGGCGATGCGGTTGAGTACGACGCCGCGCACCGCGATGTAGGGGGTTA
>Ga0326727_10012336_pt1 | contig 19498 bp, 14 predicted proteins | sample MB2enrmetagenome_FD_207643 | JGI IMG/M metagenome (GOLD analysis project Ga0326727, IMG submission 207643) | Lab enriched peat soil microbial communities from McLean, Ithaca, NY, United States - MB29MY | ecosystem: Environmental > Terrestrial > Soil > Wetlands > Peat | place: USA: New York...
CCTACATCGGCGTCCTCGGCACGCAGCGCCGCACCCGCGAATTGCTGGCCGAAGCTGCACATCTCCTCAGCCTGCCCGCCGATCCCGCCTCCGCAACCGCTGCTCGGGTGGAGCGCTGGCTGGGGCAACTCCACTCACCGATGGGCCTGGACCTGAGCGCGGAATCGCCCGAGACCATCGCTTTCTCGGTGCTGGCGGAGATTCAGAAAACCCTCGCCGGAGCCACCGCTCTGCCGCTGCGCGAGGTGCGCGGCGGAATGCCGGCGATCTTCTCCTCGTAACTCAGGCAAAGCCGAAGCCGCTGCGGGCCAGCGGGAGGGTGCGGATGCGCTTGCCGGTGGCGGCGAAGATGGCGTTGGTTACGGCGGGGAGGATGGGCGGCAGGGTGGGCTCGCCTAGGCCGGTGGGCGAGTAATCCGTCTTGCGCCAAAAGACCTCGATGGGCGGAATCTGCCTCATGCGCATGAGCGGGTGGTTGTGAAAGTTGCTCTGGTCGACGCGGCCTTCGGTCAGCGTGATCTCCTGTGCCATCTCGCCGAGGCCGTCGATGACGCCGCCGAAGCCCATGCTTTCGGCCGCGCGGGGATTGATGATCTGGCTGCCGACATCGCCGGCGGCCCAAACGTGGTTGACGGTGACCTTGTTGTTCTTGTCCACGCTTACGTCGGCTACTTCAGCGAAGTAGCCAAGGTGGCAAAACCAGGCGGCAATTCCCATCCCGCGGCCTGCCTCTTTCTTGCGGCCGGCCCAACCGGACTTTTCCGCTACCAGTTCAAGGACGCCTTTGAACCGCCCCGGAATGAGAACAGAAGGTCCCGTCGGCTCGTGGTCGCCCACAGCGTCGCGCTGGCTCGCGGACCAAGGCGATCGCGTGTTGCCGAGCAGTTCGAGCTGGAAGTCGAGCGGATCGCGGCCGGCGGCGGCGGCCAACTCGTCGAGGAAGGACTGCGCCACCCAGCAGTAGGCGTTGTCACCAGGGGCGCGGAGGGCTCCGGTGCGCAGCATGAGCGGCTGCGCGGAGGTGTAGAGCGCGTAGGCCGGGGGGAAACCGGCAGGATACGAGTCCCGGCCGATGCCGCCGCCGGAGGTGGAGTGCTTCTCATCGCCAAAGGTGACAAAGTGATGACGCCAGGCAGTGAGCTTGCCCTGCGCATCGAGGCCGCCTTTCAGGCCAACGGTTGCGCCGGGGCGGAAGGGGTCGTGGGCGATGTCGTCCTCTCGGGACCAGAGGAGCTTGACTGGGGCGTCGATTCGCTTGGCGATCCATGCGGCCTCGACCAGGTAGTCGTTCTGGAGCCGCCGGCCAAAGCTGCCTCCCGAGCGCACCATGTGGGTGGTAATGTCGCTCTCCTGGATGCCGAGCGTCCTGGCTACGAGGCCGCGGCCATCGACGGGCAGGGTGCTGGTGGACCACATCTCGAGCTTGCCGTCTTTCCAGTGGGCAGTGGCGCCCTGCGGCTCCATGGTGACGTGCGCAATGAACGGATAGTGGTAGGTGGCCTCGACTACCTTTGCCGATGACTTGAGGGCGGCGTCCACGTCGCCATACTTGCGCACCGTGGTTGCGGGCGGGGCTTGCAGCAACTCTTCGGCGCGCTTTGCGAAGCCTTCAGTGGCTTGCGAAGCTGCGGGGCCCAGATCCCAGTCAACCTTGAGCTGCTTGCGAGCCTGTTGCGCCTGCCACCAGGTATCGGCCACGATGGCGATGCCCGGTTCCATTCCGGGCTCCCAGGGCGTGAAGGCCGCGGGAACGATGGCGCCATCGATGACGAGAACATGGCGCACGCCCGGCAGCGCCTTGATCTGATCGATGTTAGCGGATTTGACCTTGCCTGCGAAGACCGGAGCCTTTTCGATGGCTGCGTACAGCATTCCCGGCACCTGGACATCGATGCCGAACAGCGGCTTGCCGGTGACGATGCCGTGGGTGTCAACGCCTGGCTGCGAGTGGCCGACGATGCGGTAGTCCTTGGGATCCTTGAGCTTGACGGTGCTGAGCGCGGGCGCGGGCAGCTCGGCGGCTTTGGCGGCGAGTTCTCCGTAACTTGCGGAGCGCCCCGAGGCGGCGTGAAGCACGCGGCCAGATTGCGTGGTGCAATCGGTCGCTGGCACGCCCCAGATTTGCGCAGCAGCGGCGATGAGCAACTGGCGGCCGGCCGCACCGACGCGGCGCATCGGCTCCCAACCCTGCGGGGTGTTGGCGGAGCCGCCGGAAAACTGCGCGCCGTAGATCTTCTCGTTCAGCTCGGCCTGTTGCACGCGGACGTCTTTCCAATCCACGTCGAGCTCCTCGGCGATGAGCATGGGCAGCATGTTGCGCATGCCCTGGCCGGACTCCGAGGCGCGCGCCATGATGGTCACCACCCCATCTGGGGCGATGTGGATAAACGCCTGAGGGGTCAGCTCGGCATTGGCGCCTGGCCGTTGTGCCGCGGCCAGCGGTGAGCGATAAAGATTCAGAGCGAAGCCGCCCCCGGCGAGAGCGCTCAACTGAAGAAACGATCTGCGATCGATGCGCACGCTTCGAGCCTCCCTTCTATTTGTTGGCGACTGCGCCGGCGGCCTCATGGATGGCCTGGCGGATGCGGGGATAGGTTCCGCAGCGGCAGAGGTTGCCGCTCATGGCTGTATCGATCTCGGCGTCGGTGGGATGCGGTGTGCGGGCCAGCAGCGCGGCGGCGGTCATGATCTGGCCGGCCTGGCAGTAGCCGCACTGGGGCACGTCGAGGGATTCCCAGGCCACCTGGACGGGATGGAGACCGTCGGGCGAAAGCCCCTCGATGGTGGTGATGGCCTGGCCTGCGACGGAACCGACCTGCGTCAAGCAGGAGCGCACCGCGCGGCCACCGACGAGCACCGTGCAGGCGCCGCAGACGCCCATTCCGCAGCCGTACTTGGCGCCTTTCAGGTCGAGAATGTCGCGCAGAACCCACAGCAGCGGCGTATCCGGCGGCACGTCAACCGTCGCGACGGCATTGTTGACTTTCAGTTTCAGGGGCATTTGTTGACTCCACAACCCATGCGGGGGAAAGCAACGATCGCGAAGAAAAGACCGAGATTGAAGTCTACCGCATTTCTGGCGCGGGTTTCCAATCAGGAAAGGTGTGGGCGAGTTCTTCCGCCAAGGGCAGCGATCCCTTCGGGGGCAGACAGGCCCCGAAAAGAGGCCTGTATATGAGTCTTTTGCAAAATCCCATTGAGACTGCAAGAAGTGTGAGAGCACGACTTCAGTCGTGCTGAAAAAGCAACAAAATCATGTTGGGCTTTAGCCCCTGTGGTTTTGTTTTCAGTAATTTGCAATTCGGCAGCGGCTAAAGCCGGAATCTGAATTGGCGATTCGCGGCACGACTGAAGTCGTGCCCTGACGCAAGGCGGGCAAACGCAGAGCCTCCTTCGATCAAGCCGCCACCACAGCGCCGGTCTGAACGCGCAGGCCCTCGGCGGCGATGCGGTAAGGCACGAATGCCCCGCGCACCGAAGGCTCCTGGCAGAGCGCGGCGCGCAAAGCCGCGGCGGCTTCCGGGTCGCGAGCCACCATCATCAGGAATCCGCCACCGCCCGCGCCCGCGAGCTTGGCTCCGTGGATATAGGGGCGAGCGCGGTCGAGAATCGCATTGATGGGCGCATTGGTGGTATGCGGATCAAGCACCTGATTCAACTGCCAGTGCCGGTCGAGTAACTCGCCCAGATGCTTCCAGTCGCCTTCGGAGATGGCATAGGACATTTCTACGGCCAGCGTCTTGATGCTGTGCAGCACCTGGATGGTCGCGGTTTCGCGCGCCAGATAGCGCGAGACCACCTGGCGCAGCAGATCCTTGGCTACCCTCTGAATGCCGGTGTTGCAGAGGACCAAGTGCTCACAGAACTCGGCTTGCCGCTGTTCGCTCCACGCCACCGGCTGCACGCGGATCCGCTGGCGCAAACCGGGCCCGGTAATGAGCAGCTTGACGCCGGGAAAGATGCCGCCCGCCTGATCTTGCCAGCCGCCACCCGTCGTCATGCGCTGTTCGAGCTGCATCACGGCCTGCGAGAGCGCATGATCGCCCAGCTCACGGCCGGAGATCGCGGCCAATGCGCGAATCACGGTTGCGGCCAGGATGCTGCTGGTTCCCAGCCCGGAACCGATGGGCAACCGCACCCCGCAGCGAATCTCGAGGCCGCCGCCCAATTCCGCCAAAGTCTCCTCGAGCGGCTGGTTCTTGACCGGAAGCCCATGCAGCCGCAGCGCCGTGCGCGGGATGGAAAACACGCTCCCCGGCCCGCACGGCTCCAGCAGCTCCGCGGCGGTGCGATATTCGGCAATCGCCCCATGCCCATCGGCATGGCAACGGATCACGGCCTCATCGATGCGCTGGATCTTGGTTTCGATGGGATACTCTCCGTCGATCTCCAGCGCGCAATTCAGCACCGTGCCGCCCCAGTCGAAGCAGAACGGCGGCGTATCGGACCAGCCGCCGCCCAGATCGATGCGCGGCGGCGCTGAGACGTGAACGCACTCGAAGCGCCAGTGAGACGGCGTCGGCTCCAGCTCGCCGGCGGTCCCCTCGCGCACCGCATCCTGAATGCAAGTGAAGGCCTCAGCCTCGGCCTGCTCAGCCTCCCGCTCGAATCCCGCGCGCCCCAGCAAACGCGCCGCCTGAATGAGGTGGCTGGCCGCGTGAGTCAAGTTTTCCGGGCTGCCCTGGCGCAACTCGTGCGCGAGCGTGCGGAGCGTGCGGCCAGCCGCGGCGGCCGGCGCCAAACCGGGCAGGTTGGCCAGCAAGGGCCGCAGGTCCGCGTCCGACTCAGCCAATTCGACGACCGTCTCCTGCCAGATGCCGTGCAAGCGGTGGTTGCGGGCTTCGGCCAGAGCCTTGCCGTCGGCGCAGCGCGCGCTTTCAGCCAACGACAGCCGCCGCGCCGCCCGCCAATCCTCCACTGTGTACCCGCTTGCGTAGCCCATCATCCAACGCGCACAGGCCCAGGCCTCGTCCGGCGTGGTCACGGGAAACAGCGTGGCGTTCCATAGAGTAGGCGCTTCACCCGCGCCCCAAACCTCGTCGCCGCTAAGTCCGAGCCGCTCCATGGTCTCGAAAATCGGCCGGTTGAACCAGGTGGCGCTCTCGATGGACTGCTTCGGATCGTCCTCGACCCCATAGACGCGGATCACCCAGCCGTTTCCGCCTGCCGTTTCCACTGGCAATTGGTGAACCACAGTGTCTTCAGGGACCTCCACAGGTCCGCTCAACCCGGTGAGTCCATGCAGGATCGCGCCCCGGCTGGCGGTGACCGGCCCGCTGAGGTCGCATTCCAGGATCACAGCCTCATGCCCGGCCTGGCATGACCCGCCAACAACGCTGTCGAGAACTCCGCCCGAACCCGCCGCCAGCGACCGAAACGACCGCGTCGTGCCCGCATGGAGGAACTCGCCCTCGACCACGGCGCAGTGGAACTCCGCCGGGCGTTCGGGCGCGCGCAAGATGCTGTCGAGCTCCCGCCAGAACGGCCCCGCATCGCTCGCCGGCTTCCACTCGCCGGTCAGGCCGCGAGTAATCTGATCGTAGAGATCGACTGCAGGGAGTGTTTTGAAACGCGCCAGCCCGGCAAGCGCCACGGTGAGATCGGGATCGAAGCGCAGCAGTCCGATATCGACGGCAACCCGCCCATCCCGAAGCAGGCCGCCCGCGGCCTTCACCTCTGCCGGGGTAGGCTTCTGTAGGAAGGTATAAACCTGGTCTCCAGCTCCGACCACATAGACGCCGTGATGGCCTCCCGTTTCCACGTCCAGCCGCATCGCCACGCCCGTCGCTCCCGGCCGGTTCCACCCGACCCGGCTGGAGTCGAAGCGCAAGACCACATCGCCTGAAGCCACCAGCAGGCCGTTGGAGATTCTCTCTGCCCATGCCGCCGAGAGCGCCAGGGTTTCGTCGAAGACCGTCGTAGTTCCGCGCGGCTGCGTGCGCGAAGGCAGCACGCCAAACAGCTTGCCGCCCGGCGAGTATTGCGGCAGGCGGCGCGAATCGCCTCCGGAGTGAATCAGCAACGCCCGATGGCTGCCCCACCACTCGCGGTCCTTGCCCAGAATCCCCAGCGCGTGGATCGTCGCGCCGCCGCAGCCCACCCTGCGATCGTCCGGATCGGCCACCACCAGGAACTCCGTCCCCTCGGGCAGCGCCCCGGACAATCGCCGCCGCTCGATCTCGTCGCGGTAAAGCCCCGCTTGCCGCGACGATGAGGCCGTGATCGTCACAACGTCCCAATTCTTCAACGTGCTTCTCCGCAATGAGAGGGAATGAGAGCCCATCCGTCCACGGACCCAATATACCTGAGCCACCCCCCGCGAGCGATTAGGCCTGCATCCGGTCCTGAGCCTGAGGCCCGGGCTCAACGGGAAAACCAGCGCCATGATTCGAATGGCCGCTTTGCTCCTTAATCGGCCTGCCGGATTGCGCACCGCTTGCAGGGAGAATTGTCGAGCGGAAGCAGGCCTTGGGCGTCTGTGTGGATAGAAGAAGGCCAAGGAGCCGCTCTGGGGATGCGGCATGGCGTTCTTCCAATCGACGAATGGGAGAGGCGAGAGATGAGATTGAATACTGACGAGACTCGAAAGACGTGGATGAACGCCGTTCCGATGTTGGCTGGAATCATGCTGGCCCTGATGCTCTTTGCGCCCGGCGCGGGCGCGCAAACTCCACCCACGGACTGCAAAGCCGCCGAACCGAAACCCATCCCACCGGAGGCATATCAGACCTTTTACCTCACTAACGTCAGTCAGCAGAACGACCTTAACGATGTTCAAACCGACCTGCGCAATACACTCTCGCCGAGAGCCAAGCTGTTTTCTGTGGCATCGCAGAATGCCATATCCATGCGCGGCACTCCCGACGACATTCTGCTCGCGCAGAAGATGATCGCGGAGCTTGACCGTCCAAGGAAGACCTATCGCCTCACCTACACGATTACCGAGACGGACGGCGTCAATCGCACTGGAACGAGACATTTCAGCCTGGTTCTGGTTTCCGGAGACAGGGAAGTCTTCAAACAGGGCAGCCGCGTGCCGATTGTTACCGGGAACTTCGGCGTTAAAACCTCAACGGAGAATACCGTGGTCGAATACCAGGATGTCGGGCTGACGATTGAAGCTTCCGTGGCGGGATATGCGGATGGAGCAAGATTGATTTCAAAGCTCTCGCAAACGAGCCTTGCGGAGGAGAAGTCCGGCGTGGGCCCGCAAGATCCAGTCATCCGCCAAACCGTGCTCGACGGAACATCGATCCTGGAGTTCGGCAAGCCACTTCTTCTGGGATCGTTCGATCTGCCCGGCGGCGCGCGGAAGCAGGAGATCGAGGTGGTTGCGGAGGTTTCCCAGTAGGAACGGAAGGCGCCAGGGCCTACGCCATTGCTGCCAGCCCGTCGGTCTCATCGACCCGGCGCGGTCTTCTGAAACTCTTGACGGTAACCCAGGCGCGGTGACGATTGCGCATAAGGAAATCTTCATGTCCTGCGCGTAGAATAGTGAGTGGCATGACCACTGCAGCCGCTCCAGCCCTTACAAGTCCGAGTCCCCCATGCGGAATGCCGCGCGGCTCCTGTTTGCGAAGTGTTGAACTGGCCGGTTCCGCGGGCCGGCTTGAGGCGCTGCTGAGCGAGGGCGCGCCCGATGCGCCCTTTGCGGCGGTGATTTGTCATCCGCATCCGCTGGCCGGCGGCACCATGCACAACAAGGTGGTTTACCACGCCATGAAGGCTCTCAACGATCCAGCGTGGGGGCTGGGCTGGCCGGTGCTGCGCTTCAACTTTCGCGGAACGGGCTTGAGCCAGGGCGAGTACGACGGCGCGGCCGAGGCCGAAGATGTTCTGGCTGCCCTCGACTGGCTTGAAACCGAATACAAGCGCCCGCTGGCGGCCATCGGCTTCAGCTTTGGCGCGGCCATGGCGCTGGCAGCCTGTTGCGGCGGCGGTAACCAGGTTGCACGCGTCAGGGCTGTTGCGGCCCTCGGGCTGCCCACACAGGTTGCGGGGTTCGCTTACCAGTATCCCTTTCTGCGCGACGGCGCGATTGCCAAACTGTTTCTCAGTGGAGACCAAGACCAGTTTGCGCCAGCTACACAGTTGGCGCAGGTAGCCGCCGCAGCAGCCGAACCCAAGCGTCTGGCGCTCCTCCCAGGCGGCGATCACTTTTTTACGGGTCAACTGGAGTTCATGCAGAAAGCACTCTCCGGTTGGCTGAAGGAGCAGTTGTCATGACGCCGGCCGGCGAAAGTTCTTTGGACGCATTGCACTCCACGGTCACGGGGATTTTTACCGGAGCTCTGGAGGCTTGCAATATCGCATCGGCCTTCGACCGCCGGCTTCGCTTTGAGGGTAATACGCTTTGCCGCCTGGTGCCCGACGGCAGCGGCCCGGCGACCATCGATTTGGCCGCCTACAGGCGCATTTTCGTCATTGCGCTTGGCAAGGCGGCCGGCCCCATGCTCGATACCTTGCTGGAGCGGATGAAATGGCGCAAGGGCCTGCGCGGCATTTTCTGCTCGAACCAACTTCCCAAGCGGCGCAACTGGCGCTTCCGCTACTTTGAAGGCGGCCACCCGGCGCCCAATGAAGACTCCTTCGATGCGGCCCGCGCCGCGCTGGCGCTGCTCAAGAGGGCCCGCAAGGACACGTTGATCTTCTTTCTCATCTCCGGCGGCGGGTCGGCGATGTTCGATCTGCCGCTGGACCCGAAGATCACGCTCGATGAAACCATCGCCTTCCATCGGCTTCTGGTGGCCTCGGGCGCGCCCATCGCCGAGGTCAACACCCTGCGCAAGCACTTCTCCGCGGTGAAAGGGGGGCGGCTGGCCATGGCCGCGCCTGAGGCAGCCAAGGTCTCGCTGCTTGTTCCCGACGTGCCTCTGCGTTCGCTGGACGCTCTTTCCTCCGGCCCTACGTCGCCCGATCACTCGACCGTGGCCGACGTGCGCGCGCTTCTGGCCAAGTACGAGCTGGCCCCCAAGCTGCCGCTCTCCATCCGCACCTTTTTTGAGCGGGAAGACCTGCCCGAATCACCTGGCAACAAGGCTTGGCGTCCGCAGTTCTTGCCAAGAATGCCTTGGACCGGGCCAGTTCCCGCGCGCAGCGTCACCTCGGCCGCCGCCATGAAAGGCGAGGACGAGTTCTTCCGCGATTCGGTCTTCGAGGTTCTGCTCTCAAGCCACGACCTGATTGAGAACGCCCGCGCTTTGGCCGAAAGAGCCGGATACTTCACAGTGGTGGACAACAGTTGCGACGACTGGGATTATGCCGACGCCGCCCGCTACCTGCTGGAGCGCTTCCACGCCCTGCGCGCCATTCATCCGCGCCTGTGCCTGATCTCTGTCGGCGAGATAACGGTGAAGATTGACCGGACTCCCGGCGCCGGGGGCCGCAACCAGCAGTTTGCCATGACCTGCGCGCTGGAACTGGAGAAATATCAGGGCGAACGGCTCACCGTTCTGAGCGGTGGCTCGGATGGCATCGACGGCAATACGAAGTCTGCCGGGGCGATCGCAGACCCCACGACCGTGACCCGCGCACATGCTTTTGGCTTCCATCTGAAGTCTTCGCTGGCGGCCTTCGACGCCTGCCCCATGTTCACCGCTCTGGGCGACGCCGTTGTGACCGGACCGACAGGCCAGAACTTACGCGATCTGCGACTTCTGGTTGCCGAAAAGGGTTAACCTGCCAGAATTGGTCTCCCCCTAGCAGGGTTCCGGCCGAGTGCGCCCAGGCGCGCGAGCAGCGGTTATCCAAAAACCGCGGAATGACCTCCGCAAGACCCCGGTCCATGCGATAAGATGGCTTTCATACTGAACCCTGATGGAAGAGGAAGGGCGCGTGGTTCAAAAGCGTACCTGCAAGACCGTCGCAAAGGCGCCCGATATCCGCGCCGTAGCAGCCCTGGCGAAGGTTTCCATCGCTACTGTTTCCCGGACCATCAACGGATCTCCGGTGGTAAGCGACCGCCTGTCAAAGCGCGTGTGGCGAGCCATCGAGCAATTGAATTATTTTCCGAACACCCACGCGCGCAGCCTGGTTTCAGGCCGCAGCCGCATTCTGGGCATCATTGTGGAGAACATTACCAACCCCTTCTTTCCAGAGCTGATCCAGAGCTTTGAGGAGGTTGCGGTTGCCCACGGATACGAGATTCTGGTCAGTTCCTCGAACAGCAACCTCGCCACTTTGACCACCTGCGTGCGGCGCATGCTGGAGCGCAAGGTGGAGGGCGTGGCCGTGCTCACCTTCGGCGAGGAGGAGCCGGTTCTGGACCAGTTGGCGAACCACGATATCCCGATGGTGCTTGCCGAGTTCCATTTGGGAAAGGGCAAAGTCAGCACCATCCTGCTGGACTACAAAACCGGCATTCATGCGGCCGTCAATCACCTGGCGGAGCTGGGCCACCGCAGGATCGCTTTTCTGGCCGGCCCGCATAAGCTGCATTCGGCCATCACGCGCGAAAACGAATTCCGCACGGCGATGGAAGCCGCGGGGCTGCCCATCCAGAAGAAATGGGTGATTGAGTGCGACCATACGGCCAAGGGCGGTGTGGCCGGTTTTGGGCGGTTGCAGGCTCTCGGAACCCTGCCTACGGCCATTCTCTGCTCCAACGACATGACCGCCATCGGTGTGCTGCGCGCCGCCTGGATGCAAGGCCTGCGCGTACCTCAGGATCTGTCGGTCATCGGACTGGACGACATCGACTTCGCCGAGTTCACGCTGCCCCCGCTCACCACCATCCGCCTCTCGCGCGCCGATCTGGCGCGCGCTGCCTTCGAGGCCCTCCGCCAACAGGCCGAGGATCCCTTCAATCCCAAAATGCAACGTGATTTTCTGGTCTCGACCAGCCTGGTCGTCCGCTCCTCTACAGCCGCGCCGCCCGCCGGGCCGTAGTCTCCCCTCTGTGCCGTATGCCTGGAGGGCACTCCGGGCCAGCAGGGCCCTCGCTGGAAAGGAACGCACCGGTCCGCGAGCATCTGCGCGCTGTGCCGGGGCTTCAGCGCAAGGGCGGATATGGAAAAAACGCGGCAACGAAGAGGCCTCCCGCCGGGAATTTCCACCCCGGAGGAACGCTCCTCCATCGCCGCGTGGAGGGAACCGATGAGGATGGCAGGAGGGGTCGAAAAGCGATGCTCCCAGGTGCGAGCCTGTTGGCGATGCCTTTGCCGCCGGCCCGCAACCTCTTGGAGCTCTTTCCGTCCCGGCCGCCGCCTTGCTATTGTCCGGAATGTGGCGCGCCTTGCAGAATCAGGGTCAGGTTGGAAAGCTCAATTGTGTCCAGAACCTCGACTGCGCCCTGGGTATGGGTTTCCACTCCTGCGTTATTCTTCGCCCCGATCGCTTTTGCCGGAACGGTGACGAGGGCCTTCTCATTCTGGCTGAGAGTGACCTGAACGTTCGATCCCGAACCTGTCAAGGTAAGTTTGTAATCGCCCGCGGGAAGCTGCGCCGATCCGACTTGCACAGTCCTCGGGATAGTTACGGTTGGAGACTTCTTGCCGGCAAATGCAGGCGCGGCAAAAAGCACGAGTGTCAATGCAAAACCGAAGAAACGCTTCATTTCAATCTCCTCAATTGCCTCGCGTATTCGTTTCGCCGCATGAGGCATTGAGGTCATTACAATACGGTCTTCTGAATTTGAACCTTAAGAATTCTTAAGAGTTGCAGCCTTGCGGAACGGGTTGATTGACGGCGCCAACTTTCTTCAATCCTCGGTGGATGCCATGCTACCAAACGGAATCGCAATCTGCACGCGCAGGCCGGGCGATGCATTCTCGGCGGCAATTGTGCCGCGATGCACCTCGACAGCTCGCTTTGCAATGGACAGGCCCAGCCCCGACCCTCCACCGATCGCGTCCCGCGCCTCTTCAACCCGGAAGAAGGGATCGAATACCCGGGCAAGCGCCTCCTCGGGAACGCCCGGACCATAATCGCGGACGGCAATGGTTGCAGCGCCGGAATCCTCGGCGAGGATCACTTCGATGGTGGAATCCCGCGGGGAATAGCGAATCGCGTTGCGCAGCACATTCTCGACTGCGCGCCGCAGCAGTTCGGCATTTCCCAGAACCTCGCCGGCGAGCCGGCCGCTCACCGCGATGCGGCAGCCGCGGCTCTCGGCTTCCAACTGGCAATCGCACACCACTCGATCGACGACCTCCGCGGGGCGCACGATCGCGGCGCCTTGAAGGGCAGGGCCGCTTTCAACAAAAGTGATCTCTACAATGTCGGCCACCAGCGACGCGATGCGGTCCACATCCCGCTCGACCCGGTCAAGCGCCGCATTCCTGTCCGCTGAGGTTCTGGCCAGCTTGACGGCGAACTTCAGCCGCGCCAGCGGCGACCTCAGTTCGTGCGATATGTCTCCCAGCAGCCTTCGCTCACTCACAATCAGCCGTTGCAGGCGTTCGGCCATTTCATTGAACGAGCGCCCCAGTTGTCCAATCTCATCCTGCCGCCGGGTCTGCACCCGAACGGATAGATCGCCCCGCCCGAAAGCCGTAATGGAGGCCGCGATCCTGCGGATCGGCGATACAACGCCAGCCGCGGCCAACCAACACAAAACGCCCGCTACGCCAATCACCAGGAAGTAGAAAGGAAGAAAGGTCCGGAAATGCGGCCGGTCGAGCAGGCCCACGGTAGCAATCCAATACTGCCCGTCCGCCGATCGGTGAGCCCGGATGTAATGGCCTGGCGACCGGGTGCGCCATTTGGACCGTGGCGCGGGAGGTAACAGAGCTGATCTGTTTTCGCCCGACACCATATCCATGCCGTGTGAGTCGAGCAGATAATGGGACTCTCCCCCAAAGATGCGACTCAGCTTGGCAAGATACTCCCCGAGCGCCTTCGGCCCGCCGCTGTTCAATGCTCCGCGTGCGCTCTCCAGCTCGAACTCGTCGATGCGGTCGAATGCGGGATCGATGGATTTCTTCTGTATCCGATTCGATATCGATTGAAACACCAGGAAGGAAAGCGAGAGTGTGGTCACCATCGCCAGCAGAACGCCGTAATAGAGAGACTTCACGGGCAATGACTTAAGCCGCTCCGGTAAATACATAACCAACTCCCCTGATGGCGCGGATCTCGCTGCCACCGCCTTCCAGCTTCTTGCGCAAATGACTTATGTGAACATCGAGAAAGCGATCGTACGGCGTTGCCTCGCGTTCGAAGAGAGCCACCGTAATCTCGTCTCGCGAGACAACGCGTCCCGCCGAGCGCATCAGCATCTCCAGCAGGTCGAACTCCACCGCTGTCAGCTCCGCCGGCGAGCCCGCCACCCACACCTCTCGCGTTGATCTGGATCTCGCCGATGGTAATCACTGTGCCATCCTTCCAGTTGGCCGCATCGGCGCGGCGCAGCACAGCTCTGATCCGCGCCAGCAATTCATCCGGATCGAATGGCTTGGGAAGATAGTCGTCGGCTCCCGTATCGAGGCCGAGGATGCGGTCCTGCTGCCGGGCGCGCGCGGTCAACATAATCACCGGAAGGTCTTTTCGCCGCCGCAACTGTTGCAGCAGCGTGAGCCCGTCGAAGACAGGAAGCATGACATCGAGAATCGCCAGATCGTAGGCGCCATTCAGCGCGGCGGCCAAGCCGCTCCGGCCGTTGTAAGCGCAATCCAGGCGATGGCCGGCCTCGGCCAAGTACTCCTGCATCATCGCGCACAACTCCGTGTCGTCATCGACAAGCAAAAGGGATAACTGTTTTTGCTTTTCCGCAGTCTCCATCCGCACTGCCTCAGAGCCCGGCGGCCGCGTGCCAATTCCCGCCGTTTCCTAAGTCTCGCACAGATCGAATCAGAGGCGACATGCTTAACAAATCTTAAGACTAGCCACCATGAAACACCTCGCCTGGACGGAAGGGACGGCCTTTTGCCGGGATCTGCTGCCCCAACTAAAAGACCACCTCAAACACGCCGGCTCACCGCTGGTAAGAGATACAGGCTGGCCACCCTGAAGTTTTTCGACCTAACCGCGGCGAGACTGGCTCGTCCAATCGTCAGGATATGCAATACTGGGGCGTCCTGGAGGCTTCGCATGTTTTTTCGTTTCTGGACTGGAAACAGGCCGGGTAGCGCCCTTGGCAGCATTGGAGTCGCGCTTTGCTCGCTCGGCCTGACGATGGCAGCGCCGGCGCAGGATGCCGCGCCAACTCTGCAGCAACGCGGTCCGCAGCCGCCCACGCTTACCATCACCTCGCGAGAGGTTCTGCTCGATGTTGTGGTAGCCGACAAGGAAGGCCACCCGATCTCTGGCCTAGCGGCCTCCGACTTTGCGGTAACCGAAGAGGGCCAGCCACAACACATCGCGCACCTTCAAGAGCATCACCCGATGGAACCCGAGGAGCTGGCCAAGCTCAAGGCTGCCCCCCCGCTGCCGCCGAATACCTTCACCAACTACACGCCGGTGGCTAACACGAATGCCTGGACCGTGATCCTGCTGGATGCTCTCAATGCCCGGCTCCAGGCGCAGATGGAATTGCGCGAGCAGCTTATCGACTACCTCAAGCACATGCAGCCGGGGACGCCGGTCGCCATCTTCCAGATCGACACAAACATGCGCCTGATTCAGGGTTTCACCTCCGATCCGCGGGTGCTGCTGGAGGCGGCCAAGAGCAAGCGAGATATGCCCTCGCTGCTGCGGCCAATGCCCGGTACACCTGACGAATATCGCATGTCCCGGTTCGACACTCTGCAAGAGGGTTTCCAGATGATGGGGCGATACCTGGCCGGATTTCCTGGGCGCAAGAACCTCATCTGGCTTACTGGCTCGGTTCCCCAGTCGCAGTATGTCGATCTGACGGGCGGTTCCTTCGGCATGCCGTTCAGGGACGACCTCGCCATTCTCGGGGACGATCCGAAGGATCTGACCGACGCGCTGACCTTGAGCCGGGTTGCCGTCTACCCGATCGACGCGCGGGGACTCCAGACCCCGCCGCAATTCGAGGCCGGCAATAATAAAGGACCGGCGCCCAACGCCAACCTTAACTTTGAGACTAGGCAGGCCGCCGACCACATCGCGCTCGACGTGATTGCCAAGGCAACCGGAGGCAAGGCCTACTACAATACCAACGGTTTGAAGCAGGCGCTCACCGTAATCGTCAACAACGGCTCCAACTACTACACCCTGGCCTATGCCACAACCAATCAGACTTGGGATGGCCGCTTCCGGCACATCAAGGTGACGGTTGACCGGCCAGGCTTGCGGGTGCAAAACCGGCAGGGCTACTACGCAGTGGACCGCACCACGCAGGAGCAGCGCCTGCTTGCCGCCAAGCAAAGGGAAAAGGCCAGAGCTACCAACAAACCATTTGAGGAGAACAACTCCCCGAGCGATGATTCGACACAAGCGCCGGGTGGGCCTTCATCGCCGGGCGAGACCGGCACCCTTATCAAGCACCCCAAAGGCGGCTTCGAGGCCGCGATGCAGCTTGGCGTAGCGCCGCCAACCGAGGTGATCTTGACCGCCAGCCTCGCGGTGGACGACAAGGTTGTGAAGCTGAGCAGGGACACGCCGCTGCCGGAAGACAACTACCTGGAAGCGGACTACAAGACCATGCCGTTCCATACTTACACAGTCCAGGTCCAGGCCGAGGCCCGCGCCTTCCGCCTGACGCGGACGGCGGATGGCCGACGCCAGGGTTTGGTCGAACTCGTCACGATTGTGTACGACCAGACCGGCGGCCGGGTTAACTCGCTCGTCACCAGGGCTGCGCTGAACCTGGCCGAGGCGCAATACCGCAAGCTCCTGGCGGAGGGTTTGCCTTTCCGGCAACAGATTGCGGTGCCGGCAAAGGGCAATTACTTCATGCGCATTGGGGTCCGCGATGTGGCGAGCGACCGCATCGGCGCGCTGGAGATACCGGTGGATGAAGTCCATGCCGGCGTCTCTGGCCGGGGTCTGCTGAACGATTAGCATCGAGCGGCGCCATTGCAGATTACTGCAGGGCGAGAACGCCGCCCGCGCGCATGGCCTCAATTTCCGCGCGGGTTTCGTCGGCCGCCACACGGCGGTCGGTGTAGACACGCGGCTGGCCAAAGCGCAAATGGGCAGAGAAGCCGGCAGTACCCAGCACCTTCCACAGGTGGGTCGCGAAACTCTCGTCGCCATACCAGCACAGCTCCCGTTCATCGACACCGCCTTCAATCAAGTAGCCGATGGCGGCGGTGGAGATGGGCGCTCCAATGGAGGTGGCGGGGTCAATCAGCCGGGAGTGGAAGCGGATTACCTGGCTGCCATCGGTGCTGGTGCCCTCGGGAAACAGCAGCACCGGAACCTGAATGGGCAGCTTGAGCCGCTCGGTCATCTGTTCGGCCACCGTCATGGCGCTGGCCAGGCTGCCACGATCCACAAAGATGGTTCCGTTGCTGCGCGCGGCCATTCCGAAGAAGGGCCAGCCGCGTATCTCCATCTTGGCGACAAAAAAGCACGGCATGGCCGCCGCAATGACAAGGATGTCAATGTAGCTGAGATGATTGCAGACCACCAGGCCATGGGTCGGCGGCTGACCTTCAACCTGGTAATGGACGCCAAGCGCCTTCAGCACCAGGCGGCTGCTCCATTGCGACCACTCAGCCTGGCGTTCCAGAGTGAGCGGCCCGCGCAGGCGGAGGAGCCACATCCGGAAGATGCAGAGAACCAGAGCAAAAACCAGCGCCACAGCGCGCCGGAGCCGGCGCAGCGTCACTGGATGAGCGGAGTGAGGAAGCGGTTGCGCGCCGAGTGCGAGAGCAACTTGAGATCGAGCAGCGTGAGGAAATCGATGGTGCCGAACTCGCGGTCCCAAGCCGGCGGGGCGGCGATGCGCGCTCCGATGGCCAGGTAGGTCTTGAGCAGCCTGGGTACCTTGACCTGCGCTGGGGCTGGAGCCGGCAGCGGGGATTCCGCCAAAGCCGGCATGACCGGATTCGATTCCAAAGGACAGGGCGACGGCTGTGCGTGTGCGCCCTCCCGCTCGATGGGACAGGCGTAAGCGGCGGTTGGCGCCGTTTCAAACTCCGGTGAAACCCGATATTGCTCAAGCTGGCGATACATCTGCCAGCCTTCCACCGGGTCTTTCGAAGTCAACGACGAGCAGCCGATCAAGTAACGCAGCCCCATGTCGGTAGCATACTGCGCGATCCCCCTCCATAACAACGTCAGCACTTCGGGGGTGCGATGTTCGCGATCGATGGAGGCGCGGCCCAGCTCCAGAATGCCGGGCCGCAGCGGCTCATAAGCGCCAAAGCTGAACTCCTGCTCGGAGTAGTAGCCCAGATTGTCCGCGGCCGTGGTCCCGGATTGCATCCGGTAGGTGCCCACGATGCGCCTGCCCGGATTGTCTTCGAGCTTGTCCTCGACCAGCAGGTGCTCGCAGATGGGGTCGAACCGGTCGGTGTCCAACCCCGTCCGGTAGGAGCTCTCCAGCCCCTCGCCCAGCTCGATATTGAAGACCTTGAAGCGCAGCCGGCAAGCAGCATCGCGATCTTCCGCGCTTTCGGCAAGCCGCAGGCGGTAGCGGCCCACCTCGGCGCGAATGCGCGGCGCGGCTGGAGCCGTGGGCAGCGGCGGAGCATAGGTTGGAAGGGAAAGTTCCACCAGAGGAGTGGAACCAAGCGCGAGCTTCAACGGAACCTTCTGTCGACCGTGCGCAATCACGGAACCAGTATCCGCCCGGAGTTGTCAAAGGACTGTCAAACACTCGCAAATAGAGTGCGAATATCTTGTTCTACTTGTAACTCGGGAGTAACAGAGCGGTCTATTTCAATACGGCCGCCCTGGCGCCGGCGGCTTCCATTAGGATGCAGAAGGACTGCCCCTCGGTTGAGGTTCCGGGGCGGTCGAAGTTGGGCGCGCCGCAAACGCCCTGGACGTAGCCGAAGGCGTCCATCCTGGCGCGGGCGGCGTCGCGCAGGATGTCTGCTTGAGGCTTGTACGCAGCGGGAAGCCAGCCAGCCGCGACGCCCTCATAGATGGCAAAGGCAAGCATCTGGGCAAGATTCGTTTCAACGAAGGTCGCCGGCTGGTCGACCACGTCGTGAAAGAGGCCGTCCGGGCGGCGATGCTGAAGGCAGCCGTCCACAATCTCGCGGGCAAAGGCGGCCAGACGGTCGCGGTCCTGGCCGCGGCTGGCAGGCAGGCTGCGGATCACGCGCGCCAAGCCAGCAGCCGCCCAACCATTGCCGCCGCCCCAGAAGTTAGGGTCGGCGAACTGCCGCTTGCCGTCGTCCCAGATGTGCGCCAGGAGCTTCTTCTCCGGGTTCCAGAGCCGCTGCCGGTAGCCCTCGATCTGCGCCAGCGCCTCGTCGTGGAAGCCCATCGCGGCCAGAAACGGCGGTGCGCCGTTGAACCCATCCGACCACATCTGGGGCTCGCGGAATGTATGGTACAGAATTCCCTCCAAGTTGCGGGGAGCCTTGTTTCGGATCCAATCGAGCATGCCGCCAACCGCCTGGCGCATCCCGGCGTCGCCGGTCCACTCGGCTGCCAGGGCATAGGCTGGACCGCCCATCGCGGGATCGGTGGGGCTGCCGGAGACCACCACGCCCAGGCGACCGTCCGGCGTTTGCTGGACGATGGCCGCCTTGGTGAGAAGAATGACCCGCTCGCGGTCGCCGGCCTCGACCAGCGCCTGCGCAAAGATGCCCTGCTCCCAGTCGCGGCGCTGCATGGCCAGGGCCGCCGCAGTGGCGCGCTCGATGCGCCGCGCGCTCTCGGAAGAGTGGCTGAAATCCTCGCCGGCCGGGCCGCGCGCCGCCTCAGCCGCCGCACCTGGAATCGTAACCAAAGGAGCAGCAACAATGGGAGCGCCGAGGGCTGCGGCTGCGTGAAGGAAGGATCGCCGATTCATAGTGTGCCTCAAAGGGATAGAGAGTCGTGCTCACATCCTACTTTGCGCCGGTCAGGTTGCGAATGATCTCGACTTCGCGCTGGCGGTAAGGCGTTCCGTCGGGGTGGAAGACGTCGTGGAACCAGATGATAGGCTGGCGGTCCACATAAGGATGCTGCCAGGAGTCCCAGGGCAGGTACGTCTGGCTCTTGCCGGCCACCAGGCCCCAGTTGATGGCCCCGACACGATGCTGGCGGGCGATGGGCAGAACGGTGTCGAAGGTGCTGCCCGCGCCGCGGGCCATGTATTCGGTGCAGAGGAGCGGGCGGTGAAATTGCTCCAGTAGCTTCACATGCTGCTCGAAGTCCTCGGGCCAGCCGTAGTTATGGAAGCTGAGGATGTCGGACTGCTCGACCTGGATGCGGGCAATGGGCGGCATGGCGGCCAGCAAAGTCCAGTTGCCGTGCCAAAGCCCGCTGGTTAGCGGCTGCGTGGGGTGCGCGGCGCGCGCCCATGCAAAGACCTGCGGCAGGAGGGCAAGGACGGCCTCATTCTTGTTCCTGGGATCGCCTTTGGCATAGGAGTCGTCGTTGCCGTTGTCCGGCTCGTTCCACAGGTCCCAGGCGAGGATGCGGGAATCGCCGGCGAATGCGCCCACGACACCCTTGACGTAACTCTCCAGCCGCGGGTATTGCGCGG
>Ga0326727_10012337_pt1 | contig 19497 bp, 12 predicted proteins | sample MB2enrmetagenome_FD_207643 | JGI IMG/M metagenome (GOLD analysis project Ga0326727, IMG submission 207643) | Lab enriched peat soil microbial communities from McLean, Ithaca, NY, United States - MB29MY | ecosystem: Environmental > Terrestrial > Soil > Wetlands > Peat | place: USA: New York...
AACTTCGTCGGTCAAAATTTTTCGCCGATCCTTGACGCAGGCTATATAGTGGAACTGAAGATTGTATATTGAGTGCGAACCCTTGTCGTTTGTGTATTTCATGAAGTTATTATATGTTGGAACTTTTATTAGATCCGGAATAATAATCCGCCATTCATGCCCGACCTCGCGGAAGGAAACTTATAGGCGAGAAAGTAAAATGAAATGATCACTTTTACTTCTTCCTGATAACCAGGCCCTCTTTTTCAATAGAGAGGTCGACAAACACGGTGTCACCTTCCGAGAATTTCCCATCCAGAAGCATCAGGGCCAGCGGGTCCTGAATCTTGCGCTGCAAGGTCCTTTTCAGGGGGCGGGCTCCGTAAGCGGGGTCGTAACCTTCTCTGGCCAGGTAGTCGCGGGCCTTATCAGTGACCGTAAGCCACATATGGCGCTCGGCCAAGCGCATCTCCAGTCCCTTGATCTGGATATCGATAATCTGCTTGATTCTCTCCAGGGGAAGGGCATGATAGATGATGATTTCGTCTATCCTGTTCAGGAACTCCGGCTTGAAGCTCTCCTTGAGCGTCTCCATGACCATGGCCCGCATCTTCGCGTAATCGCCAGTTCCATATTGCTGGATCAACCCGGAACCGAGATTGCTCGTCATAATGATGACCGTATTACGGAAATCGACCGTCTTCCCGTGGCCGTCTGTGAGCCTGCCGTCATCTAAGAGCTGCAGGAGAACGTTGAAGACCTCGGGATGGGCCTTCTCGATCTCGTCGAAGAGGACGATACTATAAGGGCGGCGTCTGACTGCCTCGGTCAACTGCCCTCCCTCTTCATATCCCACATAACCAGGAGGGGCGCCAATAAGACGGGCGACCGTGTGCTTTTCCTGGTACTCGCTCATGTCTATCCGGATAATGGCCTGGTCGTCGTTAAATAGGAAGGATGCCAGGGCTCTTGCAGTTTCAGTCTTGCCTACACCGGTGGGACCAAGGAAAATGAATGAGCCGATGGGGCGGTTGGGATCGGCGAGGCCAGAGCGGGCGCGGCGAATGGCGTTGGCGACCAGGGTGAGTGCATCATCCTGCCCCACAACCCTCTCCCGCAGCCTCTCTTCCATCTTGACAAGCTTCTCCGATTCCCCTTCCAGCATCCGAGAAACAGGGATACCGGTCCACTTGGCGACAATCTCCGCCACCAACTCTTCGTCCACCTCCTCGGGGAGCATCTTTCTTTCCTTCCTGATCTCCTCCAACGCCAGACTCTTCGCCTCAATCTCTTTCTCGATGGCCGGGATTTCTCCATAGCGGATCTCGGCGGTGCGCCCCAGGTTCCCCTCGCGCTCGCTCCTCTTCGCCTCCTCTTTCTTCTCTTCCAGTTGTTGTTTCAGCTCACTAACTTTGGTAATGACTTCCTTTTCCCGCTGCCAGTGCGCCTTGAGCTCGGCAGACTGGGCCTTCAGCCCCTCCAGTTCGTCAGAGAGCTTTTTCAACCGCTCTCTGGAATGGGGGTCCTGTTCCCTCAAAAGCGCCTGTTTTTCGATCTCAAGCTGGATGATTCGCCGTTCTATCTCGTCGATCTCGGTCGGCATGGAATCGAGCTCGATACGCAGCCGCGAAGCCGCCTCATCGATCAAGTCGATCGCCTTGTCGGGAAGAAAGCGATCGGTGATATAACGGTTTGAGAGGGTGGCGGCGGCGATAAGAGCGCTGTCCTTAATGAGGATGCCATGGTAGGTCTCATACTTTTCCTTGAGTCCCCGGAGTATGGCGATGGTGTCCTCCACCGACGGTTCGCCGGTAAAAACCGGCTGAAACCGTCGCTCCAGGGCGGCATCCTTTTCGATATACTTCCTATATTCGTTCAACGTGGTGGCGCCGATGCAGTGTAGCTCGCCGCGGGCCAGGGCCGGCTTCAGCATGTTGGAGGCATCAATGGCCCCCTCAGCGGCCCCCGCTCCGACCAGGGTGTGGAGCTCATCAATGAAGAGGATCACCTTACCTTCCGATTTTCCCACCTCCTTGATTACAGCCTTGAGCCGTTCCTCGAACTCCCCTCGGAACTTGGCTCCGGCAATTAGCGCCCCCATATCGAGGGACACCAGCCGCTTATCTTTCAGGGTTTCGGGGACATCACCGGAGACGATCCGCTGGGCCAGCCCCTCGACGATGGCGGTCTTCCCCACTCCCGGCTCGCCGATCAGCACCGGGTTGTTCTTGGTGCGGCGGGAGAGGACCTGCAATACCCGGCGAATCTCGTCATCTCTGCCGATCACCGGGTCGAGCTTCCCCTGGCGGGCCAAGTCAGTCAGGTCGCGGGCATACTTGGCAAGGGCCTGGTACTTTTCTTCAGGGCTCTGGTCTGTGACCCGCTCACCACCCCGTATATCCTTCAGCGCCCCCATCACCACGTCCTGCGTCACACCGTTTTCTGCAAGTATTCGAGCCGACTCGCTTCCCTTCTCAGCCACAAGGCCCAGGAGGAGATGTTCGGCGGAAACGTATTCGTCCTTCAGTTTATCCGCCTCCTTCTGGGCAGCATCCAGCACCCGGTTCAGAACAGGAGAGACATATAACTGCGTATCGCCGCTCACCTTGGGGATTTTTTTCAGCATCCCCTCTACCTTGTCGCGTATAATGGTGATATTGGCGCCGATCTTTTGCAGAATGGGGGTAACCAACCCCCCCTCCTGCTCCATAAGTGCATGGAAGAGGTGCTCGGGTTCGATGGAGTTATGCCCCATGCGTGTGGCGAGATCCTGCGCTTCAGCCAGGGCTTCCTGGGTCTTTATGGTCATTTTTTCGGGTCTGATCATGGGGGGCTCCTTTTATAATTACTGTTAGGAAAATGATAGGCGCGCTCATGTCCTCTGTCAAGGCATTGAGCCTTTAAATAACTTTGCAGGGAAACGGAAAAATCGCTCCCATAAAAATCAGCGCCCTTTTGGGGAAGGATGTGCGAATTCTTGTTTATTGGGCCATGACGAATGTTAAAAACCGCCCGAAATTGCTTTTGCTGGTTGAACTGTTCATTCTTATTTGCAGGAGATGGTCAAAAAAGTTTGATAGCGGGGATTCAAAAAGGGGGAGGAAGGACCCCGGAGTGAAAAAGCCGTGGAGGTCTCATGGGGGATGTGGAAGTAAATTATTGAAATCCTCACCCTCCTGAAGGTAAAGGATTCCAAAGGCTAAAATCCTTTGATGTTCCTGCTTCATTGAGCGGCCTTGCAGCACCGGCTTCTCGGCATGCTTCAATTCGGGTGTACCCCACCCTATTACTCGGGGTCTTGATTTCTTTAGCTCAGGTCAAACAATGCATGTTCGGTTTTCGCCAGATGCAAAAACTATTAAATACCTTGATTATGTGGGCATCGGTTTTACACTGGCGACTGTGACCGCCAGAAACCCCATACCGATTGTCAAAGAACTGAAGAATGGATACTGTGTAAGGCCCCCCTTGGGCATACATTTATAATGATATAATCGGCTTTGCGGGAACCAAAATCCAAAGGGTGCCTCAATGAGATTCTAAACCAAATCGCACAAACATTCCTGCGGAATCGATCTTCATGCCAGAAAAATGTACGTTTGCGTTATGAAACGGCAAAAGTCAATCCAAAACCGTGCCCTTCATCCCCGCACTTAGCGACGGGGTTTTAAGTCGCACTGGGATAAAGGAAAAAATGGCCGCCTTACCTGCTATGGTTTATAGTACATCAATTGCCGGGCAAAGGGGGCGACGCGGCGAACCAGTTCCTTCATCTCCTTTGCTCCCATGGGGGCAAAGGAGCGTGCGTAACGGGCATTCTCTTCGAGCTGGCCGATATCATTACAGCCAATGACGATGGTGGTGACGGGGAGGGAAAGGGCGAATCGGAGGAAAGGCTCCATTCCGGCGAAACCGGGCATCCGGGACACCAGACCGCGGCAGTAAGCCTTCATCCCTATGACTCCCATCTTCTTCTCCCGCGCCAGCGGGAGGACATTCTCGATAAAGCTTTGGTGGGCCGGTTCAGCGGGATTGACCGGGAGGAGAACGGTATCGAAGGCGAAACTTTCAAGACACCTGCGGATGATCCAGGGATCGTGATGGCCGGTGACGCCGATGAAGCGGACGAGCCCCTTTTCCCTTGCCTCGCTAAAAGCCTCGATAGCGCCTCCGGGCGCCAAGATCACGGCGATATCCTCTTCGCTCCGGACATCGTGCACCTGCCAGAGGTCAAGATAACCGGTCTGCATGTTCTTGAGGGTCTCATGAAGATGGTCAAGGGCGCCCCGCTTGTCCCGGGCGTGGGACTTGCTTGTCAGGAAAATATCCTTGCGCCGCTCCTTGAGGGCCCTGCCATAGTAGGACTCGCTCCCGTCATAGGCCCGTGCCGATTCAAAATAGGTGATGCCAAGATCAAGCGCCCGGTTGATCAGAGCATACGCCTCCCGGTCATTCCCAAAGGTGCGGAGAATCCCTTCGCCTCCAAGTCCAAGTATGGTTACCTCTTCCCCTGTGTTGCCGAGTATGCGTTTAGGTATGTTCATAAGCTATATTATAACAGGCGGAAACATAAGCATGAGGGTCACCCCATATTTTTGTCCATATAGATCGCCAGTTCGCCCATACAATTCACATAACTGCCGTATTCGTTGTCATACCAGCCGAACAGTTTGGCGTGTGTGACGGGGATCCGGACATCCTTGTCGGCATTTACCCCGGCGGCCTGAAGGGTTTCCGGGGGAAGCGCGACAAAGCCTGTGCGGGTGTGATTCTCGTGTCCCTCGACCACTACGGCGGCACGCACCCCGATCAGGTCCGCGGAAACGTTTTGCCTCTCGCTGTAGATCAGTAGACCTTTCTGTGACCCCTCTGCCGCCTTTCTGTATATGTTGTTGAGTAAGGACTGGCTTATGACCGGTTGCCGCGCCTTGTCAAGAGGGGTATGGAATGTTATGTTCAGGATGATCAGGGAAACCGTGTTGGTGGGTACCCGCACTGAATCGGCCATGAAGCCGATTTGCTTGATTTCCGGCAGCACCTCTTCCAGGGTCTTGGCGGAGCCGGTTGTGGAGAGGATGATGTTATTCATTACAGAACGGTTTTTACGCTGATCCGTGGCTCCGGCTTTCGGCACCGCATCAAGCACGCTCTGAGTATTTGTTGCGGCATGGATGGTGGACATGGAAGCAGTCAGGATCTGCGAGGTTTCCTTGGTTTCCAGGAGCGGCTTGATAAGGTGCGCCAGCCCGGTGGTGGTGCATGAAGCAGCCGAAATGAGATGATGCCTAACCGGATCAAATTCCGTATGGTTGATTCCATAAATCAGGCAGGCGCTGTCGGCAGGCATTTTCAGCGACTTGTCCTTTATTTTAAAAGGGGCCGAGTTGATGACCTTTTCCGCCCCCCCTTCCAAATGCCCGCGGAGACTGCCGGTCTTGCAATCGGCGGGACTGGTTGGGTCCGTAAACTGGCCGGTTGTATCTATAACCAGGCGCACACCTTCCCTGCGCCAGTTGATATCCTTCGGATTTCTCGCTTCCCGGAGGACCTTCACCGGCATGCCGTCTATATCGAGCAAAACGTTTGTCGAAGCTTCCAGAACCTTGATCTCAGGATTCCGTGTATAGCCATAAAGGAATTTACCAAGTATACCGTACGTTGAGTCCGTTTCGATTACGTGGATAAGGTCATCGACGGATTTGCCGACTTCCCGCCCCATATTGATGACCAGGCCATCGAAGTGTTTGCGATAGAGATAATTCCACAAGGTCAACTTGCCGATCCGTCCCAGTCCGTTGATGCCGAGCAGCCTTTTGCTCTTGACGCTTGCAGTCATCTTTTCCTCCTTATAGTTGAGGGGGCAGTTCAGACCTGTCCCCCGGATCCTTTCTCAGTATACACGACCGGGTAATTCCCCCGGTAGATGCTCCCCAGTCTGCCGTCAATGGCAATTTCATCGCCGGAATGGAATTCCTCCCCGCCTATGAAGCATTTCTTTTCCGCTTCCATCACCTCCAAGACCTTGCAGTTGACGATGCAGATCTTCCCCAGGCGCACGGCGGTTACTGCAGCATGTGATGTGGCTCCCCCCCGGGCCGTGAGCAACCCGTCGCATTCAAAGATCAAGTCAATATCGTCCGGCACAGTATCGGGTTTGACCAGTATCCGATTTCTGCCGGGGAAACGGGTGGCGAATTCCTGGAGATCATCCATATTGAAGACAAGGATGCCATTCAGGGCATCGCCGCCTATGCCAATGCCGCTTCCCAGGAACCGCATGGCTTTCCTCTCCACCGCGAAGACGCAGATTTTTTCCGGCTGTTCGGTTGCATGGTCGCGGGTCTGCAGAATATACAAGTCCTCCTTTCTTGGGGATTCGAAAGTAAATTCGATTTCCTGGTGAACAAAGCCGTACTTTTCAATCATTTGTTGCGACCTCTCCAGGAGTTCACCGAAGATTTCCGGGAAATTCTTTTCCAGGGATATGCTGCAATTCCCCGCCATGCTCCTGCGCTGTTTTTCCGAAATGGGCAAGGTGTGAACAAGGCCCGACACCACGTCCTCCCCCTGGCTGAAAATGGTGAAGTCGCCATACAGATTGATTCCCGCTTTGTCCTCCTGCGGGTCATGGGTAAAAACCACACCGGTGCCGGATTCACAGTTCAAGTTCCCCATCACCATTTCCTGAACGATCACCGCTGTGCCCCACTCTTCAGCAATCTGCAGATGTTTGCGATAGGTCTTGGCGCGATCGCTGTGCCATGAATCGAGTGCCAGACGAATTACCTGGATGAGCTGAGCGAAAGGCTCCTGCTCCACGTGGACACCATGTTCAACCAGAAGTTCCTTGTAGGAGCGGGTAATCTCCCGCATATGTGCTGCGCTGAACTGGACTTTATGCGCCACCTGCCAGAGTTGTTTGTAATGATTTATAATCAAGTCGAACTCGTCCCGCGGTATCCCGTGTGCCATCCCCACACCTTGCAAGAATCGTCGGTAGCAGTCCCAGGTGGTCCAATCCATGTTCGGACGGCGGCTCAACCCTTCGGCAACTTCATCGTTCATCCCCACATTGAGGAAGGTATTCATCGCCCCGGGCAGGGAAAGGGTGGTTCCCGAGCGGACCGAAAAGAGGAGCGGATTAGCCGGGTCTCCAAATCTTTTTCCGGTAAGTTTCTCTATCTGGCAGATCTCCTGACGGTACCGGTCATGAAGCTCTTTGCGCATCTCGGTGTGCTGCATAATAGCCTTCCGATGACGGAAGACCTCTGTGGTCAGGATAAAGCCGGGTGGCACCGGGAAAAGGTGAGAATAAAGTTTTTTCAGATAATACGCCTTGGCGCCCAGAAATATCTGGTTGTCCATTACCGAGGTTTTCTGGCAGACGGGGCTTATGACCAGATCGGGATCATAGCTCATGACATTGTGCAGCACTTCGGGAGTCAGGTTGACGACCATAGCGTGCAGTGTATTAAGGATGGTGGAAATGAAATTGTCCAAATGCTGAATGAGAAAAGTGGAAGAGAGGACTTCGCGGTAGAATTTTTCACTGATTTTATGAATGAATTGCAGATCAGCCGCCGAAGGGGCCGAAGAGCCGTTCAGGTTCCTTTTCTGCTGCATGATGGCCGCCTTCAGGGGATTGTCGAAATTTCGCAGAAAGTATTCATTGATGATCGACCTGATATCCTGGGCCAGAAACTGGAAGAGATTCACGTACTGCCCCAGGGAAAAGCTGGCCGAAGTAAGACTGTATTGAAACATCTTTAAATGTGAGGCAAACCCCTGGTTATAGACCCCGTCCAGCATCAGCCCCTGGCTAAAGAGCTCAAGGATATTAAGAATCCTGCGCAGCGACTTGGCGGTGATGTACTCCATATTGATCTGCCTGATCATATCCTCCATAAGGACCGAAGCGAGGTTTTCCAGACGGAAGGTGAGCCCCAGGGCCTCGAATTTCGCCTCATGGTATTTGCCATACATGGAGGGTATGCCGGCGGCAATATGGCGCTTGTAGTAAATGTTTTCCCAACCTTCCGACGGTTCGGGATTCAGGATGACGTTATTCAACCGGTCCATGAACCGATAAACCAGCCTGAGCGCCACTTCAGTATCGTTGTCCTCAAGCATCCTCTCAAGCTGGTCCACATCCTCATCAGGGAACAGGGCTTGTTGTTTCAACAAAGAGACGATATTGCGGTGATCAAGGGTGTATTTCGCCTCAAGCAATTTGTTAAGGGCAAGCAGATTCCTGATGCGGAGCTGGTCCTGTTCCGGATAACCCTTGAGATTGTCGTCGAGATTCAGCTCTTCCAGGTCTGGGAGCGCCTCCGGTTCAACCCGATGGAGTTCGCATAACCGGGTGACAATGCTGTGTACCGGGTCAAACCATTCCCCGCTGACTTGGATGCATTGGTAGACATCCGTCGGGATGACATCCTTCAATGCCTTTTTGTTTCCGTCATACCAGAAGCGCAGGATCTTTCCGGTCAGCTCAATATGGGTATTGTTGCTTTCAGTGTGCACCTGCTTGCGCAGAAAATGAATCAGCAGGTCCCGGCGGAAGGATGCTTCGTCCATGGCCGTGGTTATCTCCCGCAATTCTCCTTCTGCACCGATCTCATTGAAATAGACGGGGAAAATGCGGGTCATTTGCTTGATCATTTTATAGATCGGTGCGATGTTCGAGTTGAGGAGTTTCGTAATGTCCCGCTGGAAGAGGTCGGTGTCGGAGATAAATATCCCACCAATGCGCAGGTTTACTATCAGCGCCGACAAAAGCTTCAACATCTTCTGGGGAGCGCATTCGATCAATTCCATCCAGACCCGGATGTTTTTGACGTGATTCTTGTCAATGCAGACCTGCCAATTATTATTGATTCCGTAAACATTTCCCGGAACAAAGCCGAAAGCTATCAGTTTGTCAGTGAAAAGATTTACAACAAACGGCTCTCCGTGAACTACGACTTCCTTGCCGAGGGTTAGTATGCAGTCCAACAGGGTGTTCATATGGGTTGCCTTCTGGGCCTCGAACAGGATGAATATCCGTTCGATGAATGCGAACATTTCACGCTCATCGCATTCATTTTTTACGATGCGCAGAATGCGGTTCAGGTCCCAGAGGAGATGTTCCCTCAGATGGGCCATCCCCGGCAAGTTGAGCAGATAAAAGATATAGTAGATCCGGTCGAGCGCCGATTCCCACTCATCCAGGCAACTGCGGAACCTGTTGGCGATGCCGGAAAAATCCATCACTTGCTGGAGCTCCTCCGATACCTTTGCCTTTGCCAGTTGTTTCCGCGCTTCTCTGAAAAAAGGCTTACCGATGAAAGGGATGAGGCTGGTCATATCCGAATGAAAGATATCCCGCTGCTGCTCGAGCCAGGATTCTATGTCGCTGCTCATCTCCCAGAAATCGAGGGTTGCCACCAGCGAGCAGCGCATCAGGTCGAGGATGATTTTGCCGAAAGAGGGGTCCGCGGCAAGGTGTTGTGCCCTTCCCTTCATGAAACCTGAAAAGCGGACAAAAACATAATTGCTGATGGGGAGGGTTTCCTGAAGGATGGAGACAACGCCCTGCAAAAGACACGGAGTTACGCTTTTCTGCTGGTAGAGGTATTCCGCGAACTCCAGAAGTGTCTGCATGGCGCGTTCCTGCTGCTGGTCGGGAAGTGGGCGGCGAAGGAGGTTATTGAATATATCCGCTAGGATCGACAGTGCCTTTTCGTGCTCGGGAAGAGACAAATAATACCATGTATCATCCAAGGCGATTTTGCGGAGCAGATCGACCACAAGCTCGTGGTTGGCAAAGGGATGGTGATATTCCTGCATGAATTCTCCCGCGCGTTTATGGATACCAAAATGATTCAAAGAAAGAGAGATAAACCATTCGTCATCGGGAGGAATTACTATTTTTTTGCTTCGCGTGGCAGCCAGATTTGCTTTCAGCGCTTCGGACTCAAAATCATTCATTGCTGGCTTACTCCGATTGCCGCTAGCATGCTCGCGGCGAGCTCTCAAAATACTTATACTTTCATTTTAACATTACCAATTTATTTCAAAAAGTAAATATATTTTAATAGTAAAAAAAATTGACATTTTTCCATTTTGACACAATCATGAAAGCACGTTGTTTAACTGCGCATACCTAATCGAGGGCCAGCGTAACGACGCCGACAAAAGGAAAATGGCAATGGCTATCAGGGTGGCAATCAACGGCTTCGGCAGAATCGGCAGAGCTTTTTTTCGCAGAGCCTGGCATATTCCGGGGATCGAGATCGCGGCGATCAAAGACCTTGCAGGTCCCGCTACCGCCGCCCACCTCCTACGTTTCGATTCCGTGGCTGGCGCTTTCCGCAGGCAGGTTGTGAACAGCGAAACGGCGCTCTTCGTGGACGGCAAACAGGTCCCGTATTTCTCCCGGACCCAGCCGGAAGATCTGCCATGGCAAAGCCTGGGAATCGATCTGGTTCTCGAAGCAACTGGCCTCTTTGTCGACCGCGCCCAGGCATCCCGCCATTTAGAAGCCGGCGCAGGACGGGTGGTGATCACGGCCCCTTCTCCCGACAGTGACCTGACCGTCGTCATGGGGGTAAATCATGGTGAGTTAGATCCGGCTCGGCATCTGATCGTTTCCAATGCATCCTGCACGACCAATTGCCTGGCACCTTTGCTAAAAGTCCTCGACGAGACATTGCGCATCGAACAGGGAATGTTTACCTCCGTGCATGCTTATACCAATGGCCAGGCACTCCCCGACCAGCCACATGCAGACATGCGTCGTGGCAGGGGAGGAGTGGGCTCCATGATCCCGACCACCACCGGGGTCCTGCGGGCGATCTACCATGTGCTTCCCCAATTGGCGGGGAAGATCGACGGAATGTCGATCCGGGTGCCAGTTCCGAATGTCTCGCTCACCGATCTGGTAGTGAGAGTCGGCCGGAAGAGCGTTAGCGGCGAGATAAACCGTATATTGCGGCGGGCCGCGCGTGGGGCGCTCAGGGGAATCCTCGCCCATACCGAAAAGCCGCTCGTCTCATCTGACTACAACGGCAATGAGCATTCCGCAGTGGTGGACGGCGCGATGACAAAAGTCATTGGCGGCAATCTCGTCCGTGTCGTTGCCTGGTACGACAACGAAGCCGCCTTTGCAAGGCGACTCGTGGAACTGGTCAGGCTAGTCGGGGAAGAGGAGTTGGGTCAATGGTAGTTATTCTCTTCTGGAAATCAGACTCGAAAAGATTAAACCTATCATTAAACTCAATAAATAGTAAAAATTTCTTACGCGTGAAAAGAACTTCGGCAGCCATCTCCCCAGCCTTTTGCGTATCCCTTTTTTCATATTCCTCGCTGGCAAGCCAAAGAGCATCATTTATGAATGTTTATGAGGAAAATAAAGAAGGAGGGACTTTTTATGAGGAATAACTCATCGCCACGTGAAGAAGAAGTTTGGGTTTATCCCCTCGCCACAACCACCTCTCAATATCGGAATAAGCAGTTGAACTGCAACGAACCGTTGACCCCAAAATAATCTCTCCGCTAGGCGGAAAGGGAAAAGGACCGTTTCAAGGCTCCGCGCATGATCAAGAAATATTTACACTGACTGGATCCATTCATTGCCTAGAAATCAAAGTTGCTGAAACTTGTCACCTACAATAGCAATCCTGCGTTGAGTCTGCAGTGAATTTCGGTGTACCGAATTTCATTGCTATCCCATTAATTTGTAGAGCCTTTTGCCGATTATTGCATGAAGTTTTTCCAGTTTGTCCCAATCTTTCCGCCAAGGCCGCATTTATGGAGTGAACTGTCAACACCCCTTCCACCGCTGCTTTCTCTTGCCACTTAGAGAAGAACTCCCGTTCCTCCGCAATGGTCACTGAAAAATTCTAACACCCATCTCACATCTTTTTTGGAGTGTCGTCTTTATTGCAAATAGTGCTAAGTTTGCAAAAAATGGTGCCGCGACTCGTCCACACCACGTCTGCCGACCGATCCGCATCAAGGCTATGTTCGGCAACCAGAGCCACTAATAGAACCTTTCGATTGTCATTAACCGTGGCTATTTGATCTCGTAGCTGCTTGGCCCGCTGCACTTCTAAGAAGTTGATGCAAGCTTTTCTCGCCATGGCATACCGCCATGACGAAAGTATTTCATAGTGTCATCTTTAATGCATATTAGAACTAGTCAACTGATTATCAATATCCCTTCCGCTCCCTCTGGAAATTGGATGCAGTGACTCGTGGATGATGACGGATTAGTCCTCCCATCCGCAGTTCCCGGCAAGGCGCACTAGTGCTTTATCAGTTCTTTTCTGTGTTGAATATAGGCGTCTCTTATCCCAATGTAAGGCTCAAGAAAAGCCGCTTTCATATCCTCATAGGTGCCCAGCTCAAGGGAGGTTTTGTTGATTTGTTCGTATGCACGCACTCCGATCGCTGCTTCAATAGGGCTAATATAGCTGACAGGGTTCAGGAAAGTGTCGCCCACCAATCCTATCGTGTCCCTCACTGTTGACGGGCCCAGGATTGGCCAGACGATATACATCAGTCCGCCCATACCGTAGAATCCGAGGGTCTGCCCAAAATCTTTGTCATATGGGTTCAGATCAAACTTGCTTTTTGCCACATCGAAAAATCCGGCCACGCCTATGGTTGTATTGATGCCGAAGCGGGCAAGCTCGGTGCCTGCTCCTTTAAACTTTCCTTGCAAAAGGGAGTTTACAAACCGTATGGGCATTTCCACGTTTCTGAAAAAGTTCTTTACTGAGATACGCACCGGCTCCGGGACAACTGCATTATAGCCGCGTGCGACAGGCTTTAGAACCCAGAAATAGAATTTGTCGTTGAACTGGAACATTGCCCGGTTCACCGGCTCAATCGGGTCCGCAATGGTCACTTCCTCAATAGCCTCTCCAGTTTCGCCCTCTTCCGAGGTAGCCTCAGACTTGGTAGCTGCTTCAGACTTGGGAGCAGCCTCCTCATTGGCAACAGATCCTTTTTCGGATACGGCCTCATACGCTGGTCCGGAGAGCGCCACTTCGGACACGCTGGTTGTTCCATTCCATACGCCAAGCTTGCCTGATTCCCAGGTTTCTAACCCCTGGTCCGGATTCCCCTCAGCCCTGGCAGAGCCCACCAGCAGCACTCCAGCTATGAGGAATATTCCAAATACATTTTTCACGGCCATATTCTCCCTCTCTTCTGTGGCTCAGATCATATGAGGCAAGGTGAACATTCTTGTCTATTGTTCATTCAGCAAGTCGTCAAGTCGGCCATATATGTCTTCGCCGTGCTTATTAAACCAATCATGTTTTTTGATATTAAAAATAACTTAAAATTTATTTTTATTCAACTGATTTCGAGAAGGAATATGTGAGGTCATTTTTTTGGTGATGTCCCAACTAGTTGGAATTTGTTATTAATGTATATGAACCTTACTTTTAGCGGCAATAATTAATGAGGCGGCCGCTCTTTCTGGCGTTTTCAGTCCGGTAAATGCTTGCAGGGATTACGGGGAAATATTGAAGTGTGTGGTAAATATGGAAAAGACAGAACACAGAATCTTCTCTATTGCCGGACACAAGGCAAAAGCTTTGCCGAGACTCGCGCCACCGCTTGCTTCGGCTGCATCTTTCAGATGATCTGATCCGTCAAATAGTCCATCATGCAGCCAAGGGAAAAACGTCCGCGTATATGCTCGTCTTCTTTTCTGCGACTACGACTTCGTTAACCGAGTGATTTTGAAAGCTGGCAAGCACTGTGCCCTGGTATAGTAAAGCTTTTAACCTCTTTTGGCTGACAAAAGTTCAACTGGCTTAACTCTGGGCATCTATAATAAAAACAAGTTCTTCAGAAGGAGAGCAAACAGAAAGTCAAGGCGAGATATAAATCTGGACTGCTCTTGAGTAAAAAGCTCGCCTGATGTTATTTTTTATTTCTGTGATTGAACTCTAGATAATGGGCTAAGCTATTTGCAGGACTTGATATCTCGGTTAGCAGAAAAACATTGTATACCTATGATGAACTGACCCGTTACGAGCATTGCTAACTGAAGCTGTTTATGACCTTGTAACCCCTGAGAATTCCAGGCAAGTAGTCGTGTTCGGCAGCGTGGAGAGCATTTGAGCCAGACATGAAGATTCACTAAGCTTTACAATTACTGATGCTTTTGTTGAATTATCAAATTTAGACTAGCGGTTATGGGATGCTCGCCTGCCCCGTAATGGGATTGCATTTGCAAAATCATTCCAATAGTTGAAAGTAATATTTTCTATCTGCGTAAGCGTTTACAACTTTTGTGCGTACACATGAACCTCTAAAACGGGATAAAGATAGGATATTTGCCCCACAACCCCGGCAATGGCAGCAGTTATATTGAAACATAACGGGCTTTGCAGATTTACTCTGGTGCAAACAGTCATGTCAATGATATGGGGACATTAACAAATATTTTGGTAGTGTAGAAATGAAGAGACTTGGGCAATAAAGAATTTCCCCCCCTTTAACGAAATAGTTTTGTCAAACCAACCATAAAAATTGAAGGCAATATGGGAAATAACCCGAAATAGAGATATCACCGAAACTCTTTCCTGACCCAACTGTCTTACCCTCTGGCCCCGGGATTTACCGGTTGATTGCTGCACAAATATGTTGTATGATACAACCAATGAAACGTTCCAAAACCGGCTATATCCTCGAAAAATCGCTGGGACACTTGGCGGCCCGCTTCTCCCGGGTCACGCTGCGGCGTATCAATACAACGCTCTCGCAGCACGGAATTCCCATCACCTCCGATCAATACTCGTTCCTCGTCCAGCTGTGGGAGCGGAACGGCCTCCCCCAAGGTGTCCTCGCCGACAAGACCGCAAAGGACAAGACGACCATGGCGCGCTTGGCCGCGGGACTTGAGTCCATCGGCCTCATCATACGCCTGCCGAGCCCTAGTGATGCCCGGGAGCGCCTCGTCTTTCTCACGGATAAAGGAAAAGAGATAATGGACGAAGCAACGGGGTTGGTCCGGGAGATTCTTGCCGAAGCGCAACTGGGGATTGATGAGGCGCAACTGGAGGTGTGCCTGGAAGTCCTACGTCGCGCCTGCCTCAACCTACAGAAGTAATTTTTTGCCATAATGGTTGTTTTTGTCAACTATAATCCAATTGAAGAAAGCTGTTTCTATGGAGATGACAACCACCGCCCCAGCCAGCCAGTCGGCCGATATGACCCGTTGCCAGCTGGTACGCATGGTGCTCATCCTTGGCGCGATGACCGCTTTCGGCCCCATGTCCATCGATATGTATCTCCCCGCATTCCCGCAAATCGCCCGGGAGCTCGGGGTGCCGCTCGGCACGGTGCAGCTCTCCATTTCCGCCTTCCTGTTCGGTTCGGCCGCGGGGCAGCTTTTTTACGGTCCACTCACCGACCGGTGGGGAAGGCGCAGGCCTCTCCTCTGCGGATTGGCTCTGTACGTAATCTCAGCGGGAGGGTGCGCCTGCGTCCACACGGGAGAAGGGCTCATGTTCTGGCGCGTGGTGATGGCGGTGGGTGGTGGAGCCGGCATGGTGATTTCACGTGCCGTAGTACGCGACCTCTACGATACCACCGAAGCTGCGAGGATGTTTTCGCTTCTTATGCTGGTGATGGGAGCAGCGCCGATCCTGGCACCTATCGCGGGGGGACAGCTACTGCTGATCACTGGCTGGCGGGGCATTTTCGGATTTCTGGGAGTTTTCGGACTGATTTCCATCGGTGCGGCAGCGGCGGCCCTCCCCGAAACACTGCCGGTGGAGCGGCGCATCCGACATAATTTTGCTGAGATGACCGCCATTTACGGGCACCTTCTACGAAACCACCGCTACGTCCGTTACGCCTTCGCGCTGGGATGCGTCGCCGGAGTCACCTTCGCTTACATCTCCGGGGCGCCGCTCCTCTTTATCGAGATACACGGCGTGTCCCCCCAAAACTTCGGCCTCTTCTTCGGCGCCAATGCCTGCGGGCTGATTGGCGCTTCACAAGTCAACCGCAGACTCTTGCGTCACTTCAGTGCACAGCGAATCCTGAACACGGCGTTCAGCGTCAATGCGGTGGCAGCTATTTTGCTCACGGCCGCAGGGATGACGGGGATTGGCGGTTTTCCAGCACAGGTCACCCTAATTTTCGTTTGCCTGTGTATGACTGGGCTTCTCTATCCAAACCTCACCGCATTCGCCTTGGCCCCCTTTGACAAAGCTGCAGGGAGTGCATCGGCGCTTATGGGAACGATCCAGTATACGCTAGGCGCAAGTGCAGGTGCTCTCGTGGGGATGCTCCACAATGGCACTGCGTTGCCGATGACCGCCACCATGACTGCCTGCGGGGTGGGGGGCTGGTGTGCCATAGTGGGACTTGCCCGCTCTTCCTCAGCTCATGGAGCAAGAATGCCTTGAAGGGGAGCACACAGAAAACTGAAATAATCGTGCGATAGTATTTTCATTGAAGTGTCGTCGCCTGAACTCATGGGCAGCCATGTTCAGATGGCATGAGAGCTGATCTTAGAGCTAACCCTCGCCAGACTTTAGGTGTTTTGCCAACTGGGATCCAAAGGTGGTCGCAGATGCCAGATGACCGACAGCAAGTTCGAGCCGGCCAAGAAGCTAATGGTCAACGGCGTGCTCCATGACGTGGCCAAGAACCTCGGCGTGTCACTGCCGACGCTGTACCCTTGGGTTCCGGCCTTCGCGCACCCATAGCGTTTCGATTTATTTTCTAAGACGACCCTCAATTGAGCGTGGATTTGCAGGGAGCGTCGATATGCCAAAAGAATTTTCTTTTGCATGAAAACCTTATCATACGATATGTTCCGTTTTGTGAGCTGCCCCCTACTTGCACTCTTCAAATCCAGCCTGGGGCATTTTGCTTGACTAGAAGCGAAGCCGCACTTATTTTTTGTTGGGAGCAGTTTAGCCAGTTACATCAAGGATTCTAAGTTGGATGAGAATCAGCCCCTCAATTTAACGGATTTCGGCCCGGCGCTAAGGAAAATTCGGAAGCAACGCCGGTTTTTGTGGGGGGTGATTCTTGCCTACCTGCCGGCGATGTGGACAACTCTCAGTTTGGCGGAGTCATACAAGGTTACTGCTGCGATTTTTGTTGTCTGGGTAATACTTCTCTGTATCTTCGCAACAGTGGTGGCATGTGCCAGGTGTCCCAGGTGCGGAAACTACTTTCACATGCACGGTATGACCCTTCTCTATCTACGCAAGTGTCTTCATTGCCAACTTCACATCAATGCGGACAAGCACTGCAGGGAGCAAAGCTGACCAACGGGGGCACTTGTTTCCTTTAAGGAATTCGTCGCGGTATTCTCTTCACCAGGTGGAGGCTGGCTAAAAAATGAAAAACTGCTGGTTCCGAGAACCTGCCTGGAGGTTGGGACTCCCCGCGGTATTGATCTTGAGCAGATGATCAATTGATAGGCGGTGTTGGGACGGGATTGTGTTAACAAGGCGTGTTGATTGGCGACTGCCTGCTTTTTAGTCACGCTGTTTTAGTCAAAAATACCCAATGCATGATCTGGATACCACTACTTGAAGGACGGGTTAGTCGCCCATTTGGGTCCTCGCGTATCTTGATCAGTCGCCGATCACCTGCCCGAGCGGAACCCAGTCTTTGCCGTTGAACTTGATCAAATACAACTGCTTGATAGGTTGATAGTCAGTCGGACTCGTCGTGATTCTGATTCCGGGACGGAGCATCCCAAGCTCCAGATCGAGACTAGCAGCTTGCTTCATCACGTTCGCGCGGGTTAGGTTGTCACCGCATTTCTTCAGAACCTCAACCAGCGCCTGCGCGCGTTCGTAGCCAGCCACATTGTTTTGATCTCGAGGACTTGCCTGCCGATTGTATTTGCTCATCCAGTCGAGAAATTCACGCACTGCGGGGTCGCGTCGCTCTTGCGTATGCAACCAGCCCTTGGAGCGGGCGTTTGTGATGATCCCAGCGGCTTTCTCGGGGCCCGCGGGGTCCAAGAAAGCAGCAATCGAGAGGGAGGCGTTAGGAATGAACTGCAACGGATGCCAGCCTATGTCGTAGGCCATGCGAATCGCCTGGGTCGCAAACTTCCCCAACGCCAGGTTTATGAAGACATCGGCGCCCGAACTCTTGAGCGCCACAATCTGCGAAGTGAGCGTTGCATCAGTATTCTCGTATGAAACCTCTTTAACGATCATCATTGACGCCTTCTCACCTAAGCCGTCGTGTAATCCGACAAGATACTCTTTGCCTGCTTCGCTGTTCGCGTAAAGCACCGCTATTTTCGCATCGGATTTGCTTTGCAGGATATACTTCGCGTAGGCCAATCCCTCCGTTCTGTATGTAGCAAAAAAACCCATTGTCCAAGGAATGTTGCTCGCAGTACCGAAGGAACTGAAGATCAATAAGACCCCATCCTGTTCGATTAGCTTGTGCGCTAGTTCGACAGATTTGTGTGCAAGAGAGCCATCGTCGACGCTTACGAAGTTGATCTTGCGACCATTTATTCCGCCGCGATCGTTGATCATCTGAAAGTATGCAGCCTCGGCGCGCCCTTCCGCCCCGTATTCCGAGAACAAACCTGTATAAGGCGTGATGTTGCCAATTTTGATCTCGGTGTCCGTAACGCCGGGGTCGTATTTCTTCTGTGCCAATGCAGGAATGGCGAGAAGCGCGATTGCGAACACTGTCGCCGCAACCATTCGAAGAATGAAAGAGTTCATTTTCACTGCCTCTTGTAATGTTGCTAACAGGCTAAAGCTGTCAAGATGTTGGCGTTCTGCCGTTTCTTCGAGCATCCGTCATGTAGGTAATGGAGCACATCTTTCGTAATGCCTGCATGAAAACCGGACCATTTATGGGGTCGCCTCAGAAAACGGAATATAAAGTCCAATAAGGATGCGTTGAAGCCGTAATCCAGCGGTAAAGCATCGGAACCGACATGCCAAGATTTTTGGATACGTCATGCAGTGGCACGCCATTGGTCAACAACAGCTTGGCCGACTTGATCTTGTTGTCGGCCATCTGTCACTTGCGAGCGCTCTACGGCCAAGCTGGCGTGTTACTTCCAATCCTGCGCGGGTGCGCTCAACCTGTCATCGCTGGACTGGGAACACATCTATCTGACTGGCGACATGTGGTGCAGCAGTGCCAAGTTTGGAACCAGAAAATGCAGGCCGCAACGACTGTTGCCAACGACTTAATGGGCTTTATATTCCGTTTTCTGAGACGACCCCAATTAATGCCATTAGCGGCAATTCCCGACTACTCTTCCCAGCGGGAAAAAGGACAAGGAGCCGCTTCCTTCGATCTTCGATTAACAACTCATTTCTTTTATTTTCATTGTAACTTGCGGATTCTATTTTCGCCAATGAACAATAAAAACACATTCGCGTCCGGTTAGGTTTTTGCACGGCGTTTTTTGCGTTTTAATTTCCTGATTTTGTTTGATTTGCCTTGTTTTCTTGTTCTTTGACTTTGGAGTTCAGCTGCCTCATTTGCGATTTGGTTCCG
>Ga0326727_10012338_pt1 | contig 19497 bp, 18 predicted proteins | sample MB2enrmetagenome_FD_207643 | JGI IMG/M metagenome (GOLD analysis project Ga0326727, IMG submission 207643) | Lab enriched peat soil microbial communities from McLean, Ithaca, NY, United States - MB29MY | ecosystem: Environmental > Terrestrial > Soil > Wetlands > Peat | place: USA: New York...
TGCAGCTCGCGGTTCCTTGCGCGGAGGCCATCCATGATTTAGCCTTGCCTGCGTGGAACATCCCTGTGAGAAATGTGGTGCGGTGGTCGAAGATGGTGTGGCTTTCTGCCTGCAGTGTGGCGCACCACAGATTCGCGTAAGGGGCCTGCGCCCGCAGTCAGAGAACCCTCCTCCGGCCGGAGATATGGGGGGCGAGGTTGCCGGCCCTGTGCCAGGCGGTGGCGATGAGCTTTCCGTGTCGTCGCTGGAGCCCCGCCGGCTGGCACCGCCCGCGGGCATACGCTGGGCGGATGCCTGGCGTAGCGCCATCCTGGCGGGATTCTTCCTTACGGTTGCCATGGCGGTGCCCAACGTAATGCCGTTGGTATGGTTCTTTGTGGCCACGGTGGCCGCGGGGGGAATAGCGGCCGCACTGTATGCCCGGCGATCCCGGCTGCCTTTGACTCTGGCGCGCGGAGCCCGCCTGGGCATGCTAGGCGGATTGGCCGGCTGGGTCGCGTGGGTGACGATATCCCTTCTGATGCTGGCGCTGGGCGGCGCCCAACTGATTGCCAGTCTGAAGGAGGCCCTGCAGAAAGTTGTCGCCACTTCCGATCCCCGGGCCCAGGAAATTCTGACCACTCCCGGGGTCATGGCGGTTTTCGTGGTTCTGTCCATGTTGATGTTGCTGGTGATCGTGCTCTTTTGCAGCGCGATCGGAGGGCTGATTGCGGCCAAGCTGTTCGGCAAAGGCCCGCGGGAATAGGCGGGAGACGCGAGTCCCAGGACGCGAGCGGCCACTCGGCATTCGCCGCTCATAGGTTGCGGCTCGCGACTCGTGTCTCGCGACTCGCAACTCCACGATTGCTCCCCTGCCCCCGGAACCTGTATGATTCTGCTGAAATGACGACCCAGCCTACCTCTCCAACTATCTTGCGTGAAAAGGCGCAGCTGATGTCGGCGTCCGAAATCGAACGCACGTTGGTTCGCTTGGCGCACCAGATCATCGAAAAAAACAATGGCACCGAACGCCTGGTGCTGGTCGGGATCAAGCGGCGCGGGGTTCCGCTGGCGCACCGGTTGTCCCAGGTGATCGAACGCATTGAGAGCAAGCCGGTGCCGGTAGGTACGCTGGACATCACGCTGTATCGCGACGACTTGTCCACCGTGGATACCAAACCGGTCGTGCACAAAATGGACATTGGCGCTCCCATCAACGGCATGAACGTGATCCTGGTGGACGATGTGCTGTATACCGGACGCACTACGCGAGCGGCGATGGATGCGCTCTTCGATCAGGGCCGGCCCACGCGCGTGCAGTTGCTGGTGCTCATCGATCGCGGCCGCCGCGAACTGCCGATCGAGGCCGGCTTCATCGGCCGCGAGGTTCAGACCAGCGCGCGCGAGATTATCGAGGTCAAGCTCCAGGAGACCGACGGTATTGAGAAGGTGCTGCTGGTGGAGAAGCAGGCCTGAGCGGCCATCGGCAGGAAGACCCGGTGGGGATTGAATTGACAGTGTCTGAAACAAAGGGTGCGGACCCAACGACATGCCCTCGCGCAAATCAGCGGATCATGATCGGCCAATAACAGATAAATCCCATTCTCGCGTGCCCGCAATCACCGAGGCACGGGCTCCGGCATGGCAGCCGGCGGAAGGTTCGCTGCTGGGCATTGAAGCCCTCGACGAGCGGCAAATTCTCGATTACCTGGAATTGGCCGGGCATATGGAATCGTTGCGCCGGCGGGGCTCCGATCTGCTCAAGGGAAAGCGCGTCGTCCTGCTGTTCTACGAAGCCTCCACGCGTACCCGCGTATCATTTGAATTGGCGGCCAAGGCCCTGGAAGCCACCACCACGCTGATTACTTCCACCGCTTCCAGCATCGAAAAGGGCGAGTCCCTGATCGACACCGGCTACACGCTGCACGCGCTGGGAGCCGACGTCATTGTGATGCGGCATCCTTCCTCGGGTGCGCATTGGACGCTGGCCCGCCACCTCGATCTGCCGTTGGTCAACGCCGGGGACGGCATGCACGAGCACCCCTCGCAGGCGCTGTTGGATGCCTTTACCATACTCAAACACAAAGAGAGTCTGCGCGGGCTGAACGTGACCATCATCGGCGATATCTACCACTCGCGGGTGGCGCGCTCCAATATTTTCCTGCTCACCAAACTGGGCGCCCAAGTCACGCTGTGCGGGCCTCCTGAATTCGCGCCGGACATTGCCACCACGCTGGCCCCGGGGGTGCGCGTGGTGCACTCCCTGAAGCAGGGACTGGACGGAGCCGACGTGGCGATGCTGCTGCGTATCCAAAAAGAACGCTTCGTGGGCCGCCGCATCAGTTTTGAGCAGTATGTCGCCGATTATCAAATGACCAGCGAGCGCTTGCGGTGGGCCAAGCCGGACACTATGGTCATGCATCCCGGTCCTATCATCCGCGGCCTGGAACTGACGGCCGAGGTGGCCGATCTCCCGTGTTCCGTCATTCGCGAGCAGGTTTATAGCGGCGTGCCGGTGCGCATGGGCATTTTGGCCCGAGCGCTGGGAAAAGCGTGAAAAAAGATTAGCCGCAGATTAACGCTGATGAACGCAGATGAAACCAAACTGGAATATTTACATCCGGAGCTGACGGAGAAGATAATCAGCGTTTTCTACGAGGTTTATAACGAGCTTGGATATGGCTTTCTTGAATCTGTTTATCAGAGGGCGATGACCATCGCGTTGCGGGCACAAGGGCTGGAAATCAGCACTGAAACGCCACTTCCTGTGTGGTTTCGTGGCGAACAGGTCGGTGACTTCAGGGCTGACCTGGTGGTGAATGATCGAGTGGTTGTCGAGCTTAAGGCGGCGCGCACAATCGAAGCCTCACATGAGGCGCAGGTTCTGAACTATTTGCGCGCGACTGCAATGGAAGTGGGTTTGTTGCTTAATTTTGGACCGAGGCTCGCAATCAGGCGTCTGGTGTTCTCCAATGAAAGAAAAAAATCTGCGTTCATCAGCGTTAATCTGCGGCTTGAGGTTTTGTAATGCCGGAACCAGGAAGTCATAAGGTGGCAGACATCTCATTGTTGATTCGGGGCGGGCGCGTGATTGATCCGGCGCAGGAGCTCGATGCCGAGGCCGATGTTCTCTTACGCGACGGCAAGGTGGCCGAGGTGGGCAGGATCAGCGGCTCCGCTGATCAGGTTTTCGACGCGCGGGGGCTGGTGGTTGCCCCCGGGTTCATCGACCTGCATGTCCACTTGCGCGAGCCGGGGCAATGGCAAAAGGAGACGGTGGCTACCGGAACCGCGGCGGCGGCGGCAGGTGGATTCACTTCCGTATGCGCCATGCCGAACACATCGCCGATCAACGATTTGCCCGCCATCACCCGCTGGATGCAGGAGCCGGAGCGGGGCGCCGTGGTCAACGTCTTTCCCGTGGCCGCGGCGACGGTGGCCAGCCAGGGCGAGCGCCTGACGGACTATTTCGCTTTGCTCGAGGCGGGCGCCGTCGGCGTGAGCGATGACGGCAAGCCGCTGCTGGAAGACCGCATTATGCGCGAAGCATTGCGGGCCGCGGCGGCTGCCGGGTTTCCCATCATGCAGCATGCCGAAGATACGCGGCTGACCGAAGGCGGCGTGATGAACGAGGGCGCGAATTCCTTCCGCCTGGGCTTGCACGGCATGCCGCCACGCGCGGAAACCACGCTGGTGGAGCGCGATATCGAACTGGCGCGCGAAATCGGCGCCCATCTGCACGTCAGCCATCTCTCCGTGGCGGGCGCACTGGAAGCGGTGAAGCGAGCCAAACAATCGGGTATCCGGGTTACCTGTGAAGCGGCGCCGCACCACTTTGCGTTGAGCGACGAGGACGTGATCCCGTATGACACGCGCTTCAAAATGAATCCGCCTCTGCGTTCCCGCGCCGATTGCGAGGCGCTGCTGCAGGGCCTGGCCGATGGCAGTATCGATGCAATTGCCACCGATCATGCGCCCCATGCGCCGCACGAGAAGGCGGTGGAATTCGATCGCGCGCCGTTCGGTATCATTGGTCTGGAAACCGCTCTGGGACTGACGATTTCCCGATTGCACGTGGCCCGGGGCGTGCCTCTTCTCCGCATCATTGCGCTGCTTTCCACCAACCCCGCAAACATCATCGGCAAGACGAACCGCGGGACCCTGGCGCCGGGCGCGGTGGCCGACATCACCGTTTTCGATCCCACCCGGCGATGGCGCTATGAGGCCGCGCAGGGCCGCTCCAAGGCGCAGAATACGCCCTTTGACGGCTGGGAATTGACGGGCAAGGTTAGGGCGACCATGGTGGCCGGAAAAGTGGTTTATCGCGCGGATTGAGGAACAAATTCAGCCACAAATCAGCGCGGAAAGATGCAGATCGCAAAACCCTCTGCCGATCCGGTTCGCAGTTTACAGCCGACAGTTTGCCGCCAGAATGGCCGCTCCGGTGTGTCCGGCTGCAAACTGTCCTCCGCATTCCATCCGCAGTTCCCGCTGCCAAAAAAATTCGATGTCAAGAAAAATTTTTGTTGACAATATTGCTATCACACCGCAATATCTTGGACATAGTATATTGCTGGTCCCATTAATGGGGCAGCAGATGTTGAATCAGATGACCTTCAAGGGAGAGGGTCAGGCATAAGGAGGCTAATCAATGCCAGTAAAAAAGAAAGCGGCTCCGAAGAAAGCAAAGAAAGCAAAGAAGTAGTTTTTAGGCCGCCAGTAGCATGGCAAATCCGGGCTACGAAAAGGGCTTTCGCGCCGAGCGGAAGCCCTTTTGCATGAACCGGCAGTTGGCGCCCGGGCAAGCGCCGGGATGAACCGGCGCCACGAGCATGGCCAGTTGCGATTGACGCCGGCGGCGAGCCCTGGGCTGCTTTGTTGCTGGGATGCCGGGGGGGATTCAGTTATACTCGGCAGCAACACTGGTGCGACGCAGGGGCCGTGGGCAGGCGGTTAGTAACCAGGGGAACCAAACGTGGCGGCAAAGAAGAAATCCGGCAAAGAAAAAGAAATTGTGATCCCCGATCGCTTGTACTTCCGCATCGGCGATGTGGCGGAATTGTGCCGTTTGCCGGCCTATGTCCTGCGTTTTTGGGAGACGGAATTTCCGCAACTGAAACCCGTCAAGGGCAGTACGGGACAGCGGATGTACCGCCAGCGCGACGTGGAACTGGTGGTTCGCATCCGGAAGTTGTTATACGACGAAGGCTTCACCATTCCCGGCGCGCGCCAGCAACTCAAAGCCGAAGCCGCGCCGGCCAAAGCGCAAAACGCGTTGCCGTTTCCCAAGAAACCGCGGCAAGAGGAGTTGCGCCGCGTACGCCAGGGCCTGCGGGAAATCCTGGGCCTGCTCAGCAGCCCGCCCCGCGCCAAACGCGCACGTTCATAAGAACGCAATTGGCGACTGGCAATTGGCGATTGGCCCAAAAGGTTTGCAGTTTACAGTTTGCAGTTCGCAGCCAAACCAAACCCTGCTTGGCTCAAAAGCTTAAGTTGAAAGCTGAGAGCCGCTTGGTTCAAATTCCTCTCCATATTCTCTGTGCCTTCCGTTAAGGAGATGTCGCCGTCGGTGTAACGCCGGCGTCTCGCCGGCTGTCGTGCGGGCGTCTGCGCCGATTTTTCCGGCTGCAAACTGTGAACTGTAAACTGTAAACCGCAGCTGGAAGGTACACGCAGAAAATTACAACGTGAAACGAACAACGAAAAACGAGAAACGAAACAAATGGTCGGGACGGGCAGATTTGAACTGCCGCAGCGCTGCTCCACCCCAGCACGCGCAAAACCGGCGCGTGCCGGGGCCCCGAGCAGCGCCCCTCGCAGGCTTTTAGGGCACATCCGCTTCGCGGCTGTGCCTTGGAATTGGGGTACTCGCGGCCGGCAGCCGACCCATGCTGAGCTGATTGCAGAAGCTGATTTGCGACGAAAAAGAAATGGTCGGGACGGGCAGATTTGAACTGCCGACCCCTCGCACCCCAAGCGAGTGCTCTACCAGGCTGAGCCACGTCCCGACGGTCACAGGCGCATACTCTTCGAGCTTCGTATGCGCGGGGTATCTCTATTCTACACGGTGGCTGTAAAACGAGAAACGCGAAACACAAAAAGGCCGCCTCCGAAGAAGCGGCCGTATAACCTGAGCGCAGAAGCAGCTATCTCTTGGGCGCAGAAGGCGCACTCGGCAAACCTGTCTTAGCGGGGCTCGCCGTCCTTGGCGCTCCGCCTCCGGCCGGGGCCGGCACATTGGATTGGGCGTTGTAAGCCGCGATGATGGGTTCGGTGATGTTGGTGCTGGGATTGGCGGAGACCACCGGACTGGTTTCGGCACTGACATCGAGAATCACGGCATAGCCGTTCTCCACGGTGTACTTATTGATGATTTCCACCATTTTTTGCCCGATTCGGTTGATGATCTCGTTGGCCTGACTCCGATAGTCGGCTTCGGCGTCTTCGTAATTACGCTGCATGCTCTTGGTTTTATTGGCGATGTTTCGTTCCAGATCGGCGCGCGCCGCATCATTCAGCTTATCGCCCTGGGTGCTGAGCTGCTTTTTCAGGTTCTCGAGCTCGGCCTGGGCACTTTGCAGCTCGTTACGCTTGGGTTCGAATTTCTTCTCCAGGGCCTGGTAGTCGCGTTGCCCTTCATTGGTCTGGGCGATGGCCCCCTGGATATTGATAATGCCGATCTTGGTGGGTGCTGGTGCATTGGTGGTGGAGGTTTGCGCGGCCGCAGCCATGGCCAAAGCTATGACGCAGAGAGTGACAATTACGGGCTTGCGTGTCATGAGATCGATGTAACTCCTTGAAATGGCTCATCCATTTGCAGATTTTATTCCCGGCTCAGGCGGCCAACGCGGAAAACATTCCAAAATGGCTGATAGAAGCAATTATAGGTTTCGGCCGGAAGAGCGTCAACGAAGGAGCGTTGCACGTTTCTCGTTTCACGTTCCACGTTGATTTGGCCACCGCGGGGGTTTGCCAGTCCCAGGCTCCCGACAGCGCATCACGAGCCAAGCGATGACGCGATATGCGTCGTTCGAGAAGGCCGATACGCGTTCACACGAAAAGTCGTGAAACGTGAAACGGAAAACGTGAAACGGCCCTCAGAACGTAGTGCTCACGGTGAAGCGGAAGGTCTTGAGCGGCTCCTGTAGTACGTAGGTTGGCGCGTACAGAGAGTTCACCTGGTTATAGGTGAAATCTCCGGCTGCGCCCGCGGGGAACAGCGACCGGCTGATCGGAAAGGCGGTATTCACCAGCTTGTCGAGCCGCATCGGATTGTAAGCCCAATAAATGCGAAATGGCGCATTGATCACCGGCATAAGCACCTGCAACTCGAGGCCGGTGGACATGCGTGGTTGCCAATTTGTCCCCGGAACGATGCCCAGTTTCTTCGGGAACGACAGCTGTTCTTGATCAGCAGGAACGCAGCCACCGGTCGTGTAAACCGGACAACCGAAATTGCCACTCAAACTGGCGACATCCGTGGGGTTGATCTGCAGTTGGGAAGTTCGCAAAATGCCATCAAAGCCGAAATCATCGAAAATGGCCAAGGTAACCGGGCCGGCGAGCGGAATGCGATATTCGAGATTTGCGATGAGGCTGCTGTCGCCGCCCACTGAGCTCAACTGCTGTACGGCCAACGGGATTTCGACGATCCCCCGGCGGTAATTGGTCGGGTCCACAGGAACTCCGCGGCATCCGGTGGGGAAGGACGCGGCTGCAATGCAGGGATCATCGGGATTTACCAACGGAACGGGCGTATTGCCGGCGGTGTTGGTGTTGGTGGTGATAAATCCGTACGGAGTAATCGAGCGCACATCGAAGCCGCGAATGTCGTTGTCGCCACCCAGGTAAAACCGCTGGAACGGGGGCGAGCCCACCCCGCCATAACCGGTCACAAACGAACTTTGTACGCGGAAGCCCAAGGTTTGCTTGCCCGCCGACTGGTTCTTGGTACTCAGCGGCTTGAATATCTTCATGGGCACGAAGCGCTTAAATTCCACCACCGGCCGGATCATCTTCACGTTTCCGCCCAGGCCAGCCACATCAGTCGATACCGAAAAACTCTGGCCGGCATGCGGGTGGACCGGGCTGCTGATGGTATTGCTGACAAAGCTGGGCGTCACCTTGCTGGTGATAATTCCATTCAACGCGCTGGGGCCGGAAACCGAGCGGAAATTCAGCAATTCAAAATAATTCGTGGTGGCGGTGCTGAAGGACTGCAGGGAAGTAGTGTCCAGATTGTAGGCCAGTCCGACGCGCTTGAACGACGTGTGGGAATGCAGCGGATAGCTGGCCGAGGTGGTGAATCCGGTGCTCGACTGGGTGTAATTCAGCAGTTCATTGAGCACGGCCTGCGGCAGATTCAACTTCTCGTTCAACAGGAGCTGTTCCTGCTTCGCCTGGTTGTAATTGTACTTGCTGTAGTACACCGTAAAACCCAATTGCAGCGGCCGGTCGAAGGCGTACGGCTCGGTGAACCCGAAGGTGATGTTGCGCTGAACGTTGCCGACGTTGGCGGAGACGCTTAAGGTTTCGCCCTGGCCCAGGAAGTTATTGGTTTCGTAATTGATTCCGACAAACGCGCCGGAGAGGCCGCTGACGCCGCCCGTCAGGCCGATCGAGTTCTTGCCCTTTTCCTTGACCTTCAGCGTGAGGTCCACGGTGCCGTCCTGTTCATTCAGCTTCTTGTCCGTGGCTTCCTCGGGCTTGAGCTGCTCGAAATAACCGAGCTGATTCAATCGCAGCAGGCTCATCTCCCACAAGCGGCTGTTGTACACCTGGCCTTCCTCGAGGGCCAACTCGCGGCGGATCACTTTGTCGCGCGTGGTCGTGTTGCCGACGAATTCGATGCGGCGCACGTAGAACGGCTTGCCCTCATCCAGATCGATGTTCAAAGTGATTAACTTCTTGTCTTCGCCGATCTTGGTATCGGGAACGGGAGTGAAATTGATGTAACCAAGCTGCCCGTATGCTTTGCGCAGGTCGTCCAGGCCTTTGCGCACCAGTTCGGTGTCAAAAATGTCGCCATCCTTCATGGTGAACACGCTGCGCAGCGCTTTGGTGTTGGTGATGGCTTTGTTGCCGGTAAAGGTGATGGCTGCCAGGTGATAGCGATCGCCCTCGCTGACGGGCAGGGTGATGTCCACCCGCTTTCCCGGTTTTTGAAACATCGGAACATGAATCAGGCCGGGCTTGTAATCCCGCATCTGCGTTTTCGGGTCTTCGACCAGCGCCTTGAAGTAGCCCTTCTGCTGGTACGCCATGCGCACGCGCTCCGCGTCTTCGCTCAGCTTGGTGGCGTCATAGGTCCGGGAAAATATATTTTCCAGGAAGATCGAGTGGGGCACGCCGATGGGCCGCAGGTTCTTCATGGAAGAGCGCAGATAATTCGATCGAACCGCGTGGTTGCCTTCAAAACGGATATTGCCGACTTTGACCTTGGGACCTTCCTTGATGTTGAAGGTGATGCCAACCGCCGCCGGAGGAATCGGATGAATTTCGGTATGGACGGTGGCGAACTGGTGGCCGTGCTCGGCCAGCAGTTCCTTGATCACGACTTCCGCCTTCTTCACCTTGGTGGGGTCATACTGGGATTCCTGCGAAAGGCCGACTTTGCGCTCCTTGAAACGATCCAGCAGGTCCGACTGCGAAACGGCGTTGAGACCTTCATAGTGAATTTCGCGGATGGTCGGTTTTTCCCGGACATAAATGTGGATAATCCATCCCTTTGTCGTCTCTTCGCGTTCAAAGCGCAGGTCGTCAAAATAGCCGGTGTTCCACAAGGAGTTGAAGTCGCGTTCGATGGCCGACGGATCGTAAACGTCGCCTTCCCGGGTGAACAGGCGAGCGCGGATGGTCTCTGCCGGAATGCGCCGGTTGCCCCGGATATCGATCTTGGAGATGACGGTTTGCTGCCCGAAGGCCAGCGCCGCGCCAACGAACAGCACCACCAACAGCAATGCCGCCTTACAAAAACGCAGGGCTCCCGCCCCAGACAGACCGGCCCTACGCCATCCCACAGAACCTTCCTTCAATTCGTCAGAAATAACACAACCTCAGCGCTTTGAAAGTGGCAGAAAACGAGATTATACAGGAGCAGCCCGGCAAAATGGGCAGCACATGGTTCATATCAGGGGCGCGTCACCTGGCCGCCGCCCAGCGCGGCAACTCGCTCAAGGACGTAATCCGCTCTACCGCCCAGTCCCGATACACGCCGTTGGGGTCCACCAACACCGCCTGCATGCCGGCCTGGCGCGCTCCCTGGTAATCGATGGCGTAAATATCTCCTACATACAGGCTTTGTTCCGGGCGTGCGCCCATCCGTTCCAGGCCGGAGTGAAAGATACGCGGATCGGGCTTCTCAAAACCGACGCAACCGGAGTCGATGAGCGCTTCAAAAAAACCGTCCAATCCGCCGCGTTGCAGCACGCGATCAATGTGACCGTCGGCGTTGCTGATGACCGCCAGGCGATACCGAAACCGGAGTCGCTCCAGGGTGGACACGGCCGCCGGATCGACCAGACACCAATGGTCGGAATTGCCGGCCCGGCTGGTCAACTCGGGCAACAGTTCCTGGCCGCAGTCCATCACGTCCAAAAGCGCGGCAAAATAATTCTGCCAGTATCCCCGATTGACCGGACCGGCATGCGAGCCCAGTTCGCCGGGTGCGGTGGCAGTTGCCAGGGCATTGCCGTCGCCCTGGGGCGTGAGCTTAGCGGCGCGCTCGGCCGCGACCAGATGAGACGCCTGGGGGTGCACGCGTGCCAGCAGCGGCGCCGCCAACCGCGACATATCCGGATGGATCAAAGTTCCACCGACGTCAAAGAAGATGGTGGTAATCATTTCAGAAAGAGCCCTCGGCCTTCGGCATTCGGCCGTCGGCCGGAGACGGATTTGTGCTGGCCGACCATCTCGCATTCATCCAGTTCAAAGCAGGGACAATCATCTCAGATTTGTTCCCCCGGACTTGTCCGCGGAAGGTTCTTGGTCGTCGCCTAAAGTCAGGCTCGCACCGGCCGAAGGCCGAAGGCCGAGGGCCGACAGCGTCCTAACCACTTCCACCAATACGGAATAGAACGTGGGTCCGCCGCCGAGATCGGTAAGCCGTTCGGAGGTCAGGGCATTTACGCTGACGCCGCTGGCGGACAGCTTAGACCAGTTCAAGCGGGCGGCCACCACACCGGGCTGGACTGACGCGTCCACACGTGCCCGCAAATAAAGTTCTCCCCGGTCATTAAACACGCGCACGGGATCGCCTTCCCCAATGCCGCGCGCGGCCGCATCCACCGCGCTGATTTCGAGCCGATCGCGCTCTTCCATCGACTGCAACGTTGGCTGGTTGGTAAAAGTGGAATTCAGGAAATTGTCGCACTTGCGCGGCAGAAACTCGAGCGGATATTTCAGAGTTCTTGCCGCGGAGGACGCGGAGGAAGCATTGGAATCCGAGACCGGAGCGTTGCTTCCCGCTGTGCCCTCTGTGGTGAAATTCAGAAAACGCGAGTGGCGCGATTCCACCGGCGGAACAAAGACGGCTACCGGATCCAGTCCCATTTGTTCCAGCTGGCGGCTGTATAACTCGGCCTTGCCGCTGGCGGTCGGGAAATGGCCTGCGGCGAATGGAAGGAAAGGCATCGTTCCCCGCTCCCCGTCCTCCGTCTCCCGCTCCTTACTCTTGGCCTTCGGTTCAACGTCGGGCGAGGCAGGGAAGTTAAGTCTGATGTGACCTTCCCGCTCCAGCCGCTCGCGCGTGATGCCTTCCAGCCAGGGATGCTTTGCGGCCAGAGCGGAGTCGATAAGATCGTCCACCGATTCGCGGAAACAGGCGTCGTCGAAGCCCATGCGCAACGCCAGGGCGCGGAACAGCTCAACATTGGGGCGCGCCTCGCCCAGCGGTTCGATGGCCTGGTTCGAGACTTGCAGGAAATAGTGGCCGTAGGAAGGCTGTAAATCCTTGTGTTCGAAAAAAGTCGTTGCCGGAAGGACAATGTCGGCATAGTCGCAGGTGTCGGTCAGAAATTGCTCGTGCACCACGGTGAACAGGCCGGGGCGCGACAAGCCGCGCACCACGGCATGGTGATTGGGCGCCACCACCGCCGGATTCGAGTTGTATACGAACAATGCCTTTACCGGCGGGTCTTGCAGATCGTTCAGCACCCGGCCCAGCTCCACCATGTTGATGTGGCGCGTGGCCGGCTGGAGATCCTCCCGGGCGAGCGCGGCCCGGTTGATGGGGAAAGCACTGCTGGTGGAAAGCTGCAGCCCGCCGCCCACTTCCTGCCAGGAGCCGGTAATGCACGGCAGCATGGCGATGGCCCGCACGGCCATACCGCCGTTTTCACCACGCTGCACGCCGTAGTTCAGACGGATCGCCGCCGGCCTCACGGTCGCGTATTCGCGGGCGAGCCGCCGGAGGTCATCGGCGGAAATTCCCGTCCATTGCGCCACCCGTTCGGGAGGGTAGTCGCGAACCCGTTCCCGCAACGCCTCGAAGCCCAGCGTGTGCTGCGCAACATAGCCGCCATCGTAAAGCTCTTCGCCGATGATGACGTGCATCAGGCCAAGGGCCAGGGCCACGTCGGTGCCGGGATTGATCGGCAGATACCAGTCGGCACAGGCGGCCGTGCGTGTGCGGTAAGGGTCAATGACCACCAGTTTGGCGCCCTGGCGCCGGGCTTCCGTAATGAACGGCCACAGGTGGACGTTATTGCCGTGAATATTGGCGCCCCAGGCGATGATCAGGCGCGAGTGGCGGAATTGTTCCGGCTCGGTCCCCAGCTTGATTCCGAGCACCGATTTCAGCCCTTCGCCGCCAGCCTCGGAACAAATGGTCCGGTCCAGTTGCGATGCTCCCAGGCGGGCGAAAAAACGGCGGTCCATCGAGGCATTATTGAGCGCTGCCAGCGTTCCACCATAGGAATATGGCAAAACGGCCTCGCCTCCGAATTCGGCGGTGATCTGCCGGAAACGGGCGGCAATCAAATCCAACACCTCGTCCCAGGTGATTCGCTGGAAGCTTGCCAGGCCGCCGGCGGCGCCTGAAGGTCCCTTGGGCGCGATGCGGCGCAAGGGATAGAGCAGACGCTGTGGCGAATAAACCCGATCCAGATATTTGGCCACCTTGGCGCACAAAAACCCGCGCGTGACAGGGTGCGCGGGATCGCCCTGGATTCTGATCGCCCGGCCATTCTCGACGGTAATCAGAACGCCGCAGGCATCCGGACAATCGTGCGGGCAGGCGGCGTGGATAACCCGCTTCATAAATCGATTATGGCACAGGTAGGAGAGGTATTTTGCGGTTGCGAGATTACATAAAAATACATAAGTACGATGCGTTTTTGTGGGGACAACTGCACGAAGTAGCATTGGCACACGGATGGCGAGACGAAAGCCCGGGGTTTCAACCCCGGGAACGGGGTGGCACCATGGAACAGTCCTGTAGGGACGGTTGATGTAGCGCGGGACTTCAGTCCCGTAACTCTTCTACATATAATGCGAGCCGAACCGATGATTTTCATGCAGCGAGTGGAGGTAAGTTAAGGCTGTACACATCAGACGAGTGTGAGCAATGGCTCGCAGATCGAAAGCGGGCTAAACCCGATGAAGTCGAGCGTGCCCTGTGCCATCGCATTGTCTATCCGAGCGGGCCGTACCGCATGTTTTTCTTCGCACCCTGGATCGCAGCAGAGCTGACCTATCGAATGCCTGTGCTGCTCTGGTTAACCGAATTGGGAATCTGGCCTACCAGCGAGAATTGGCACCTCTACTACCGGTTACGGCAGCCGCACGGCGACCTCCGCCTTCTCCACGAGGCTCCAGGGCACCTATTCCTTGAACACGAAGAGGAGGACTTGACCTCATTCCTTCAGGTGTCGATGTTGAATGGTTGGGGTGGATACCTCCTTACCCAAACAGGATATGCCAATCTGTTTTTCAGCCACGATGAATACATCGATTTTTACAGCAACAATCAAGGCATTATCGACGACATTCGGAAGGCGTTGAGCGACAACAAAGTGGATGCCGGAATTCCGCGGGACTGACGTCCCGCGAACCATCAGCCGTCCCTACAGGACTGGATTACTTCGCTTATGCGTTCCCCGGGGTTAAAACCCCGGGCTTTCGTCTGGCCATCCCTGCGGGATGTCCTCAGCCGGTGGAGATGTCAAAAGTCAGGGGTCAGGCACGCGGCGAAAACCGCATTCCCGGCCCCTAACTACCAGCCGCTAACTACTAACTGCCAACCACTAGACCTGCAGAATTTCCTTCTCTTTGGTCTTGGCCATTTCTTCCATTTTCTTGATTTCGTCGTCGGTGAGCTTCTGGAGCGAATCCAAGCCGCTGCGCTCGTCGTCTTCGGTGATCTTCTTGTCCTTCGTGGCCTTCTTTACCAACTCCAGGCCGTCGCGGCGAATATTGCGGATGGCCGTGCGGTGTTCTTCCAGAACCTTATGCAGATGCTTGACCATGTCCTTGCGGCGCTCTTCGGTCAAGGCTGGAACGGGCACGCGAATCAGCTTGCCGTCGTTCATCGGATTCAATCCGAGGTCGGAAGAGCGAATGGCCTTTTCGACGGCATTCAGCAGGGAAATGTCCCAGGGCTGAACGGTGATCAACTGGGCCTCGGCGGCATGCACGGTTGCCACCTGGCTTAGCGGCATCTGCGAACCGTAGGCATCCACATGCACGCCGTCGAGCATGTGGACGTTCGCCCGGCCCGTGCGCATGACCGTAAGTTCACTGCGGAAGTCCTCCACTGCCTTGTCCATGCGGCCGCGAAGTTGGGCAAAAGCGTCTTTGAGGGCCGGAATGGAAGCCAAGCTTGTCTGCGTCATGGATTGCCTCATTGTTAGAATTGGCGGGACGCCAACGCTAACCGGCGCCCGAGCCGCTACGAATACGCGATTATAAACAAATGGAGTTGCGAGTTGCGAGCGGCGAATTGCGATAAACCCAGTGGCGAGTTGCGAGTTGCGAGTGGCGAGCAGAACCTCAGGGGGGAGAAGTTGTTCGGCAGAGGACTGGTTTTCCAAATCCGCGTTTAACTGCGTTAATCTGCGGCCAAGGGTTCGTTCCTGGTGCGAACCGATGGCGCCAGGCATCTACTAAGGGATGAGTGCTTTGCCTGAAAACCCATTGGCGGCCGTTCGCGAATTCTATCGGGAGAAACTCGCGGCTTCCTTCCGCTATTCGCGGCCGTTTTCACAACCGCTGGGCCGCGTGGCCGAAGCGGTGGCCGACGCCTCGGATTTTGATGCGGTGCTGCGTAATTCCGCTCCGGGCTCTTTCGATTGTGCCCGCAAGATTGGGGAACTGGCAGTGATCCATCTCGACCCGATTCCCAAACTGGCGGAGGCGCGAAATGGACAGCCTTCGGTTCGAGTGGCGGGCGCCTGGTGGCGTGACCTGTTGAATTACGAGCGGGGCTGGTTCTTACAGGCGGCTACCACGGCGGAAGGGCCGCCTACCAATCGTCCGCGCCGCGGAGTGAGCGCCGTCTGCATGAACTTTACGTGGAACGTTCCGAAATTGATCGAGCGGCTCGATGCGGGGCAGGCTGCCGGCGAAGATTTGCGCCAGCCGGTTACCTTGCTGTTCGCGCGGGCGGCAGAGGGCCAGGTTCGGGTCCTGGAGGCCGAAGCTGCGGTGGCGAAAGTGTTTCGTGCCACCAATGGCCTGCGTACATTGGAGCAAATTGCCGACGCGGCCGGTCTCGACGCGGAAACCACCGGCAGGATTCTGGAAGGGTTGGCGGAAATCGGGGCCGCCGTCCTGGCTATGTCGCCGGAAAGAATGATGCAAAAAGTGATAAGTAACAAGTAATAAGTAATAAGCCGGAGAAGACGAACCCAACATCGATCCGGCTTATTACTTGTCACTTATTACTGATGCTTAAGCACCCACCAGCGAGCCGACGCGTTCGCCCAGCACCACGCGGCGGATATTACCGGCGGTATTCAGGTCAAAAATCACAATCGGGGTGTTGTTTTCGCGGCACAGGCTGATGGCGGTGGCGTCCATCACCTTGAGTCCCTTCTGCAGAACGTCCAGGTAGCTGATCTGTTCGAAACGCTTGGCATCTTTGACCAGCATGGGGTCGGCATCGTAAATTCCGTCCACCTTGGTGGCCTTCATAATGACATCGGCATGGATTTCGATGGCGCGTAATGAGGCGGCGGTATCGGTGGAAAAATAAGGGCTTCCGGTGCCGGCGGCGAAAATGACGACGCGCCCTTTTTCCAGATGACGCACGGCCCGGCGGCGAATAAAGGGTTCGGCCACTTCCTTCATCTCAATGGCCGACATGACGCGGGTAAAAACGCCCCTCTTCTCCAGAGCGGCCTGCAAGGCCAACGCGTTGATGGTGGTGGCCAGCATACCCATGTAGTCGGCCGTGGCGCGGTCCACATCACGCGCCTGCATAGCGGCCCCGCGGAAGAAATTGCCGCCGCCGACGACGATGGAAACCTGTACGCCCAGGGCGTGGACTTCCTGAATTTCCGCCGCAATTTCGTGGACTCGAACCGGGTCCACGCCAAAACCCTGGCCGGCCGCCAGCGCTTCCCCGGAAAGCTTCAGCAAAATACGTTTGAATACAGGTTCCACGGGTCGTTTACAGTTTACCGTTCACAGTTTGCCGCCCGAGATACCGGGCTTGGCGCCATGCGGTGAACGAAAACCGAGCCTCTCATAGATTTTTTGTTGCCTGACGACCGATCGCCAAAGACTTTCCCAGTGTACTCGCTTCCCCCGGACACTTCACAGCTTACAGTTTACCGCTTGCAGCCAGAGGGTGCTTGGGTTGCACACTTGCCTGGCGCACACTCGCCGGGCGGCCCGGCCGCAAACTGTGAACTGTTAACTGCCAACCTTTGAAGCGAAAAAAAGGTACGAGTTGCCCCGTACCTTTGGATACGAACTCAATTCTTTTCTGCGTCGCTTACGCCTTCGGTTCCTCGGTTTGCGGGTCCTGCTGCTTGGTGAAGGCGATGGTGACGTTCGGGTCGCCCACCTTGAAGCGCGCGAAGCGGCGTACGGCGATGTTTTCGCCGAGCTTGCCGACCTTGGTGGCGATCAACTGCGCGACGCTGGTGGTCTGTTCCTTGATAAAGGGCTGCTCGTACAGGCAAACCTCTTCATAGAACTTGCTCATCTTGCCTTCGACGATCTTTTCCACCACGTTGGCCGGCTTGCCCGAGGAGGCGGCCTGCGCGCGATAGATGTCCTTCTCCTTTTCGAAGGCCTCGGGGGTAACGTCTTCCTTGCGGATGTACTTCGGATCGCTGGCGGCGATGTGCATGGCGATGTCGTGGATCAATTCCTTGAAATCGGCGGTGCGGGCGACAAAATCGCTCTCGCAATTGATCTCGACCAGTACGCCGATTTTGCCGCCGGCGTGGATATAGCTTTCCACCGCGCCTTCCTTGGTGGAACGGGAGGATTTCTTCTCCGCCACCGCGACGCCGCGCTTGCGCAGCCATTCGACGGCTTTTTCCAGATCGCCATTGGCGGCGACCAGGGCATTCTTGCAATCCATCATGGGAGCACCGGTCTTTTCGCGCAGTTCGCGCACTTGTCCGGCGGAAATATTGGGAGTAGAAGTAGTGCTCATGTTAGAACCCTTTCCAGTAATCTGGTACGCGCCTTGGTGACCGGCGCCGCCGCCCCCTGAGGGTCTGGCGGTGACATAAATTGACCCGCGCCCGGTCGCAGCGCGGGTCGGAAATCCGGGGCGCAACCGGAGCGGTTGCGCCAAACTGGTTAGAACCTCGACTGTGCCTCGGCGGCTTCTTCCGCTTCATCGGCGGAAGTGGGCTGCTTGCGAACCCCGCCGCCCAGTACTTCGTCCATGCTGACTTCTTCGGTGGCAGCCTGCTCGGCGGCCTCGCCTTCCGGCTTCTGTTCGGCCATGCCTTCCACCGAACTGGCATACTGCGCGGCGCCCAGGTCGGCGGCCTGCTTATCGGTCGCGGCTTGGGTGCCTTCGATCACCGAGTCGGCGATCTTGGAGGCGAACAGGCGGATGGCGCGCAAAGCGTCGTCGTTGCCGGGAATCACATAATCGACTTCACTGGGGTCGCAGTTGGTGTCCACCACGGCAACCACGGGGATACCCAGCTTGCGGGCCTCGCGGACGGCGATCTGCTCCTTGTTGGAGTCGATCACGAAGATCGCGTCGGGCAGGCGGGACATGTCCTTGATTCCCGCCAGATTGGCCTGCAGGTGCTTGCGCTCGCGCTCGAGCTTGATGACTTCCTTCTTGGGGAGCAGCTCATAACGGCCGTCGGTGGCCATTTCGTCGAGTTCCTTGAGCCGCTTCACCGATTTCTGGACGGTAACCCAGTTGGTCAGCAGACCGCCCAGCCAGCGTTGGTTAATGTAGAACTGCGCGCAACGCTGCGCCTCTTCAGCGATCGCATCCTGGGCCTGCCGCTTGGTGCCGACGAACAACAGAATCTTGCCGCTTACGGCCGCATCCTGCACGTACTTGGACGCTTCCTTGAACATCTTGAGCGTCTTCTGCAAATCGATAATGTAAATACCGTTCCGTTCCCCGAAGATGTATTCCTTCATCTTGGGGTTCCAGCGTTTCGTCTGATGCCCGAAGTGAACCCCCGCTTCGAGCAATTCCTTCATCGTAATGTTTGCCAAGTAACCTCCTAAGTGGTTTGCATCGCGGGCTATGCCCGAGATTACATTCCCATCGCCCGCCCTCAGTGGTATGGGGACGGGAAGAATTTGGTTCCGAATCACCTCTCGGACACCCGCCGCTTCGGAACCACCGCGACGGCGCCCGTCACTACCTGATCCAACCTTCGGTTTCCGGCTGCGATTGTCAAAAACCGCAGCCCTGACCCAGGTTCCGGAAACATCTCCCGGAACCAAACTCGATTAGCGCTTCGAGAACTGGAAGCGCTTGCGGGCGCCCTTCTGCCCGTACTTCTTGCGTTCCTTGACGCGCGCATCGCGCGACAGGAAGCCGGCCGCCTTGAGCTTCCCGCGAAGTTCGGGATTGAACTCCAGCAGGGCGCGGGCAATGCCCATCTTCATCGCGCCGGCCTGGGCGGTGACGCCGCCGCCGGAAACATTGGCCACCACTACGAAGGTGCCTTCGGTCTCGGTGACGGCCAGGGGCTGACGCGCTTCAATGCGCTGCGCGTCAGTCACGAAATATTGATCGAATGGGCGTCCGTTGATGCGGAACTCGCCGCTGCCGGGGCGCAGGAACACGCGTGCCGTGCTCGCTTTGCGCCGGCCCGTACCATAGTATTGAACCAGATCAGCCATGCGTTTTTGCCTTCAGTCCTTTGCCTCCGGCGAATCCACCCCGTAACGCCTCAGGCGCGCGGTGGGAGCTGGCCGGCGGCACAGCTCTTCCTGAGAATCTCGGTATATTCTTCGCGCCGGGGCGCGAAGGGCCCAACCACTACGCTCCCGCGGCCAGCCGTTCCGGCTTCTGGGCCTCGTGCGGGTGCTTGTCGCTGCGATAAACCTTAAGCTTCTTAGCCATGGCGCGCCCCA
>Ga0326727_10012339_pt1 | contig 19495 bp, 15 predicted proteins | sample MB2enrmetagenome_FD_207643 | JGI IMG/M metagenome (GOLD analysis project Ga0326727, IMG submission 207643) | Lab enriched peat soil microbial communities from McLean, Ithaca, NY, United States - MB29MY | ecosystem: Environmental > Terrestrial > Soil > Wetlands > Peat | place: USA: New York...
CATTCTGGCTTGTGAGTTTACAACTTCGCCGAAGTTGGTTTCCGTCCTCGAAACCTGATGCCGAACGGTCCCGCCAGAGTGCCCTTCTGAAAGGAGGACTATCACTCAACTTCGGAATTCAGGATTAATCGAAAAACAGATGGACCAAATTGGACCACGAGATCGCGAATCCGTTGAGCCAACACCTCGCCTCGTGGATTGGGGTATGCCCCGGCGAAGAAGAGAGCGCCGGAGTCTCTGCGAGTAACCGATCTCCGAAGGGTAACCGCTTCATGCGGCGTCTTCTGAATCAGGCCGCCAACGCCGCAGTCAAAGTCAAGGGTAGCATCTTCGAGGTTGTGTTTCGGCGGCTGCTGCCGCGCCTCGGTTTCAAACAAGCCATCTGGGCAATCGCCCATCGTCTCAGCCGGCTGATCTGGAAGATTCTGCATCAGGGTTTGCGTTACGACGAACGGGGTCCGGCTGTGAGCCAAAAATCGAGAGGAGGACGCACAGCAAGAATGATCCGAGAACTCCGAAGCCTTGGCTACCATGGAAGGAAATGCCGCCGCGGCTGCGCCAACCTCGGCGATGATCTGGTGCGCTGAATCCACCCCAAGACCGGGCACCTCCGCCAGCCGCTGTACTGCATCCTGATGCTCCGCTGCCGGCATAGCGGTCACGGCGCCGGACACGGACACCGGCTTTTTGGCGCGTGCCAGGCTGGCCTGCAGCGCCTCCAGAACGTTCACGACTGGCACCAGCCCTGGGCTCGCGCTTGCCTTCCACCACTTCCAGCCCGCGGATCTTAGCATCGATCAGGCTCGCCATTCCCCTCAGAAGACACTCGGCTCCGTTCATTGTGTACGTACGCCCCCTTCAACCTCGATCGAAAACCAGCGGCGCCATCCATTGCAAATTGCGGTCCGTGTTCGGGTGCAAGCGGTACTTCCGGGCCACCGCGGCAATCTTCTCGCCCCGAATCTCGATCTTTGAGATATCGTAATTACCGATGCCGACCTGCTCGCAATATTGCAGGTAGCCCACCCAGCTTGGGTCGATGCCCATGGTCTCGACTCCCACACGATCGGCGGCCACGTAATCCAGCGAGGCGATGGCGATACGGGAAGGAACCGGCGTCCCGGACACTGGGCCATCCCCCTCCATGCCCTCCAGGCCGTCAATTACCGTGGCGCCCCAGAACGGAGCCAGCTTCTGCGCGGTCAGGCAGAGATTGTAGTTCATCAGGTGAGGGCCCAGGGGGGGCTGCTGTATGCCTGTGTGCAGCTTCATTTTGTCGCTCCACCTGTTCTGGCCCTTCGCGCTGCCCGGCGTGGCGTTCGGACTGTGCAGCGGAGCGCCCATCACCAGGTTCTTCACGCTCATTGTCGCCACCACGCAATCGTGCGTCTTGGGTATCGACGCGCTCAGAATAAACGCATCGGGGTCCATCAGACGCGCGGCCAGACGGACGGGAAACATCTGGAGATTGGTATCGATCAGCGGCGAGGTTACGTACTTCCCTTCCCGATTGAGGTCGATCAGCTCCACTTTCCGCGAGCGATACTCCGAGACCAGTTGCCGATACTTGAAATTGTCGAAGCCGTCCATGGTGTTGCCGGAGGACGCCTCGGCGATGATCACCGGACCCTTGAACCGCGGCGCCAGGTAGTCCAGGATGCCGCGCAGCGTGTCGGCGTGCGTGGCCGCCAGTTGCTTTACGTTGCTGGTGAGGTTGGGCTTGATGAGAACGTACTTCTTGCGTTTGAGCGTTGGGGCTAGTTCTTCGTCAATGGCCATCAGCGACTCGTAAATGAGCTTCCGGCGGTCCTCGCCCCGCACTAGGGACACCACCGAGCGGGTTCCGGCGGGCGTAACCACGGGCAATGGCAGCGGCACCATCGGTTGGGGCGGCTGCTGCGCGCGCAGGAAGCGGACCCCTGCCGGTGCCACGGACCCAAGGGCAGCGATCCGAAGCAGGTTCCTTCGCGAAAGGGTTTTCACCACCTTAATTCTCCTTCGAAAATATCCTCAGGCTGCTTCGGGCACGGGCTCTACCGTGACCCTCAGCCCGAGTCTTTGTAACCGTTTCGTGTAATACCGCTGGAGCTGGCCCTTGTTGATCTGCTCCAGATAGTTGCCGCCGAGTTCGTAGTAGCCCCGGCCGGTCTTAAGGATGTGGTAGCCGATGATCAGCATGGTGTGGGCGACGGCCATCACGGCTCGTTTCGCTCCCCGCCGGACGGCCAGGCGCTTGAACTGTGCCGACAGGTAACAGTCCTTCTTCCGAGTGACGGCCCATGCCGCCTGGCACAGCGACCGCCGTAACCACTTGTTACCATCCCGGGTCCTGCCCGACTTCCGCTTACCGGCGCTTTCGTGGTTGCCCGGACACAGGGCGGCCCACGAGGCCAGGTGCTGCGCTGTGGGGAACTGATTCATGTCCACGCCGACCTCTGCCACCATGTTGCAGGCCGTCACACGGTCCACGCCGGGGATCGTTTGCCAGAGAGCGACGGCTGGCTCAAAAGGGCGGATTTGTCTGTCGATCTCCGCTTCCAGGCGCGCAATCCTCTCGCCCAGAGCCCCCCATTCATCCAGGAATTCCGCCAGCAGAAACCGGTGGTGGTCGCGGACTCGTCCCTCCAGGGCCTGCTCCAATTGCGGAATCTTGCTCTTCAACTTCCCCCGCGCCAGCTTCGCCAGTTGTTCCACATCCTCTTGACCGGCGATGATCGCCTCCAGCATCCGGCGTCCCGACACGCCCAGCGCGTTCGAGGCCACGGAACTGAGCTTGAGATTGGCCTGTTCGAGAAACTTCTGGATTCGATTGGCCACCCGATTCTGACTCTGCCGCAGTTCCGCCCGGTAGCGGGTCAGATCCCGCAAATCCTGAATCCGGACCGGCGGCACAAAGCTCCCCTGCAGCAGCCCGTGCTGGAGCAGGTCGGCGATCCACTCGCCATCCTTGGCGTCGGTCTTGCGTCCGGGCACCGCTTTGATGTGTTGGGGATTCACCAGCATCTGCTGAAACTGCCCCTCCAGCACCGCCCACACCGGCCGCCAATACACACCCGTGGCTTCCATCGCCACGTGGGTGACTCCCGCCTCCTTCAACCAGTCCGCCAGCGCCAGCAGATCCTTGGTGAACGTCCCAAACACGCGCATCTGCTGCTGCTTGGCACCTTCGGCTTCGCACACACTGATGCAGACACTGACCGTCTTCTTGTGCACGTCCAACCCGGCGCAACGAGCATAAACAACTTGCACGGTTCTCCCTCCTGTTGGACCGCATCCGGAGGGAGCCTCCTGGATAGAGAGTCTCCTTCGCGTGCTCGCTGTCACCGACAGCGGCGACAATTCGTTGTGCCTCCCGGCTCCCCGGTCAGACTCCTTTGCGGGCTCCGCAGCCCCACTGAAAACAACGACCTGGTTCCGGACACAATCCATCACCACGCTACTCCCACCCGCGCCCATTTTCATTACTCGTTGTGACCGGCACGGTCATGGACGACTCCTTTCATTTCATTGGACGGTCCGTTCTAAAAGCCCGGCCGCTCCTTATTACCTTATCCAACCGGGAGGCCTGCTACGTCGCGGATCTCCCTCTTGCACTTGCCACATTTCCAGAATCCCAGTGTATTTCTGCACAAGGGCGCGTAAGGCGGGCATGTCCGGCTTGCCCCTCCGCAGCAGGTCCACTTCGCGCGTCGACGGATCGTGCATGGCGACTGACTTTGGCGAGCAGCGCGGCATCCAGCGAACTCCAGTCCAGCGCCGTGAGGCCCGACTTCCTGGTAGCGTCCGCGACCCCGGCCGGCGCTCTGCTGACGATCAGGCAGTTGATAGGACCGCCTTCGAATAATGAGATTAGCTTCGCATCCGTCCAAGCCGCAGGCCAGCGAAAAGGTACGAGTACGGTGTCTGCCACAATACCTCCCTGCTCAGTCAACTTCGAGCTTCGTCGGGCCAGCGGATGATCTTCTGCCTGGCAACCAGGAGAACGCCACCAGTGCCCGTCCGATGAAAACGCTCATCGGCTTCTCCTACCAGTGCGTGAGCGATCCATCCGGGCGCTTGTAAACTTGGCGGCTGATGGGCGTCGTCACTTCGCCGATCTGCTTCACCAACTTCAAATCCAGTGTGACCCCCAGTCCTGCACGTTCGTTGGTGTAGAGCTTGCCTTGCTTGAAATCCAGGCACTCCGGCAGGTAATTGATCGGCCGCTCGTCATAGTTGTACTCGAACAACACCGGGCCCGGGTACGTCGCCAGGCAGTTTGCCAGCGCCGCGGTAGACACGGGGCCCGTGAAGTGCGGAACAATTCCGATAGCGTGCGTCTCGCAAAGCGCCGCTACCTTCATCATCTCCGTGATACCCCCGACGTTGGGCAGCGTAGCGCGGATGTAATCGATGTCGTGGTTCTCTATCAGTGGGTTGAAATTCCAACGCTGGCCCCACTCCTCGCCGGCGGCCAAGGGGCAGGTCGTCATCTTCCGCAGTTTCGGAATGTCCTCCAGGAACTGTTCGTCGCGCGTCGGGAAAATCGAACTTTTGGTGAAAGTCTATGCTCCAGTCGCCTTTATCGCCCACGCCTTCCCGGACCTCTTTGCAGGCTTTGGCCACCTCGCGCACACGCTGGTGAACATCGAAGACGTTGCCGCCGAGACCGATGCTTCCATCAATGCGGAAGGCACGGTATCCGGCCGCAATCGTGGCCGCGGCGCGCTCCTTCAAACTCATGGCGGCGACACGGCCCGTGTTCGGTGGCGCACCGGCAGCCGCACCCGAGGCCCCACCCGCTCCAGCGGCGGCCCCGCGGCCGGTGCCGCCTAGTCCACCGCCGCCGCCGACCCCGCTCGTGGGGTAACATTCCATATACTCACGCTCGGAACCGTTCAACAACTGGTGCACGGGTGCTTTGAAGGCCTTGCCCTTGATGTCCCACAGGGCCATATCCAGCGCTCCCAGCGCGTGGATTTTCTCCCTGCCGGGCGGGTAGAACCATTCCATATACATCCTCTGCCAGAGGGTTTCGATCTGGAATGGGTTCTTTCCGATCAGGCTTCCGGCGCACTGCTCCAGCGTGTCCTTGGAGCCGCCTTCTCCGATGCCGGTGAGGCCGGCGTCGGTCTCCACCGTGCAAAGCATATTGCTCTGATTGAAAAGCTGGTTGAGGTTTGGAGGCTGATAGATCCGCACCCGCGTGATCTTCGCCGGAGGCAACGCGGCCTCGGCGTGTGGCAGACCCACGAGTGCAGTGGTTGACGCCGCCGCCATCGACTTCAGAAACAATCTTCGATTCATTACCGTTTTCTCTCCTGACCTGGTTGGCAACACAATTGTATTCAAAAACAGGCTCGGATGGAGCCGCCGGCATGTCTCAACTGCAGATTGGCGCGCGCGGTGTTGTTCTGCCAACGATACCTGCTCTTACTGGACCGAGGGATCGTCAGGCAAAAGCGGTGACGACGTAATCGGACGGTTTCTCTGCCGGCAGTTCGACCTTGAGAGTCCCAGCATCCTGAGTCCACTTGAGCCTTCCCTTGTGGGCCCAGCAACTCGATATTGCGAATCCTGGGCACGCTGTTCTTGCCGCCCAGGGCGAGCGCGGGAATCGAAGCCTCTTTGCCCGGCCAGCCCATGACGAAGGCATACAGCGTGTTGGCCTGGGTGGTGACACGAACATCTTCGGCGGTCGAATCCTTGCGGCTATTCTCGTTGAACCGCTGGCCTGGTACGGCGGCAAATTTCGTGCCGGGGCCGTCGCCGAAGATCTTCCACGGACGGGTGCTATAAATGCCTTCGCTATTGACCGCCATCCATCGGGTGATCTCATCCAGGATCTTGAGTTCCCTGGAATCCAACTCACCACTGTTGGGCAAGGGGGAGTTCAGCATCAAGTTGCCGTCGCGGCTGACGATGTCGCAGAGCAGGTCGATGACCTGTTTCGGCCTTTTGCATTCGAGGTCGCGTTTGTAGTGCCAATTGCCAATGCAGGTGTCGGTCTGCCATGGGTTCGCCATGAGCCGGTCGGCAACCCCGCGCTCAATGTCGAAGACACAGGTTCCGGTGTCGCAGTCGGTCCCTCCCTTGCTCGTATAGACAGCTTCCACTTTGCCGCCGTGGACCTTCGCACTCACGTTGTAGAGATGGGACACCAGATGGTAGCTGACCTCCGGATACATAAGGCCACCGTCATTGTAGAGCAGGTCGGGCTGGTGCTTGTCGATCAAGTCCTTGATACAAGCGAAGTAGTGTTGTTTCCATGTGAGTGGAACCTCACGTCTGCCAACTCCGCCGCCTCGGCCGCCTGGCCCCGGCGTCAGGAATTCCTTCGAGTACTCGTGATACAGATCGGCATACTGCGGATCCGCTCCATCGTAGGGGACGCCAGCCATGGGCCCGGTCTGGTCGCTGCCGTGAGAAACCGTCCACCAGAGGTAGCTGAATGCCACGTGCTCACTCACGGCGAACCTCAAGCCCTGCTTCTGTGCGGCCTGTTTCCATAGACCGACAATGTCCTTCTTCCTATTGCCGCCTGCACTTGCTCCTCTCCGAACCGCCCTGATCCGGCCGCCGCAAAGTCCGCCGGATACCGCGACACTACCGCTAGAAACTGACCCTCATAGCAAACTGTATCACCCGGGGGCCGCGATCTGCAGTGACCTGGCCGAACAGCGTGTTGATCTGATTCAGGTTCGCGTCGAATTTTGCCGCCGCATTCACAGTCGACCATTGAGCGTGGTTGAAAGCATTGTAGAACTCACCACGCAATTGAATCTGGCCTTTCTCGATGACGCGGAAGTTCTTGAATACGGACAGGTCCCACTGGTTCTGTCCAGGACCTCGAAACACATCCTTGGCAGCGGTGCCGATATAGCCCAGCGGGGGTTCCGAGAACACGCTCGGATTAAACCACCGGGTAACGGAATGGTCGCCATATCCCAACTGCGGATTGCCGGTGACATTGATTCTCTGTCCATCGCCGCCCCCGATCAGATCAACGCCGCTTACAGTGCTAAAAGTGACGCCCGTGGGAGCGCCGCTCGCGAAGGTTGTTGTCCCTGAAACATTCCAATGCCCCAGGACGCCGCGAACAAACGGATTGGACAGGTGCTGAGAGCCTGGAATTTCATAGAGCCACGCGAAATTCACGATGTGGGTGCGGTCAAACGATGACTCACCGTAGTCCATCAGGACTCGGCTTGCATAAGTAGGCAACGTCGCGCCGTCGGTTGAACCGTAATCCATGGATTTGGACCAGGTCCAATTCGCCTTGAACTCCAGCCCGTGTGAAAACCTCCGATTCGCCTGCGTCTGGAGAGCGTAGTAGCTCGAATTCCCGACAGGCTCCTTGTAAGTGATACTCCCCAAGCCGGTGTACGGCTCAAGGAAATTGTCGGAAAGCGGCTTGCCAGTCGTCGGGTCCTGGCTGCTGGCGAGAAACCTCTCACCGTATGGAAGCGCGTTCAGGTTTTGGGACATCATAAGGTGACGTCCCAAATTGCCAACAAAAGCCACATCAATCACGGTTGCGAAGCCGACCTCCCGCTGAACGCCGGTGCTGAAACTATAGCTCTGTGCCATTTTGGAATCGTCTATCCCGAGCACAGCGGATGGAAAGAGAGTGCCCGCAGTGCTCACGAACGTGGCGAGTGTTCCATAGTAGGTCGTCGGCGTATACGAGAGCGGTGGCATCGATTGAAAGCTGTTAGAACAGCAGAGGCCCGGTTCGCTGCTTGGCAAATAACTGATTCCGAACCCTCCCCTGACGGCTGTTTTGCCATTACCGGAAACGTCCCACGCAAAGCCGAATCTGGGTGCTGCAACTATGGCCTGCTCATTGGTGAGGCCCCGCGGCACTCCAGGTTGACCGACCACTAGCATTCCATCTGCGGGGTTGCCCACTCCGGGCACAATGGCGCCTATATACGCGGCCGGTAGCTGCGCCCCTGTCAGTGGGTTAACCGCAACACGCACTCCCGCTGAATTTATGGCAGGAGTGTAGAGCACGGATGCCTGGGCCGGGTTCCAGGCAGCGGGGCTGAAGCCGGCCATGAGATTGCTACGCTGGTACCACGGAAGCCGCGTTGTAAAACGCACTCCCAACTCGAAGGTGAGTCTCTTGTTTGCCCTGTACGAATCCTGTACATACTCTTCGTATGCTTTTTCGCGGAAATCTGCGCCGATGCGTTTCTGGCTTTCCGTATACGTGTCGAAAACCCCAAGAAGGGCGTTCGAATAGCCGTAGCCTGTATCGAACGGGTTGTTCACATCGTGGCCAAACGTGAAATTGCCTGAAAATGCCGTCCCGGGATTGCCTTTCCACATCCGAGAAATATAGAAATCGAGTCCTGCCTTAAACGTGTGTTTGCCGACAACCTTGGTGATGTTGTCGGCGATCGTGAAAACGGTACTCGCGCCATCTTTCGGAGCGCGAGCGTCATACGTATATGCAGCCGCATCCGGAACATCGGAGAAGCTCATGGCCGGTATCATGTCGTATGCATTGGCGGCTGGATACCATTGCCCCAGCCCCTGGAGACCGTAGGTCGACCGCTCGATCTTTGGCCACCCGGCTGCTGTATTGAGCGGACCAGCCGGTTCATCCCAGTGAAACATGCCAAAAGTCGTTTCGTTAAGCAATGTAGGACTGATATTGTACATCAAATTGATCATTGGGGTTTCCATCCGGTAATCGGCAAAAGCCTCGACCAATCCCCAAGCCGGCCCAGGAGGGCCGCCAACCGCGTAGCCTTGGGAGTGTTGATTAATTTGATTCATATGTCCGTACATCCGCAGCTTATCTGTCAAGTTAAAGTCCAGTCTATATGTATACTGATTGATGCGGCTGAGGGGAGTCTCCTGGAACACGTAATTGTAGTTACCACCGGTAACGGCCCTGTTGGTAAAGTTGGGTAGGGGGAAGACACTAAGAAGGTCCTGCCCGTAAGCGCTAATCTGGCTCGCGGGAACAATGTTGCCGGGAAACGGGGCGGCAGTATTGGACGGCTTGACCGGAATCAAGGCTCCCCCCACCGTGACACTCTGAGAAAAATTACCGGTGCGTTCCAGCGCCGTGGGCATGGTGACTTCTTGCAGTGTGCCAGGAACACCCGCGTATTCATATTGATCGTTGAAGAAGAAAAACACCCGGTTCCTGAAAGCGTTGTTGAACTTCTTCCAGAATGGAAGCAAGTCCCAGAAAGGCCCTCCGATGCTCCCGCCGCCAATAGCATATCTATATTTCGGTCTTACGACATTGTTGAGATTGTTGAAGTAGTCGTTCGCGTTCAGATCCTCGTTACGAAGATATATGTATAAATCGCCATGAAATTCTTTGGTGCCCGCCTTGGTCGTCAAATTGATGGTAGATCCGCCACTTTGGCCATATTCGGCCTGGTAGTTCGAAGTCTTAATGTGGATTTCGGATATCGAATCCAAAGCTTGATCTATCTGGAGTTCACCCTGGTTGGATGTATCCGAGGCCATAATTCCATCCTGGGTCGGAATCGAGGCGCTCCAGCGCGCTCCGTTTATACTCGAATACCCCCCATCAACTGAGGTTGGCGCGGCCGGGTCGGTACCTCCGGAAATTCCCGGAAGACTCCTCATCAGCCCGATAAAGTTTAATCCTCGAGCGAGGAGAGCTCCGACTTCATGTGTGTCAAGGTCGCTCGAACGTTCCGCGCTCTCGGTTTGAACGGGAGTGACGGCGGCTTCTACGGTCAGTGACTCGGTGGTACTGCCGACAGCCAGAGTGAGCGTCCCGACCGACCTTCTCTCACCGGCCGTGAGGACAATGTCCTTTTGTTCGAGCCGCTGGAAACCAAGGACCTGAACGGAAATGGTGTAGGTACCCGGCGCCGGGACGCCCAGAAACAAGAAGTTCCCGCTAGCGTCGGATTTCTGGGTCTCTACGACAACCGTAGTGTCCTGGTTCGTCAGGGTCAGGCTGGCGCTTGGCACGCCAGCTCCGGTTGAGTCGGCCAGAAGGCCGGCTATAGTGGCTTCCGTTTGAGCGAAGACCGGCGTGGACAGAATGGTTACGAAGGCCGCCAGAGCGAGTGCCACATAAGCGAGGCCTTTTTGCGGGCATGGAGCCGCGCTGGCGCGCTGGGCCGAAGAGTCGATAACTCGATGGGCGGTTGCCCGGAATAGTGGAACGGGCCGAGAGGGGTGCATTTTCTTTGTTACCTCCAAACTTAAGAATGCCAGGGAGCATGAATAAAAAATAGCCGTAAAGACCCGCCGGGCAAGCGCTGGGATTGGCTTCAGCCTGCCAGTTGGGCGTCTTTCAGATAAGTACGCAACTGTTGCAGATCCCGCTTCATGGCGGCGAAGACGTCGTTCTGACTCATCGTAAGCTTAAGGCTGCCGTTCTCCGCCCCACCAAGCCGGTATTCGAAGTGGAGTTGCACCGGTCCCGAGAAGCTGGCCTCTTTCACCATGCCGAAGTACTGCTGAAAGTGAACCATCCCGGTGCCGAGGGGCACGAAATTGCCGTTCCACCTACCGGCTGCATTTTTCGTCCACATGCAATCCTTTATGGCGATGCCACGGAGGTGCGGTTTCGAAATATAGAAGCTGTTGATCCAGCCGCCCAGGCCGCCCTCAAGGGTTGCATGCCCGACGTCATAATTGACAGCAACGGAGTCGGGGTCGAAATCCCGAAGGATAATATAGAGATCCCAGATCGATGCGCCTACGACGCCAGCGCCGGAATGAGTGTGGTACATCGCCGTCACGCCATACTTCTTATTCAGGGCGGCTAGTTTCGCGACGCGCGGTTTCAGGGCTTCAAGTTGCTCCGCCAGCGGGAATTTGTAATCGTACGTGAAGCCACCCCAACGGTAGCGGTGGATGCCCAGTTTCACCATGCTACGAAGAACGTCTTCCGCGTAAGGCGAGTCGGGGTCCACGATGTCCGTGGTGATCATCGGCACGTCCAGACCGTGCTGGTGGATGATGCCAACCAAAGCCGGCAAATCCCGCCCAACCTGAGCCGGCTCCACGTGCCCGCCTTTTCGCACAGCGATATCGATGCCATCGAAGCCAATTTCCGCAGCTCCTGTGGCGAGGGCTTCGCCTTGCAGGAATTGGAGGTGCTTGGAAAAGATGCAGACTTTCAGGCCGTCGGCAGGCGCCGAAGGTGAGGGAGATGCCACAACCAAGCCGGCTGCCGCGGCCAACAAGTTGCGCCGGGAAATATCGGGTAAACCCAACCTAGACGCACGCTGCATAATGGCCTCAGACTTTCTCCGGAATCCGAAACTCTTTGCGGTGACTCGGCATCAGGTACTTGTCGTTCACCGCATTGTCGGTGAATCGCTCAGTTTCGCCGTCGAAGGTGAGTAGGCGCTTACCCGCCCGATAGGCGAGATTGCCCAGGTGAACCAAGGAGGCGCTGTAGTGGCAGATGGCGATGTCGGCGTTCGGCGCCTGGCGGCTGCGGATGCAATCCACGAAGTTCGGCTGGTGCCATTTATCCGGGAAGTAGCCCTTGTCCTGGTCCACTATCTTGCCGTCCTTCTCAAACACCTGCCAGCCGCACCCGTGCCGGCCGAGAAACATCAGCCGCTGAGAACCGAAGATCTCGATGCGGCAAGAGCTCTGCGGCCAATACGGCCATTTGGTTCCCGTGCGCACTTCCTGGGGGAACTTCGCCATGTATGGGTGGTTCGAGCCGCACTCACAGTCCATGACGAAGTTACCGTAGTCGTAAGTGACCACCTGCAGGTCGGGGGTTTCGCGCTTGTCGTCGAAGGCGAGTCGCCCACCCGCGCAGTAGACCGACTTCGGATGCGGCGGGTCGCCAAGCGCCATGCGTGCGAGGTCGAGTTGGTGGCTGGCATCGTCTGAGAGTTCGCCGCCGCTGTAGTCCCAATAAGTTCCCCACGACCGCCTCAGCCGCGTTGTCGAAAACGGCCGTTCCGGCGCGGGGCCCTGGAAAAGGTCCCAGTCGACGCCCGGCGGCACGGCCGATGGCGGACTCTCCCTCCATTGGCCGCCACCGGGAAGCATGTTGTACACCTTTACCAGCCGGATCTTCCCGAGTTTGCCGGCCTTGATGTAGTCGCGGGCGGTGGCGGCGTATGGGCCGCTGCGATTCTCGAAACCGACCTGCACGATGCGCTTGTACTTCTTCGACGCCTCGATCAGCCTGCGGCCTTCCAAGAATGTCAGCGTCGGACTCTTCTCCACGTAAACATCCTTGCCCGCCTGGCACGCCCAAATGGAGGCGAGCGCATGCCAGTGCTCCGGTGTCGCCACCACAACTCCATCCACGTCCTTGTCCTCAAACACTCTGCGCATATCGACCACGCGCTTCAAGTTAGAGCCGGGAAGCGCTTGCAGTTCCTTGGTGATCTGTGCTCCCTGCGAATCTTGTACGTCGCAGATGTACTTAAACTGAGTGTTTTCGACGTTGGCCAAATTCCTGGCCAGGTAGGATCCACGCTGACCGGCGCCGATCAGCGCCAGCACCACCTTGTTGTTCGGCGATTGCGCGCGTCCCGTAACCGCTGAAAGAACCGCCGATCCTCCAGCCAAGGTTACGAAGTTCCGTCTCGTGACAGGTCCCATTCCGTTCTCCTTCTCGATCTTGCAGCGTCGGCCTTTACCCCGACGCGCCGATTCACGCGGCACGGGAACCTCCCCCGTCCACGTTCTTTGACACAGAAATCTGAAATATCAGTACGAAAATCACTATACATCCGCGTCCATTTCTTGTCAAGCCTTTTCTGGCAGCTTTTTCTGGCAGGAATTTCGGGCAGGGAATTGCCAGAAGGCCGGAACCCAGGCGGGCGGAGTTGGTTGGAATTGCCGGGCAGGGCGCCGTACCAGTCGTGTGTCGAATGATGGCGGGCCTTGGTAGATGCTTGATGGTGGCCAGGGGCTTCGGATATCCCTGTTCCTGGAGGTACAACCAGATGGGCGGAAAGCAAGTGCGGTAATCGCCTGTGTTCTGAAGGTCTATAGGGAAGGGGCCAAGTGCAGGAAAACACCTGCATATTGACACGTAAAGCAAAAAAGGGTTAAGCTACCAACTGTTATAACAGTACAATTGGAAGGCGCTGGGGCTGGCCCGAGTCCGGATCAATCGCGCGCCTTCGTCGGATATGCGAAGCCTCTTGCCTGGCGGGTCGACTCCGGTGCCGTGGGCGCGCCGGTTTGCCTGGGCATTCGCGATCCCGACCAGTGTTTAGTGGATGAATTATGAATCTAACCAACAAAGTTTGTCTAATCACGGGCGGCAGCGGGGGCATAGGTTCGGCCACCGCAATCGAGTTTGCGCGCCGAGGCGCGGGCATCGCAATTACAGGTCTGCCCACGGATATAGATGCGGCGGAAAGAGTCAGAGCAGCCGTGGAGAACCTTGGGGCATCGTGCTTGTGCATCAGCGGAGACGTCGGCGAGCCCGGCGAGGCCGCGCATTGCGTCCAGGAGACTGTCGAAAGGTTCGGCCGGCTGGACGTGCTGGTTCACTGTGCTGGAGCGGCGGCGCCAGGCGGATTGATGAAGGTCAGCCCGGAGACGTGGTATCGTGCGTTTGACGTTCATGTTCACGCCATCTTTCACCTGTGCCGCGCCGCCGTGCCATACATGATCGAACACCAGGAAGGCGCGGTCGTGTTGATATCGTCGTCGGCCGGTTTACGGGGTTGCGCCGGCGCCATCGCTTACGGAGTGGCCAAAGGAGTGGTTCCGCAGTTCGCTCGCAGCGTGGCGCGCGAACTGGCGGAACACAAGATAAGAGTGAATGCGGTCGCACCGGGCATTATTCGAACGCGTTTTCAAGATTACCTGACACCTGAACAGGTGCTGGATAATATTGGGAATCGTATTCCTCTGCGGCGGGAAGGGAAGCCGGAAGATGTCGCAGCCGCTATCGTCATGCTGGCCGAGAACGACTTCATCACGGGCGAAACCGTGGCCATCGACGGCGGAATGACAATGCGGATCGCGTGAGCATGCGGCAACTGTTGCCGGCACGAGTGAGGGCCATCGGCGGATACTAGAGTCATGAGAGACAAGAAAGAGCAGCCCCAATCATCCGACAGCCTCGGCGAACGCGCCTATCAGCACATTCGAAATCGGATCCTGCGCGGTGAGTTCCCGCTCGGCGCGGCGCTGTCGCGGCGCGAGCTGGCGCGGGAATTGGGCATGAGTTTCGTGCCCGTGTCCGAAGCGCTACAGCACCTCGAACGCGATGGCCTGGTGGAGAGTGCGCCGCGCGCGGGCACCCGCGTTCGCATGCCGACCCCGAACGATATCCGCGAGCGCTACATACTGCGTGAAGCCTTGGAGTGCGAGGCAGCACGGCTTTTCGTCGAACTGGCCGGCGACGACGACAAAGCCGAACTGGTAGCGATGGGCCGCCGAGTCGATCAGTTATATTCCTTTCTTCCGGACGCGGACCGCGAATTCGCATACTCCGTCCATGCGTATCACATGGCCTTCCATATGCGGATCGCCGAGGCGAGTCGCTGTAAGCTATTGCGTGACGCCATCGAGCGCGATCAAGTGCTCATCTTCAACTGCCTGTTCGATACTGCGGCCCACCAACGCTCGTTTCCGTCCCACTCCGAATTGGCCCAGGCCCTTACCGGCGGCGAGGTCATGGAGGCCGACGCGGGCATGCGCCGTCACATCCGCTTTGGGCTGGATCGAGTGCTGGCGGGGATCCGGCCGCCGGCGGCGCCGAACAGTTGGCGGCGTCGAAGACCGCTCCCGAAGCAGGAACTGGAAGTCGTAGGAGCAAGGGAAGGCGGCTAGGTGCGGCTATTTTCGAAGGAGGCAGCAGACACATGAACCGAAGGATCTTTCTCCTGGGAGGAGGCGCCGTGCTGGCGGCCGGGGCAGCGCCGTCGGATCAGGTTGTTCTCGGCGTGATCGGCGCTGGAGGGCGCGGTACGTTAATGATGACGACCTTCCAGAAGGACCCGGCCGTTCACGTCGGGGCCATCTGCGACGTCTACGAACCGAACCTGGAGCGCGGCATTTCAACCGCGAAGAAAGCGCAGGCCGCGGCTCCCACGGCGTACCGCAACTACAAGCAGCTTCTGGCCGACAAGGACATCCAAGCGGTGCTCATTGCGACTCCCGAGCACTGGCACGCGCAGATGGTGCTGGATGCGCTGGCGGCGGGAAAAGACGTTTACGTGGAGAAGCCGCTGTGCCAGACGCCGGAGCAGGGCGTGGCCCTGGTGGAGGCCGAGAAGAAGACCAAGCAGATCGTGCAGGTCGGCATGCAGCGCCGCAGTTACGACCTGTTTCTCGCCGGCCGCGATATCGTTGCTTCGGGCAAACTCGGCAAAGTGCGCATGGTGCGGTCGTGGTGGCTCAATAACTATCTGGGCGGGAGGAAGGCCACCAAACTTGACGGGGTGCTGGATTGGGAGCAGTGGCAGGGTCCGGTCAAGAGGCGCATTCCGCTCGATCCGGACATTTTCCGAAACTGGCGTAACTACGCCGATTACGCCGGTGGCATCGTGGCCGACCAGGGCGTGCACGTCTACGACGGCATCCATTTACTCATGAACGCTAGTTGCCCGCTGGCTGTGACCGCCGCCGCGGGCAAGCCTCACAGGGAGGGTTTCGACACTCCTGAGTCGGTGGTGGTCACTGCCGAATATCCGGAAGACTTCATCGGCGTCTTTTCCATTAACTACGCCGCGATGCGGTACATAACCCGCAACGATCAGATGAATCACCTGGACGGCGACAAGGCGCGCATGGATATCGGGCGCGAAGACTGCAAGGTATACATGGAAGGGGCCGAGGAGACCCCGGCGATCTCCAGAAAGTCGGAGAAGGGCTTCAATTGGGCCACGGACCTTCACGTTCAGAATTTTCTAGAGTGCGTGCGGACGCGCAAGACGCCGACCGCACCGATGCATTTGGGATTCCAGGCGGCGCTGGTGGTGCAGATGGCGAACCTATCGCTCAAGACCGGCCGCCGTATGAAGTGGAATGCGAAGCTTAACAAAGTTGAGGCCTAGGACGACTATGATTTCTAGACGGAAATGTCTCACGGCCATGGTCGCGGCAGCGGCGGTAAACGCGCGCGCGGGAGATGGTTCCGATGACCCGGGGGGGTGCCCCTGATGGAATCCAACCTCTTCGATCTCACAGGCAAGGTCGCTCTTGTCACCGGCACCAGCCGCGGTCTGGGCCAGTTCTTCGCCCGCGCATTGGCCAAGGCCGGCGCTGATCTGATTATCACCAGCCGGCAGCCCGCCACGCTTGGTCCGTTTCAATCGGAAATCGAGGCGCTGGGCCGCCAGGCGCTGCCGCTGGCGCTGGATGTGCGCGATTACGACAGCATCCAGAAGATGGTGGCCTGCGCCATGGGACACTATGGCAAGATCGATGTCCTGGTGAACAATGCTGGCTGCAACGTCCGCAAACCGGCGCTGGAAGTTGCCTGGGAAGACTGGAACACGGTGCTCGATACGAACCTGCGAGGGACGTTCTTCGTGTCTCAAGCAGTGGCCCGCCACATGATTCCGAGGAAATACGGGCGCATTATCAACATTGGCTCGGTCACGTGTGTGTTCGGCTATGCCGGCTTGGCGCCCTATGGCGCGAGCCGCGGCGGGGTCAAGCAACTGACTATGAGCCTGGCCGACGACTGGGGCGCCCACGGCATCACTGTGAACTGCCTGGCTCCGGGGTGGTTCAAGACCGCGCAAAATGCTGTGATGTATGAGAACAAGGAATGGCTGGATTACCTGTGCGACCGCATTCCGCTCAGACGCCCTGGCCAGCCGAGCGATTTGGATGGAGCCATCGTCTTCCTGGCTTCCGATGCCAGCGAGTATGTCACCGCCCAGACCTTGCTGATTGACGGCGGCATCTCCGGGGGCGCCACCCGGGCAATGCCGAAAAAGAAGTGAATCGCTGCCATGAGAGATTTGTGCGCTCAAACCAGTCTGACATAGAACCGGGTTGTTCCACCTCATTCCGATTATGCTCACAATGACCGGCAAAACGAACGGTGGCCCAGGGGATGAGGCAGTCCTGGAAGCGCACCCGCTCGGCCTGCGTTGGCTGATGATCGGCTTTGCGTTCTCTGCCACGATCGTCAATTACTTGGATCGTCAGATCCTCTCGGTCGTTGTCACCTCTCCGGACTTCAAGGCGGCCGTGCCGCTGACCGAGGAAGGCTACGGCTACGTCGCTTCGGCGTTCATGCTTGCCTACGCGGTCGTGAACGGTCTATCGGGCCCGTTCATCGATTACGTCGGCACCCGCGTCGGTTATGCGTGCTGTATGCTCTGGTGGTCGGTGGCCGCCATCCTGCACATCTTTGCTCGGGGAGTGCTTTCGCTGGGCTGCTTTCGTTTTCTACTCGGCGCCGGCGAGGCGGGCAACTGGCCGGCGGCGGCTAAGCTGGTGACCGAATGGTTCCCGGCAAGGGAACGGGCGCTGGCCTCGGGCATTTTCAATAGCGGCGCGTCCATCGGCTCGGTCGTTTCCACACCGATCATCGCCTGGGTTGTGTTGCGCTACAGCTGGCGGAGCCCCTTTATCGCCATGGGTGTGCTCGGCCTCCTGTGGCTGGCGGCGTTCTGGTTCACGTATCGCGTGCCAACCAATGTCGAGGCGGAAGCTCGACAGGCGCCGGTGCCTGCCTGGAAGCTGCTCTCCACGCGCTTCGTACTGTTCTTCACGCTCTCGAAAGTTTTCATGGACCCCGTGTGGTATTTCTTTGTCTTCTGGTTTCCCAAGTACCTAAGCGAGGTGCATCACTTCAGCCTCAAGGAAATCGGCTGGAAAGGCTGGATACCGTATTTCACGGCAGCGGTTGGCAACATTGCGGGCGGTGCGCTGACGGCGGGGCTGATTCGCCGCGGCATCCCCGTGCCAACCGCGCGCAAGACCAGCACCGCCGTTTTCGCGTTGATGATGCTCAGCACGATCCCCGCCATCCTGACCTCGAACGCGCCGCTGGCCATCGCGCTGCTGTCGCTCACCACCTTCGGCTACACCGGTTACACGGCCAACACGCTGGCGTTTCCCGCGGACGTGTTTCCCAAGAACAGCGTGGGTTCCGTATGGGGCCTGTCGAGCATGGGAGCCGGATTTGGCGGCATGCTGTTCATGGGGCTGTCGGGCTGGCTGATCGGCCGTTTCGGATACACGCCGGTGTTCATCGGCTACGGCATTATGCCGCTGATCGCCCTGGCCATCGTTCTATTCTTGATTGGGCCGCTGAGGCCAGCTAGACCAAACGAAGATGAAAGCGCTAATACTCAAGGAATATAAAAGACTCTGCATCGAGGACGTGCCGATACCAGAGCTTGGGCCAGAGGACGTGCTCGTTTCAGTCAAAGCCTGCGGGATTTGCGGCAGTGATGTTCATGGCATGGATGGCAGTACGGGTCGGCGCAGGCCGCCGGTCATCATGGGACATGAAGCTGCCGGCGTCATCGCTGAGGTTGGGGCCGGAACTGCGAACTGGAAGCCGGGCGACCGGGTAACATTCGATTCCACGATTTACTGTGGCCGCTGCGACTTCTGCCGAAGAGGCCACATCAACCTCTGCAGTCGGCGCCGTGTGTTGGGAGTATCCTGCGAAGATTACCGGCAGAACGGCGCGTTCGCCGAATACGTGGCCGTCCCACAACACATTCTCTATCGGGTTCCGGAAGCGCTGGCCTTCGAGCAAGCGGCCTTGGTCGAGCCGTTGTCCATCGCTTTCCATGCCGCAGGACAAACACCCCTGACGCTCAACGACACGGCTGTGGTGGTTGGCGCGGGGATGATCGGCCTGACCCTGATCCAGACTTTGCGCGTGGCAGGGTACGGATGCATTATCGCGGCGGACATAGCCCAGGACAAGCTGGCCCTGACAGCTAAACTGGGCGCGACTCACACCGTGGATTGCGCCGATGGGAAGGCTTTGGAGAAGATACTTCAGCTCACTCACGGATGTGGAGCGGATGTCGCCTTTGAGGCCGTCGGCGTTGCTGCCACTGTGGATTTGGCGGTCCGCTGCGTCCGCAAGGGAGGTGCGGTAACACTGGTTGGCAATGTGTCGCCGAGCGTCCCACTGCCTCTGCAAGTAGTGGTCACGCGGGAGCTAACGCTCACCGGTTCGTGCGCATCGGCTGGTGAATACCCGGCGTGTCTGGACATGATGGCGCGCGGCGCGGTTCAGACGGGACCGCTGCTCAGCGCAGTCGCGTCACTGGCCGAAGGAGTTGCCTGGTTCGACCGGCTCTACGCCAAAGAACCAGGATTAGTAAAAGTCGTTTTGTGCCCCTGAAGTAAAGGAATTACACCTGAATTATGCACGGTTCGAGGGCGGTTGCCGCGTCTGACGTGCTGAGCGGACGGTGTTGTTGGCTGCCTCGGTGCGCTGGCGCTAGTGTTCTGAGCCTGAATTCCGAAATACCGCCGCAGACGGCCTGTAAACCTTGAGACAACAGAGAGGTGCAGAACAATGCCGTGGACAAATCTGTTCCGCGGGAAATCACCGCTCTGCTGTCCGGCGAGCGGCTGA
>Ga0326727_10012340_pt1 | contig 19494 bp, 24 predicted proteins | sample MB2enrmetagenome_FD_207643 | JGI IMG/M metagenome (GOLD analysis project Ga0326727, IMG submission 207643) | Lab enriched peat soil microbial communities from McLean, Ithaca, NY, United States - MB29MY | ecosystem: Environmental > Terrestrial > Soil > Wetlands > Peat | place: USA: New York...
GGAAAGCAAAGCTTCAGGAGAAGATCAACCAGCTCGACTCCAAGATCCAAGCTCAACTGGAGAAAGCCAAGGAGCAACGCCAGGCGGCAGAACAGCAAGCAAAAGCGAAGGTGGAGATTTTGAAGGCTAAGGCCGCAACCTTGAAAGCCAAAGCCGCAGAGAAACACATTTAGCACCTGAAGTCGTGTAGCGCGGGCGTCCCGCCCGTTGATCTTAGCTTCCCCGGCTCAACTGCGGGCGAGACGGCCGCTATACGGACCTCAAATCGGAAAGACGCAGCGCAGGATGGCAGCCGGCGCGGAGGTGGCGTATGGAGCTGAGAGGCGAACAGCAGAAGATCAGTAGCGGATATTCCACTTCTCCTGAACCTAGAGCTCTCGTAGTGGACGAGCGCCCCGACGGGCTTGAACATTATGCCGCCATGCTCGAAGCGTATGGGTATCAGGTCCGACGCTGCCGCTCATATTGCGAGGGTGTCCGCTGTGTGGGTAGTGATTCCTTTGACTTTGTCATCGTGAGTCAGGGAACCCCTAGATTCGAGGGGAGCTGCGTGCTGAAGCGGGCCATGGAGATTGATCGCAGCCGGCCCGTTGTTGTCGTGGCGCCATGCCTGGACATGGGCTCCTACATCGAAGCCATGCAGTTGGGAGCCAAGGATTATCTGGTCGAACCCTTGACGGCCCCGGAGGTGGGCCGACTGCTGCCTCCCCAGCCGTACCTGAGCGCTGCGGCCTGAATCAGCGGAGCCTCATGGGAGGCGTATTTGAACATGAACGTGTATGGTTGACCGGGTGGCAACGGCAAGAAACACAAAAAACATGCAGCCGTAAAGGAGCAGGACAATGTCGAAAATCTCTGATGTGTTCGCAGCAGCGATAGACGAAATTAGAAAATCCTGGGGCTGGTTCCTGGCGCTAGGGATCCTGTTGACGATTCTTGGCGCCGTGTGCATCGCCAAAGCGCAGACCGCAACCGCTTTCTCAATATTGGTGTTGGGCAGGGTGCTTGTGATCAGTGGCGTGTTTTGGCTCGTCAGTGCGTTTCTCACCTTCAACTGGTCTCTGTTCTTCCTGTGCTTGCTCAACGCGCTGCTTCGGGGTGCGGTTGGATACCTGCTGATTCGGCACCCTGGCGCGGGGGCGGAAGGCGTGACCATGGTTCTCGCGGTGCTCTTCATCGTGGGAGGGCTGTTCCGCACCACTGCGGCAAGCGTTATTAAGTTCCCCTGGTGGGGGGGGACGGTGCTTGCTGGATTAGTTTCCGTGGGTCTCGGCATTTTCGTCATAGCCAATTGGGGCGTAACCAGCACCGTCTTCATTGGTATCGTGATTGGCGTCGACCTCTTGTTTGACGGCGGGGCCCTGGTAGCTTTCGCCGCCGCCATTCGCAGCTTGCCAGGCGAATGATCGCTTCGTGTGCGCCAGGGTGCTTGTCTTAGCTGCAGCATACCGCTAAGGAGCCGAAATGATGTCCGTAACTCTGATCGGTCCGGACAGAGTTCGGTCCATTGTGCAGGTCAGTGAGGAGACAACCGTGCGCGATGTTGCAACTTCCAAGTACCACCTGTTCCGGCGGACCGCGCAACGCGACGGCGTAACCATTAACCCTTTTACCACCGAGGTTGCATCCGGCGACACGGTGACTGTTGAAGGAAAGTGATTACAAGAAACCAAATCGCAATACAAGGAGGAGCTATGACAGACAGAACGAACAAACCGGTATTTGTTTACGTCGCGACTTATTCAAACTACGACGACGCCAAGGCTGACTATGGAGAGGTGAAGCAGCTTTATTTTGACGGCGTCATTGGCGTGTTCGACGCGGCAGTGATCAGCAAAGACGTTACAAGCCAAGTGAAGATCCACAAGACCGAGATGCCGACGCAGTACGGGGCATGGGGTGGCTTGGCAGTGGGAGCGTTAGTCGGCATCTTTTTCCCACCCTATCTGGTTTGGGAACTTGCGGCTGGCGCGGCTGCGGGCTCTCTGATCGGGCACCTGTGGGCGGGAATGTCCCGTTCGGATCTGAAAGAGATTGGCGAAACGCTTCAGGCAAGTACGGCAGCTCTGATCGTGGTTGGCCGGTCGAGGTTGCAAGAAGTCTTGCAAAAAGTAACTAAGCGTGCCGCGAAGCAGTTCGAGAAGCAACTGAATACCGATGTCGAAGCCTTTGACAAGGCCCTCACCGAGGCCGTCAACATGTTGCTGAAGGAGGCATAGCAAATCATCACGGACAGAATGCTGGTAGCGGTTTTTGATAACCTGAGCAAAGCTCAACAAGGGTTGGGAGCGCTTGGGCAGTTGGATCTCGACGGTACCATCACTGTTTACGCCCAGGCGGTGGTGGTGAGAAATCCCGACGGTACAACGATGGTAAAGCAAAGTGATGCGCGAGGCCCGTTCCGGTCCCTTGTCGGGACTTCACTGGGGGCCCTCATTGGTCTGCTGGGAGGTGCGCCCGGTGTGGCCATCGGCGCTAATGTAGGCTTTTTTGCCGGGGGCACGGCCGACTTGAACAGAGCCAGGATTGGAGAGGACTTCGTTGATGATGTGGCCAAGGCTCTCTCGCCCGGCCGGGCTGCAGTTGTTGCTGAGATTGAAGAAGACACAACTGGTCCTGTGGACACCCAGATGGAGGCAATAGGGGCCTCTGTTTTCCGCCGCACCCTATCCGAGGTCAGACACACCATCCATGACGATCACATCGCTGCCATCAAGGCCGACCTAGCGGAAATTAAGGCAGAATACGCCCAGGCTCACGCAGAGCGAAAAGCCAAGCTCCAGGAGAAAATTAGCCAGCTCGAGTCGAGACTGCAGGCACAGTTACAAAAGGCCAAAGAGCGCCGCGAGGCAGCGGAGTGCGAGGAGCGCGCTAAAGTCGAGTTACTTCAGGCAAAGGCGGCGGCCGCCAAAGCCACGGCGGCTGAAACACACATTAAGCCATAGTAGCCGTCCTGAGGAGGATCGCCGATGCCGCCAAGCAGTTTGACAAACAATTGAATACCGACGTGCAGGCTCGTAGAAGGAGAGAAACCATCATGCAACGAATGCTGGTAGTAGTATTCGAGGACGAGAGCAAAGCCCACGAAGGGGCGAAGGCGCTTCGGCAGTTGGATCTTGACGACCGTCTTACTGTTTACCGCCACGCGATAGTGGTGAAGAATCCCGACTGCACGGTAACGGTGAGGGAGATTGATGACCGGGGACCGTTTGGCCTTCTAGTCGGAACTGCACTCGGAGCACTCCTAGGTGCACTAGGCGGGCTCGCGGGCATTGGTATCGGCGGAACGGTCGGGTTAGTTGCTGGCGGCGCGGTGGACCTGCGTAACGGCTGGGTTGCTGAGGACTTTGTTGATGATGTGGCCAAGGCTCTCTTGCCGAACAGGGCGGCAGTTGTTGCAGAGATTGAAGAGGACACGACTGCTCCTGTGGACGCTCAGATGGAGGCAATAGGGGGCACTGTATTTCGCCGCGCCCTTTCAGAGGTTAGACACACTATTCATGGTGAGCACATTGCGGCTATGCAGGCAGACTTGGCTCAAATGAAGACAGAACATGCTCAGGCTCGCGCTGAGCGAAAGGTGAAGCTCCAGGAAAAAATCAACCAGCTCGACTCGAAGCTTCAGGCGGAGTTGCAAAAGGCCAAAGAGCGACTCGAGGCTGCGCAGCGCGAGGCCCGGGCTAAAGTCGAATTACTCCAGACAAAGGCGGCAGCGGCAAAAGCGAAGGCGGCGGAGAAACACATTGAGCTGTAGCGGCGTAGGGGGCAACCCTTGGAGTTGTTCCCAATGCGGGCCACAAGGGTGTGTATGAAAACCTCAGTCTGCGATTAGTCCGAGGGCCACCCCTACAAGCGGAGGTTCACCGATGAAATCTAACATTAAGCTGGGAAAAATCGCGGGAATCGAGATCGGGCTTCATTACAGTTGGTTCATCATTGCTGCTCTGATCGCGTTTTCTCTCGGGGAGCGTTTTCATCACGTCAACCCCAGTTGGAGCACAGGCCGAGTCTGGATCGCGGCGTTGCTCACCGCACTTCTGTTCTTTGTCACCTTGCTATTGCACGAACTTTCCCATTCGCTGGTGGCCCAGGCGCGCGGATTGAAGGTGAAGTCGATCACCCTTTTCGCACTCGGCGGTGTTTCCCAAATCGAGGAGGATGCCAAGGACGCGAAAACAGAATTCTGGGTCGCGATCGCCGGACCCCTCGCCAGCCTGGCTGTTGGATTCGGCTGTATCGCCATCGCGGCCGGACTGGGGTGGCATCCTCCGACCGAGCCGCGCACGGCGGTGACTGCAGTCCTCGTTTGGCTGGGATATATCAACGTGGGTCTTGGGATTTTCAATATGGTTCCCGGGTTTCCGCTGGATGGTGGCCGCGTGTTCCGCGCCATCGTGTGGGCAATTAGCAAGAACGCCGACCGCTCCACCCGCATCGCCGCGCGCCTTGGCCAAGTCGTGGCCTTTCTTTTCATTCTTTATGGGTTATGGAGCTTTTTTGGCGGTGCCGGCTTTAACGGGCTGTGGATTGCCTTCATCGGCTGGTTCCTGATGGACGCGGCCCAAGCTAGCTACGCTCAGGTGGACGTTGCGGCCGCCTTTCGCGGCATGCGCGTCTCCGAGGTGATGTCCCGCGACTGCGCCATCGTCAATCGCGGTATGAGTTTGCAGGGGTTTGTGGACACCTACGTTTTGCGGACCGGCGAGCGCTGCTTCGCCGTGGCGGACGGTGGCCGCTTGGTAGGCCTCATTACTTTACGGGATGTAGGCGCTGTCCCCCGCGACCGTTGGGAAAGCACCACGGTGCGGGAGGCCATGCGACCACTCAAGGAGCTGCACGTCATAGCCCCTGACACGCAGGTGTTGGACGCGTTGAAACTCATGGCCGGCAACGATATTAACCAGCTCCCGGTGGTCGCGAATGGCGCTTTGCAAGGGATCCTCTCCCGATCTCATCTTATGCAGTTGTTGCGAGCCCGTTCTGAGTTGCAATCGCCGGCCACACATCATGTTCCACCCCCTCGAATGAATCAGAGAGGTGTAACACCGTAGGCCCCGCATGCGTATTCTCGCACAACTCGTAATTCCCGACTCGGCGGGGACGTTTATGCAGGGGCTGGGGAGACTGGGACTAATCCGACTTGGAGTGGTCGTGCTTGGCATGGTCGTGGTTCCCGACTCGGTGTGGACGTGGATGCACGGGCTGGGGGGACTTGGATTGGTCCTGCTTGGCCTGGCTGACAATACCCCTTTCGTCTCTGCCCCGCCAGGAAGCGAGGACGTCTTCCTCATTCTGCTTTCGGCACATCACCGCCAGTGGTGGGTCTATTACGCCTTGATGGCTACGGTGGGGGAGGTGCTCGGCGGATATTTAGGCTACCGGCTGGCCGCAAAAGGCGGCCAGGAGACCTTCGAAAAGAAGGTGGGGAAACCGCGCGCAGAAAAAATCTACAAGCAATTCGAGAAACGCGGATTCCTGACGATGTTCACCGGCTCCATCTTACCGCCGCCCTTTCCTTTCAGTCCCATGGTGATGGCGGCTGGGGTGATGCAGTATCCGCGCAAGAAGTTCTTGTCCGCGCTTTTCACTGGGCGTACTACGCGTTTTCTTATCGAGGCCTTTCTGGGAAGGGTCTATGGTCAGCAGATGATCGCCTTCTTCTCGCGCCACTACCGGCCCCTGTTGTATGTCCTGATCGCAGTGTTAGTGACCGCCGGCGTAGGAACCGTGGTCTATTTCAAATGGTACAAACCCAAGCAAAAACGCGGAGGCGAAGCACGCCTTGCCGGCGGGAAGGAAAAGACCGTCTCCAGCAGCCAAGGTGTACAATGAAAACCTCCAAGGCACCCTGGGGAGCGTCCAGGAATCCCGCCTCGAACAGTGAGTTGTCGAGATGAAACCACCAGATCCAACGAGCCAAGTTGCCCCGAAAAAAATCTTGTTCGCCACAGATTTCTCATCCGCGTCAACGGCAGCGCTGCCACACGCCATCTCTTTGGCAGGCCACTACGGGTCTAACCTCTATTTCGCTCACGTTATCTCTCTCGAGTACCCGGATTTCCCTCCACCAGAGGAGAGCGCGGCGAAGCTGCAGCAGGCCCGCGAACTAACAGAACGGGAACTGAAGCGCTTGCTTGAGGCAGCTCGGCAAAAAGGCATTTCGTGCCAGCCTTTGATTGGAGAGGGTACGATCTGGAACGTTCTTTCCGAAATGATCCACAAAAACGGCATCGACCTTATTATCGTGGGAACTCACGGACGTCGAGGCTTGAAGAAGCTACGGCTAGGCTCGGTCGCGGAGGAGGTACTTCGAATGGCGCCTTGTCCGGTGCTCACGGTTGGCCCGAAGATCTCGGAAACGTTCTCGGCGGACATCCAACTAGCTCACGTACTCTACGCCATAGAGTTCGCGCCTGATACCAGCCATGCCGCAGCCTACGCTGTTTCGCTGGCCGAGGAATACCGCGCCAAGCTTACGTTCATTAAAATCCTTGAGGACACAGTTGCGTCCCCGGAGCTGAAAGCCCAAATCCAGGAGCCTGTAAGGCATTGGATGGACGATCACGTCCCGGCAGCGTCAGTTTTACGCGAGCGCACCAGTTTTGAGCTTGGGTTCGGCCGTGCGGCAGAAGGCATTCTCAAATTCGCCTCGGACCGCGGCGTGGATTTGATCGTGATGAGCGTGCGCCGTTTGGACCCCGTCATAGCCGCCCACCTTCCGGAAACTGACACTGCTTACGAGGTGGTCTGCACCGCCCACTGCCCGGTACTCACAGTCCGCTGATCTCGCCCGCCACAGAGAAGACTGAGAAAGAGCTCTGCGCCATAGATAATTTCCCACCAACAGAGGTGCCGGTCCAAATCACGGTCCTTCGAGGCGAAAGGCTCTTTATAGGAATGACGAGCCAACTCGTCACTGCACGCCTTTTTGCGAAGTTCGCGAATTCGTGAAGCGTCTACAAACTTTGGTGCACGAACTTAAGCATTTTGAACAGCTTGAGAATGGCACTTGCATTGCACTAACGAAACTCAGGAAAGGAGAACGTGCCAAACCAAAGGAGAAGAGCTATGAAGACTGACAGGGAAATTCAGATTGATGTTCTCGACGAACTCCGGTGGGAGCCGAGCGTCAACGCCACAGACATCGGGGTCACGGTGAAGGACGGCATAGTCACGCTTGAAGGTACGGTGGATAGCTGGGCCGAAAAGTGGGCTGCCGAGAAGGCAGCAAAACGGTTGCCTAACGTTAAGGGCCTTGCCGTCGAGCTCGAGGTCAAGCTGCCCAACTCCAGTGAGCGGACCGACGCGGATATCGCCCGCGCCGCCGAGGACGCTTTGCAGTGGGATATCTTGGTGCCCCGAAGCCGGATCAAGGTGACCGTAGAGAAGGGCTTCCTGACACTGGACGGGGAGGTTGACCGGCAATTTCAGCGGTCGGCTGCCGAGCGAGCGGTACATCATCTGACAGGGGTTAAGGGAGTAAGCAACCAGATCACGATTAAGCCGAAGGTAGCGCTGGCCGACGTGACAGGAAAAATCGAATCGGCACTCAAGCGCAACGCGATGCTGGATGCGCAGGAGATTAACGTGAAAACCGAAGGGAGCAAGGTCACCCTCACCGGTAGCGTGCGTTCCTGGGCCGAGCTGGACGAGGCTGCGAGCGCGGCCTGGGCCGCGCCCGGGGTCACTCAAGTTGAGAACCTCCTTACCGTGTCCTACTGAGAGTGGACGGCGTAGAGCCGAGATCTGAGATGCCGGAAGATCGGCGGTATTCGAAAAAGCGTTGCCCCTGAAGATAGACGGGTACTCGCCGGTCTTCCGGACCGAATGCAGAGAGGTGATTTATGTACGTCGTTTCCGAATATGCAACGTACGTCGTGGTGACATTCACACTAAGCGCTTTCCTGCTGGCGATCAGTGTCGTTGTTCTCACGATCAAAGACCGACTGGAGAGTCGAAGGGGCATGTCGCGGGCCTTCCAAAAGGCCGACACGCTTTTTGGGCCCCTGCCGGCGGCTGTTGTGGTGCGACACAAGAGGTCTGGCCGATAGGGAAGCCTTTGTGTCGTTGGTACTAGCAAGAGGGACCCGACGGGTGTTTTTTGAGGTGAGTGAGACAGCAGAGGAGTTGACGTGCCATGCCTTTAATTCAAAGCATCCTTTGTCCCATTGATTTCTCAGAATTCTCTGTGCCGGCTTTTGACTATGCGCAGTCGGTCGCTTCGCATTACAAAGCTACTCTATTGCTGCAACATGTGGTCGATCCGCTGAGGCCCTACTACCCTTACCATGCTTTTCCGGATGAGTACGATGAAATCTGTAGAAAACTTCGCGCCAATGCTGTGGAACAGCTTCAGGAGTTTGCCAAAACAAATTATTGCTGCGGCGTGCACATCCAATGCACGGTGCAGGACGGGGATGTAACGGGCCTGATTCTCGAAATTGCCGAGGAGAGAGCGGTGAACTTGATCGTGATGGGAACGCACGGTTTGCGAGGGATTGACCACCTGACATTGGGATCAGTAACTGAAAAAGTGTTGCGAAAGGCCCATTGTCCGGTGCTGGCCGTGCGCAAGCCAGCCCACGATTCTGCCACTCAGGCGGGAGCGCCGCACTCGGTTGACGTACGTCGGGTAGTCTGCTGCACCGATTTTTCGGAACCTTCAGAGCAAGCTTTGGAGCACGCCGTCTCCCTGGCCGCGGAGTACTCCGCCGAACTCACCTTGCTCCATGTGATGGAGGAGGTTTCGAGCTCATCCGACATCGAAGATGAAACAGCAAAAATGCTGAAACGCCTGGAGGAACAAATGTCACCCTGGGCGTACAAGAACGTCGCGACAAAGCACGTAGTGCGTATCGGCAAGGCATATCAGCAGATCATTCAGCTTGCCTTGGAGTCGCAAACGGACTTGCTTGTCATGGGTGTGCGTGGGCGCAATGCCTTGGATCTCGAAATATTCGGATCGACAACCTACAGGGTGGTGCAGTTAGGCCCATGCCCAGTCTTGGTAGTTCACATTGCCAAAGGCCGTGAAGCCAACGCGGGCAAGGCTTAGATGGTGGAGGGGCGGAGCTTTAGCCCCGCTGCGAGACAAGAAAGAGCGGAAACACGCTCCAGGGTCTAGGACCTCCAAATGCTCTCTACGGCGGGGATAAAACCCCGCCCTTCCACCAGAAATGAACAGTGCAGCTTCGGTTTAGGAGGCTAACTATGTTACGGATTGACCGCATTCTTTGCCCGGTCGATTTTTCGGTATTCTCGGCAAGGGCCTACGACTACGCGCAGTCGCTGGCGCGGCATTACCAGGCCAGCCTGTTTCTTCAGCACGTAGTCGAATTCAATCTTCCAGCGTACGCTTATTACGTCCCGGCCAGTTACATTGTCGAGCTCCAACAAGAGCTCCGCAAGGACGCCATGTTGCAACTGCAAGAATTCGCCAAGCGTCCGGTCGATTATGGCGCGCCACCCGAACGCATCCTGAACGAGGGTGCCCCGGCGAACACCATCCTCGGCTTTGCAGGCGTGCAAAAGGTGAATCTTATCGTAATGGGGAGCCATGGGCTCCAGGGGGCAGATCGCATCGCACTGGGATCGGTGACCGAGAAGGTGTTGCGCAAGGCTTCTTGTTCGGTCCTGGTGGTCCGTAGTCCGGAGCACGATTTTATTAGTCCTGGAAGTGAGCAGGATCCGATCCAGTTGCACAAACTCCTTGTCTGTGTGGATTTTTCTGAATATTCAGCCAAGGCTCTGGAGCACGCGATCTCCATAGCAGCCGAGTACCATGCCGAGCTGAGCTTACTCCATGTGCTGGAGGACATGCCCGCTTCGAAGGATCTGCAGAGCGTCACTCAGCCATTACTGGAGCGGCTCGAGCAAGCAATTCCCACAGAGGCGCGCGGACGTTGCATCATCAAGCCCTTGGTGCGCATCGGCAAGCCCTACTTGGAGATAATCCAACAGGCCGCGGAAGCGAAAACGGACGCGGTGATTATGGGAGTGCGTGGCCGGAATGCCTTGGACGTCGCCGTATTTGGCTCAACCACTCATCGCGTGATCCAGTTAGGCCCTTGTCCGGTCTTGGCAGTTCACGTTTGACCTCAAGCGGGGCATATGCACGTGTAGCGCAGACCCCAGTTTTGGGTTCCGTGACGAGCTTCAGACGTGTTCATCGTCGAAGGAGGAAGCTGTGAGATCAACGGTTCACCCTCAAACCGATATCGGCCAGCCCTTGGTCAGAGAATATCCAAAAGCAGACTGGGATAGGCTTTGGGCTCGTCATTCCCGCGGCCTCTACCGCCGAGTTCTGGGGATTGTGCGAAATCCCGAGGATGCGGAAGACGCCCTCCAAGAAGGTTTACTGTCAGCTTTCAGGAACCTCCCTCGCTTCGAGGGACGATCGGGGCTCTCTACTTGGCTCACGCGGATCGTAATTAATGCTGCGCTTATGCAACTGCGGAGCCGGCGAACGCATGAAGCGGTGTCATTGGATGAATCTCTCAAATCGCGAAGTTCGCGAATTCGCGAGGGAATCCTGCCCTTCTGATCCGTGAACTCCCGCATTTTCAATGGATTAGCTCTGGCCTTCGCATTGCTCTATGACAGAGTGCGCTCACAACACAATCGCGCAAGAAAGCAGTGGAGAGAGGCAAAGGAGAACAGAATGTGCGCAGACGTAAAAATGGCGAAACAGGCAATCCATGACAAGTTCGAGACCCAAATCAAAATCGCTGAGGCGAAGCTGGACATGGTCAAAGCCCAAGCTGAATCTGCTAAAGCGGACGCCGAAATTAAGGTGGTTGCCGAACTGCTGGCCAGGAAGAGAGCGCTCCAGCTTGAGCTGGAGGCACTGAAGAAGTCGGGCAGAGACAGGTGGGAACAAGCGAAGGCCGATCTCGAAGCACACCTCGCACATTTCGTGAAGCTGTTGAAGGATGTGGAATCCAAGGCCAAGGCAGGCTGAGGTGCGAAGCTGCGGGTAAGGCTTGTCGGTGAATCGAAGATCCTGCCGCGCTTGGAGGCGGAACAGGAGGAGGGTTACCATGGGTCCAAAAAGTTGGAAGTGGATTGTTGCTCTCTTCGCGGCATTCGTAGCGACTGCGGCGTTCACGTCCGCTAAAAAGTCGTCGCGCTCGGGCAATGACGCGGCGAATGTTAGGGAAGCGGCTACGCAGTCTACTAAGGCTGCTGAGGCGTTCGACACGATTATGGGTGCCCCTGACAAGGCGATTCCGCAGGATTTGCTGGCACGCGCGAAGGCGATCGCAGTTTTCCCTCGGGTCATCAAAGCGGCTTTTCTTGTTGGCGGCGAGGGCGGGCGCGGTTGCGTGAGCCGCCGCACAAAGGCGGGCTGGAGTGATCCCGTGTTCTTCCGCGCCGGCGGTGGCAGCGTGGGACCTCAACTCGGCGTATCCGCCACCGATTTCGTTCTGCTGTTCATGAACGACGATGCGGTGAGCGGGCTGATGAAAGACAGGTTTGAGCTGGGAGCGGAAGCCGGCATGGCCGGAGGGCCCGTCGGGCGCGAAGCAAGCGCCGGAACCGACGCACTCATGCAAGCAAAGATTCTGTCCTATTCGCGTAGTCACGGTGTATTCGCTGGGGTTAGCCTCAAGGGCGTAGTCATTCGCCCCGAGGACGATTTGAACTATGCCGTTTACAGCAAATCGGCACGCGCGCTGCTGAGCGATGATGCACCTTCCGGCGGTGGCACGGAGGAAGGCCTTTCCGCGTTCCCGCAGGCGATTGCCCCCTACGCTAAGACCTCCAGCACCGCTCATTGAGCGTAGGGAATGTGAGCCGCAGCTTTGTTGCTGGACGAACCTGGGCATCAGCCCAGAATTCAGGTAAGGAGAACTGACAATGACCGATATGTTGATATTTGGTGTTACCCCGGAGATGATTCATCACTGGGGATGGTTCTTGGCCTTTGGCATCGTGCTGCTGGCGCTGGGCATCGCGGCAATTGTACGGTCAGTCGCAGCGACTGTGGCTTCGATGATCTTCTTCGGCTGGCTGCTGATTTTTGGCAGCATCTTTCAGTTTGTCGCTGCGTTTATGGTTGGAAATTGGGCAGGGTTCTTCCTACACGTGCTGGTGGCAATTGTGTTCGGTATAACCGGGATTCTCCTGCTGACCAGGCCGGTCATAAGCGCGGAGGCATTGACATTGCTGATGTCGATGTTTTTCCTGATCGCGGGACTGTATCAATTGATTGCTTCGTTGTGGGCCCACCTGCCGGGTTGGGGGTGGCAGGCACTGAGCGGGGTCGTCACAGCGACTTTGGGTGTTCTGGTCGCGGCCGGATGGCCGGCCTCAGGCCTTTGGGTGATCGGCCTTTTCGTCGGAATCGATCTGGTTTTCTTCGGTTGGGCCTGGATTATGCTGGCTGTTGGCCTACACAAAATGTGACCATGACGGGCGACGGGCTTACCGAGCAATCTCTTGGTGACGAATTGTATTAATGGGCTGCAACCGAGTGACGATTTGGGTGCACTAAACTGCACATGAACAGGGAGGGAAACAAAATGGCAACAGGTTCGCCAATCCCTTACAGTTTCAAAGCTAAAAGCGTTCCGCAAGCGGCCACTGTGCTTCTGGGACGTTTTCTCTACGTGTTGATTTTCCTAATGGCGGCACCCCGTCACTTCTCCAAACAGACTATCGCCTACGCGGCAACGCAAGGAGCCCCGCTCGCGTCCGTCGTCGTGCCGCTATCCGGAATCATCGCGCTGGCCGGCGGCTTGAGCATCCTGCTGGGATATCGCGCCAAAATCGGGGCCTGGCTGATTGTGCTGTTCCTGGTTCCCGTCACACTCATGATGCACAAGTTCTGGACCGTGCACGATCCGGTGATGGCGCAAACGCAAATGGTCATGTTCATGAAGAATTTGGCGATTCTCGGCGGAGCCTTGCTCATCAGCCAGTTCGGAGCGGGGCCGTTGAGTCTGGACGCCCGGCGCTCACAGTGAAACAGCATCGATGTGCCAGGGGGAAGCAGGAAGGCAACCTGCCTGCGATCGCTGTTGTGGCGCAAGGCCTTGAATGGAATTGGCGATTGCGAAAACGTCGTGAGAGATTCAGCATCGGGCTCGCGCACGTGTCAATCTCAAGAGACAGAGGACCACTATGGGAGCCATGATCCCGCTAAGCGATGCAACTCGACGCCCCGAACGCTTCCCCGCTGTCACGATTGGAATCATCATCGTGAACGCGTTGGTCTTTGTGGCGGAACTGTCGGGCGGTGAAGCGTTCGTAATGCGTTGGTCAGAGATCCCCGCCACGATCACCGCAGGCCACCACTGGATCACTATCCTGACGGCCATGTTCATGCACGGCGGCTGGTTGCACATCATAGGCAACATGGTGTTTCTATGGGCATTCGGCCCCGAGATCGAAGACGCCATGGGGCCAGTGCGGTACTTGGCGTTTTACCTGCTTAGCGGTCTGGCAGCCTCGTTGGCTCAACTTGCCATGATGCCCCATTCCACCGTTCCCAATCTCGGCGCCAGTGGCGCGATCGCAGGAGTGATGGGCGCCTTCCTGGTCACCTTCCCCAAGGACCGAATACGTGCCCTGCTTCTACTCGGCTGGTGGACCCGAATCACTTTTATTCCGGCAGCGCTCTTGATCGGGTTCTGGTTTCTCATGCAGATCTTCGATCAGGTCGGTGCTGTGGCAAGTGTGCAGGGGGGCGGCGTTGCTTATGCAGCGCACGTTGGAGGCTTCATCTTCGGAGCGGTTACCGGAAGGATTTTCGAGGGCTTCAGGCGCGTCGATGAAGTAGGTTATTAGCCATGTCGCCGAACAGTAGTCAGACCCAAGTCAAGATTACCGGCTTAACACCACAGGAAGCCGCGGCGCGCCTGGATCAGTTCGGGCCGAATGAGCCGACGGCGACGCAGCACCACTCTCTTCTCTCCGATTTCTTGCATGCGTTCTCGAATCCCTTGGTGTTGATCCTGGTGATTGCCGCAATCATATCGGGATTCATGGGCGAGGCCGCAGATGCGGGAATCATCGGGATCATTGTTCTGCTCAGTGCGGCGATCGACGTCACTCAGAGCTATCGTTCTCAAAGCGCTATGGAACGATTGCGTGATCAAGTTGCCCCTACGGCCAGCGTGTTACGCGGCGGGGAATGGAAAGAGATTCGACGGCATGACGTCGTGCCAGGAGATATCGTACGGCTTTCTGCCGGGGATCTGGTTCCTGCCGACGCGCGCCTTTTGGAGGCTCGTGATCTCTATGTCCAGCAGGCGGCACTCACGGGCGAATCCCTCCCTTGCGAAAAGGAAGCGACCGGAGAGCCTGCCTCGCCCAAGGCCGAGGCGCGCAACATGGTTTTTCTGGGCACCTCCGTGGTCAGTGGAACGGCAACCGCAGAGGTCGTCGCGACGGGCCCCCGGACGGCCTTTGGAGACATTGCCGCACGCCTCGCCGCACGGCCGGAAGAGACAGCCTTTGATCGGGGCTTGCGCAATTTCAGCCAACTCCTGGCTCGTACCGTTCTCTTCCTGGTTATTTTCCTGATTGTCGCCAGCATTTTACGCCATCGTGATGCGTTTCAATCCCTGCTGTTTGCGGTAGCATTGGCCGTCGGCTTGACACCTGAGTTCCTGCCGATGATAACCTCGGTGACGCTTTCGAAAGGCGCCGTAGCCATGGCGCGTAAGAAGGTCATCGTCAAGCACCTTTCCGCCATCCAGAACCTGGGTAGCTTGGATGTGCTTTGCAGCGACAAAACGGGAACGCTCACCGCCGGAACCATGTCGCTCGATCGCTCTCTTGATCCCTTTGGAAACCCGTCCCAACGCGCCCTGGAACTGGCCTATGTCAATAGCAAGTTCGAAACCGGAATCCGCAGTCCGCTGGATGATGTGATCCTTCATCAGTCTCCGCCGAAGCTGGAGGGTTACACGAAGTGCGACGAGATTCCTTTCGATTTCGAGAGGCGGAGGCTCTCGGTTGTGGTTGAGCGACAGTCCCGTAGGCTCCTTATCACCAAAGGCGCTCCAGAAGGAATTCTTCCATTACTGTCCGGCTACGAGCGCGATGGCAAGGTGCAACCGATCGACGCGGATGCTGCTAAGCGATTTCAACAGACGAGTAACGAGCTGAACAGCCAGGGGTTCCGCTCGCTGACGGTCGCCTACGTCGAAGTTCCGGCTCGCCCCAACTATTCCGTTGCGGATGAGCGCAACCTGATCCTGGTCGGGTTCCTGACCTTTTCAGATGAGCCCCTAGCGGACGCCGCTCAGGTGATGGAATCTCTAAAGCAGGATGGCGTTGAAGTCAAGGTTATCTCCGGTGACAACGACCGCGTCACTGGTCACGTCTGCTCGCAGGTAGGAATCGCCTCCGGCCACATCCTCACGGGCGACGAACTGGAGCGGATGACCGACCCGGCGCTGGGGCACGATGTTGAAGGGACGAGGGTATTCGCGCGCATATCACCGGCGCAGAAAAACCGCATTCTTTTGGCTCTCAAGCATAACGGCCACGCTGTGGGGTTCATGGGCGACGGCATCAACGATGCGCCCTCGCTCCACGCGGCGGATGTGGGTATTTCCGTTTCGAGCGCGGTTGATGTAGCTCGCGACTCTGCGGACGTGATTCTGGTTGAGCCCGGGTTGCGGGTCCTGCATGATGGCATCATCGAGGGTCGCAAAGCCTTTGGCAACGTGATGAAGTATTTGCTGATGGGCACAAGCTCGAACTTCGGAAACGTACTCAGCATGGCGGCAGCTTCGTTCTTTCTGCCCTTCTTGCCCATGCTGCCCACCCAGATCCTTCTCAACAACCTTCTTTACGATGTAGGGCAACTCACCATTCCCACCGACAATGTTGACGAAACTTATCTGCAAAAGCCGCAGCGCTGGGACATCAGTCTGATCCGCAATTTCATGGTGTTCATCGGACCTATTAGCTCCCTTTTCGACTTCCTGACCTTCTATGTGTTGCTGCAAGTGTTTCGCGCCAGCGAAGCGCAGTTTCATACCGGCTGGTTCGTCGAATCACTGGCAACTCAGACGCTGGTGCTGTTCGTCATCCGCACCTCGAAGAATCCACTGCGCAGCCGTCCGAGCCGTCCGTTATTGGCAACCTGCCTTGCGGTTGTGGCGATTGGAATTTATCTGCCGTTCAGCCCGCTGGCGGGCATGCTCGGCTTCACGCGCCTGCCTGCGAGCTTCTTTGCTTTTCTTGCCGCCGCGACGGGGGCTTATCTCTTGCTGGTCGAAGTCGCCAAACGGCGACTTCTGGGCAGGACAAATCAAACGAAGACGATGAAGATAAACGAAAGTAATAGTTGGAAAAGACGCACGAAGAGTGATACTGCCGAAGTGGGCGGGGTAAAGTAGCCATGATCCGAAGCGCCACAGTTACTGCCGCATTGCTGGTCTTGGTTGTCGTCGTCTCGTGTCGAGCAATATCTCAGTCAAATTCCCGTATGGAAGCATTCCTGCGGGAGAACATCGGGCTAAGCGACGATCAGATAGCCGCTATCCGTAGCGGGCAGCCGGTGGTGGTGCCCCTCCCCCCGCGCACGCCGGCCGAGGTCCTGCTGTTTGGCGCAGTCTACATCCACGCCGCTCCTGAGACCTACTTCCAATTTGCCCGCAATTTCGACCGCCTCCGCCAGGTTCCCGGCTTCTTGGCGCTTGGAGTGTTCACCGATCCTCCGCAGCTTTCCGACCTGCGAGGTTTTTCGTTAGACCACGATGACATCGAGGATCTGAAGAACTGCCAACCGGGCAACTGCCGGATTCAGATGCCGGCGACCTCGATCGAAGTCTTTCACCGCTCCATCGACTGGTCTGCCCACGACGTCGATGAACAAGTAAATCAGCGCCTGCAAAAGGGCGCATTTGAGCGCCTGCTTGCCTACCAGCGCGAGGGCAATGCGGCCCTGGGGGCCTATAACGATAAGCGCGACCCGACCGACGTGCCGGAACAGTTCGCCTACCTGCTCAGCTACGGTAATGCATTACCAGAACACGTGCCCGATTTCTACCATTATCTGCTTGTGTATCCGCGCGACAAACCCGCGCACTTCGAGGAGACGTTCTATTGGGCCAAGGTGAAGTTCGGATTAAAGCCGACGCTGCGCATCGTGCACATGGTGACCATGCGCGGTGAGCGTTCTGATCCCATCGCGTGCGCCATCGCCCAAAAACAGCTCTACTCGAGCCATTATTTTCGTACCGCGTTGGACCTCTCCGTCTGCGTCCGCGACAGCAACCACCCGAAGCAACAAGGCTTCTATTTGATTAAGGCCCTGGGTTCCGAGCAAGGGGGGCTGAGCGGCCCCAAGGGATCCATCGTGCGAAGAGCGGCGGTATCCCGGGCAGTTTCAAATCTCCAAATAGGACTCGCGTCCATCAGGGACACGATCCAAGGTCAATAGTCCGAAGGAGGGGCAGCGCTGAAGGAACCCCTAAGTCAGTGAGATGGAGGCATACATGTCACACTACGATAAGGCGAAGGAAGCCCTGGTTCAGGACTTCGACGCACTCATGATGGACCGAGACAAATCGGCACATGATTATCTGTTGTACGCTATCAACACTTCCCTCTTTAACCTTGTCGAAGCTCTGCAGGCTGATCTTCACCAGGTGAAATCAAGCCTGGGGAAGATCGAGGAAGCCCTACAAAGTCAGCGATAGCAATTGGCTGGTCAAGGCTAAGACCAGCTCACATAATGGCGACAGCGAGGGACTTTGCGCGATGCTGAATATTAAGAGAATTCTTCTGCCGGTTGACATTCCGATCGCTTCCCTGGATGTGATTAATCAAGCTGGGGTATTGGCACACCACTTCAAGTCCGAGATCATTATGTCGCATGTCGTGACGGCACAGAGCCATGACGCCGGAGTGCCGAAAGACGGGCGAGCCTGGCCTAGCTGGGACTTGCTCGGGGAAATCATGAAAGAGGTCCGGAACCAGGGCGACTCGTCGATCGGGCCGGCGCTCGAGGGCCTGAGCATTCGCCGCAACCTGGCTGAAGGCGATGTGGCGGCAGTAATTGTGCAGACGGCTGAGGAAGAGAAGGCCGACCTGATCATGATGCCGTCATATAGCCTTACGTTCTATGAGTTTCTAATGGGCTCGGTTACCGCAAAAGTTTTGCACGGGACGGAGCGCCCGGTGTGGACCGGCGCGCACGTGCAAGGATCGCCGGAGCCGAAGTTCGCCATCCACAACGTTTTGGGTGCGGTCGAGTTCGGCCCTCGCGCTGAGGTAACCGTGTCGTGGGCCGCCCAAATGGCCGCTGAATTTGGCGCTCGACTTACGCTGGCCAACGTCACTGCCAGCGTGGAGTTTTGGGGGCCCGGCGGCCACTACGTCAACGAAAAGTGGAAAGCGGAACTGGTCGGCGATGCTACCGCACAAATGTCAAAGCTCCAGCAGGACACGGGCGTCAAGGGAGATGTATTCATCGGCAGTGGGGATGTGCCCAAAGTGCTGAGCCAGGCTGCGAAGCAGACGAGTGCCGATTTACTGGTTACGGGGTGCTACCCTTATGGGGGTCACCTGCGGACACACGGCTACGGAATCATTTGCGCGGCCCAGATTCCAGTTCTGAACGTTTGAGTTCTCAGCTTCTTCGCCTCACGACGCTCACTCTTCACGAAATTCGCGAATTCGTGAATGAACTTCATCCTTCTCATCGTCCAACCACAACGTTTTCAATAGGTTACATGTGGCCTTCGCATTGCGGTATCCCAGCATGTGGTTAGAACACAAATACGCCGGAACGCAAACCGAAAGTCCAAGGAGGACGTATGGCCGTTGTTACTGATGTGGCGAAGCATGTAATTCGCGATAAGTTTGTGGCCGAGATCGAAACCGCCAAGGCGAAGCTGCAGACATTAAAAGCAGAAGCTAAGACCGCGAAAGCGGACTTCGAGATCAAGGCAATCACCGAACTGCTAGCCAAGCAGCGCGAGGTCCTCGGCAAACTGCGGCAATCGAGGAAATGACATCATGAGAATAAGCTTTCGATGCTTGGCATTAAGCGGGCTGTTGGTCATGATCGCTGCGGCGCCCATCTCTGCCGAGAAAATCAGGGTCAAGTGTGACTACGACAGGGCGAATGATTTCGCGCGTTACAAGCGGTACAGCTTGGGTAAGAATTTTCTCCTGACCCACCAGACGCCGGAGGTCCAGGCCCACATTAATCAGGTCCTCGTGGAATCGCTTGACCGTCATCTCGAAGGGAAGGGCTTTATCCTTGACCAAAATCATCCGGACTTTGTGATCACGTACGAGGCGGGCTCTCTCGCCAAAGCCGACACGTCGTTGCCACCAGACATCTACTACGGAGTGCCGACGGACAGTCCGGCCTTTGGCCAGATAGGTCTCGAGGGCATTCCCGCCGAGGTGTGGACTTACGCTCTGGCCAAATTGAAGCTCACCGTAACGGATGTTGGCTCGGGGAAGCCTGTTTGGACGGCGCGCGCTTCCGAGAAAATTCCGTATCCGAAGAACGGGTTA
>Ga0326727_10012342_pt1 | contig 19493 bp, 18 predicted proteins | sample MB2enrmetagenome_FD_207643 | JGI IMG/M metagenome (GOLD analysis project Ga0326727, IMG submission 207643) | Lab enriched peat soil microbial communities from McLean, Ithaca, NY, United States - MB29MY | ecosystem: Environmental > Terrestrial > Soil > Wetlands > Peat | place: USA: New York...
CGCCGGGCAAGCAACTCAACGCGGAGACGCGGAGACGCGGAGTTGCGCGGAGAAGAATAAGGGAATCGAGCCTGCCGAACCGACCAGCCCAGGGCCGCCCCCGAACACGATCCTCCGCTGCCTTTGCGATCTCAGATGTTGACTTTTCTTGCTCCCGCCCACTGTGCAAATCGGCGCTGTATTTATTCTTGAGTGCTTCTCCGCGAGTACTCCGCGTCTCCGCGTCTCCGCGTTGAGCTGGTTCACGAAGGCCTCTCTACTCCAGTTCCAGTCCCGATTCCTTGAGCGCCCGCCAGCCGCCATCCAGCGAGATGGCGTCTGTGTAGCCCATTTTCTGAAGATTGTCGGCTACCAGTGCGGAGCGGAAGCCGCCGCCGCAATAGAGCACCAGGCGGGTGGATTTGTCGGGATAGCGCGTTTCGATGTCGCGCTCGATAATTCCCTTGCCCAGGTGCACCGCGCCCTTGACGTGGCCGGCGTTCCATTCGCTCTCTTCGCGGGTATCCACCAGCACGTGCGCCCCGCCTGCCTGCCGCACGCGCAGGTAGCCGGCGATATCGACCTGTTGGATGCGGCTCTTGGCTTCGTCCACCAGCTTCACAAACCCGGGATTATGCTGCATCGGCAATCACTCCACGCGCTGAATCTTCGCGCCGGCCCGCGCGAGTTTCGCTTCGATTCTCTCATAGCCGCGGTCGATATGGTAAACCCGGTCGATCACGGTTTCGCCTTGTGCCACCAGCGCCGCCAGCACCAGCGAGGCGCTGGCCCGCAGGTCCGAAGCGATCACGCCCGCGCCGGTCAGCAGGCGCGGGCCGGCTACGATGGCCTGCTTGCCATCCAGGCGGATATTGGCGCCCATGCGGGCCATCTCCTGGGCGTGCATGAAGCGGTTCTCGAAGATCGTCTCGACGATGATGGCGATGCCTTCGGCCTGCGTCATCAGGGCCATGTACTGAGCCTGAAGGTCGGTGGCGAAACCGGGATATTCCTCGGTGGTCACGTCCACGGAGCAAAGGCGGCCGCCCGAGCGCACGCGCAGGGTCGCGGAATCCGGTTGGGTCACCTCGGCTCCGGCCTGTTGCAGTTTGGCCACCAGGGCCCCCATGTGCTCGGGGATGCAGCCAGTGACGCTGAGATCGCCTCCCGTGATGGCGCCGGCGACCAGGAAGGTTCCGGCTTCGATGCGATCCGGGATGACGCTATGCTCGGCGCCGTGCAGCCGCTCGACGCCTTCCACGCGAATCGTCGAAGTGCCTGCGCCCTCGATGCGGGCGCCCATGGCCTTGAGCAGCTCCGCCAGGTCAGCCACTTCCGGCTCGCGCGCGGCGTTGCGCAGCACGGTTTCGCCGCGCGCCAGGGTGGCGGCCATCAGCAGATCCTCGGTCCCGGTCACGGTGATGCGGTCGAAGTGGATAACCGCGCCGCGCAGGCCTTCGGCGGCCTCGGCTTCGATGTAGCCATGGGCTTGGTGGATGCGCGCGCCGAGCTGCTCGAGCCCGAAGATGTGGAGGTTGATGGGGCGCGCTCCGATGGCGCAGCCGCCCGGCAGCGAGACGCGCGCGCGGCCGCAACGCGCCAGCATCGGCCCCAGCACCAGGCTGGAAGCGCGCATGGTCTTCACGAGCTCATAAGGCGCTTCGGGGCAGACGATGCGCGGAGTATGCAGCCGGACCGTCTCGCTCTCCGTTTCCACCTGGGAGCCGATATCCACCAGCAGGCGCTGCATCGTGCGGATATCCCGCACGCGTGGGATGCGCCGGAGCGCGACAGGCTCATCGGTGAGCAGCGCCGCCGCCAGCGCGGGCAGCGCGGCGTTCTTCGATCCGCTGGTCTCTATCTCTCCATGCAGGGCGTTTCCGCCTGCGATCACGAACTTATCCATCGCGATTCCCGTCCTTCGCCAAAGCCCGCGAGAGCCGCCCGCCGGCAGCCTCCAGGCGCCGCTCGGCCTCCGCGAGGCCAATCCCGGCCGATTCCATCAGGATAGCCGCGCGCACGCTCCCACCGGCGGCTTCGAGCAGTTCACCGGCCTGCGCGTACGAAACCCGGGCGGCCTGCGCCACGATGCGGCGGGCACGATCGCGCAGCTTCTCGTTGCACGGCTCGACGTTCACCATCAGGTTGCCGTAAACGTATCCCAGCCGGATGAAGGCTCCTGTGGTGAGCATGTTGAGCACCAATTTCTGGGCCGTCCCGGCTTTTAGGCGCGTGGAGCCGGCCACCACTTCGGGACCTACCAGCGGACCGATGGAGATATCGACGGCACGCGCGAGCTCGGAATCGGGCGTACAGCTAATCCCCACAGTGACGGCGCCAAGCTCGCGCGCGCGAGACAACGCGCCCAAAACGTAGGGGGTCCGGCCGCTGGCGGCTATTCCTACCAGCACGTCGCGAGGGGTGAAGCCGCGCGCCGCCAGGTCCGCGACGCCCAGAGCGGGATCGTCCTCGCTGGCCTCGGAGGCGCGGCAGAGAGCCGCCTCGCCACCCGCGATGATGCCCTGCACCATTCCGGGGTCGGCGCCGAACGTGGGAGGGCACTCCGTGGCGTCCAGCACGCCCAGCCGTCCGCTGGTGCCCGCGCCGATATAAAAGAGCCTCCCGCCGCTCTCGAAGGCCGCCGCGATGGCATCCACCCCGCGCGCGATGGCGGGGATCTCGCGCGCCACCGCATCGGCCACCAGCCGGTCTTCCGCGTTGATCACGCGCAGCATTTCGGCCGTGGGCAGCCTGTCGATTGCGGCGGAAGCGGGGTTGGGCTGCTCGGTGAGGAGTTTCTCCAGCATGAGAGGGCAGTCTCTTTCAGGCTAGCACCACGATATATTCGAGTAGTGCGCTATGTTCTGACCGGAAGGCTGCCGCCCGTGAATGCCGTTTTGCTGGTGGAGAGCGGGTCGCGGGGACTCCTCGAGGGTTTAATCGGCGGGCTGCGCCAGACCTGGGGAGAGGCCCTGCCGATCGACCTGGTCACCTGTTACGCGAGCCTGCCCCGGGGATTCGACCCGCGCACCACGCGCCTTTACCGGGTCGGCGAGTACCGCGGCCGCGAAGGGCGCCGGAAGCTGTATCGCGAATTGACCGGCAACCGCTACGGCCTGATGGGGATTGTCTGCTCGGCCGAGCCGCTGATGACTAAATGGAAGTGGATGCTGGCCGTCCGGATCCCCGCCAAGCTCTTTGTCATCAATGAAAACGGCGATTACTTCTGGTTCGACCGCAAGCACTTGAGCGCCGTTCGCCAATTTGTGTTATTTCGCTCGGGCCTGGCCGGGGCCGGGGCGGTTCGCACGCTGGTGCGCCTCTTCTCGTTACCGGTAACATTATTGTATCTGCTACTCTATGCAACGGTTGTGCACACAAGAAGAGCGATTCGGCGGGTGTAGCCGATCAACGCGGATGCGCGGAGTTTTGCGGAGAAAGCCAGCCTACTTACGAAAGCCAACTTATGAAAGCCATACAAGTCTACGAAACCGGCGGTCCGGAACGCATGCAACTGGTGGAGGTTCCGACGCCCACTCCGGGCCCCCACGAGGCGCTGGTGCGCATCGCGGCCAGCGGCGTCAACTTTATCGACATTTACTACCGCACCGGGCTGTACAAAGCCGATCTGCCGATAACCCCCGGCAGCGAGGGCGCGGGCACCGTCGAGACAGTGGGCGCAGAAGTGACGGAAGTGACTAAGGGTGAACGGGTGGCATATGCCATGGCGCGCGGCTCCTACGCGGAATTCGCGGTGGTGCCGGCCGCCCAACTCATCCCCATCCCCGAGCACCTGGACTTCCAGAGCGCCGCGGCGGCCATGCTGCAGGGCATGACCGCACATTACCTCACGCATTCCACCTATCCCCTCAAGGCCGGCGATAGCTGCCTGATACACGCGGCCGCCGGCGGCGCCGGTGGGCTGATGGTGCAGATGGCTCACATGCTGGGCGCGCGCGTCTTCGGCACGGTTTCAAACGACGAGAAAGCGCGCATCGCGAGCGAGCACGGTGCGGACGAGGTTATCATCTACACGCGGCAGGATTTCCAAGCCGAGGTGAAGCGCTTGACTGGCGGAGCGGGGGTGGACGTGGTTTACGATTCGGTGGGCCAGACCACCTTCGAGAAAAGCCTGAACTCGCTGCGCCCGCGCGGCCTGCTGGCCCTGTTCGGACAATCCAGCGGTCCCGTGCCTCCCTTTGACCCCAACATACTCAACGCCAAGGGTTCCCTGTTCCTGACGCGCCCCTCGCTGGCCTATTACGTTCGGACGCGCGAAGAGCTGCTGTGGCGCGCGGGCGATGTCTTGCGCTGGCTGGTCACCGGAAAGCTGAAGCTGCGCATCGACCGCGTCTATCCGCTGGCTGAAGCGGCTGAAGCGCACCGGGCCCTGGAAAGCCGCGCCACGGCGGGAAAAGTGATGCTGGCGGTCTCCTGATTTCCATGAACCTGCAGGCCAAGCTGACGCTCGGTTACGTGCTGCTGGCCACCCTCATGGTGACGGTGATCTCGGTCCTCGACCTGACCCATGAGATCGATTCCCAATTCAACGCTACGCTGGAGCGCGCCGAGACGGTGGAGACTGTGGCTGCCGACCAGGTGAAATCGGCCCTCAATCGCCAGCTCAAGCTGCCCCTGCGTGAGGCCCTGCGCGATCCCGGGCTGGTGTCGCTGTTCCGCAACATCGTGCTGGCCTCGCATGCCGTTGTCGAAGTGGCGGTGGTGGACCCGCGCGGAGAGGACGAGATCCTGCTCGACACTTCTCCCGACCGTCAGGGCGTGCATACGCCGGCTTATAAGGATTTCCGCCCGCTGGTCACGCAATCGAGCTGGCTCCAAAAGGTTCGCGTGCTGTGGAACGATAAGGACTACTACCAGCTTTCTCAGGCGCTCGGTTCGGGCGAACAGACCCTGCTCGATGTCCGGGTGGTGATCTTCCCGGCCCTGATTCGTGACGCGATCGCCCCGGGCCTGCAAAAGAACGCGCGCGTGGCGGTGATCTCGATCATCGGCGCGGTGATTCTGACCATCCTGTTCTCGGCGGCGATGTTCCGGCCCCTGCGGCATGTGAGCCAGATGCTCGACATGGTGACTAAGGGCGAATACGAGCCGGAGAAGCCGGCGTCCAAGAGCAAGGCCACCGACGAGCTTTCCTTGATGGCCTCCAAGGTCAGCCTGCTGAGCCAGCGATTGCGGGGGGCGCAATACGAAGTTTCGGACTTGCGCGGCAATATCGACCGCCTGCTGCAGGACCTGGAAGACGCCGTATTCATCTTCAACCGCGAGCATCGGCTGGTGTTCGCCTCCGGTTCGGTCGAGAAATTCCTGGGGAAGGGCCGCGCCGATCTGCCCGGCCAATCCATCGCCGATGTTTTCCCTCCGGGGACCACGCTGGGATTGCTCGTAGCGCAGGGCGCCCAGACGGGGCGGCCGCTGCGCAACCGCCGGGTTCCTTTGGCTTCCACCGGCAATGGGGCCGGCCCGACCGTGGTTCTGCTTTCGGTGGACCTGCTGGAGACCGTTCCCGGCGGCACGCAGATGGGATCGGGCCTGCTGGTGCGCCTGCGCGATCCGGAGGCGCAGCGCAAGCTGGGCCGCGAGTTGCAAACGGCCGACCGCATGGCCGCTTTGAGCCGCGTCTCGAGCGGCGTGGCGCACGAAGTGAAGAATCCGCTCAACGCCATTCTGCTGCACGTCGAGGTGGCGCGCGCCAAGCTGGCCCGCGGAGACACCGCGGTCGAGCCGCAAATGGAGATCATCTCGCGCGAGATCCTGCGGCTCGATCGCGTGGTGAAGACCTTCCTGGATTTCACGCGGCCGGTGGAACTCAAACTGACGATCGTTCCTCTGGCGGATCTCGTGAACGAGATCCTGGACCTGGCGCGCCCCCAGGCGGACGCCGCCCGGATTCGCGTCACCGTCGCGCAAGAGGCCGAAGGCGTGGATGTCCAGGTGGATCGCGACCTGCTCAAGCAGGCGGTGCTCAACGTGGTGGTGAACGCCATGCAGGCCATGCCGGAGGGCGGCGATCTGCGCTTCGAATCGAAGGTCGCCGACGACATGGCCGAAATCCGGATTTCCGATACCGGCGCCGGCATTCCCGAAGAGCTGCGCGAGAAGATTTTCCGCCTGTATTTCACGACCAAGAAAGACGGCTCGGGCATCGGATTGCCGATGACTTTCCGGATCGTGCAACTGCACGATGGTACAATCGATTATTCCAGCGAACCCGGGAAGGGCACGACTTTCTTTATACGCCTGCCCATCGCCATCTGAGGACGAATCGTGAAACGAGTGGCGGCCATCCTGATCGCGGCTTGGAGCCTTTGGCTGTGCGGCTGCGTAATCGGGAACAAGCGGCAGACCGCCAAGGCCACGCCGCCCGCGCCGCCGCCGGTCGTCGCGCCCGCCCCGCAGGCGCCGCCTGCGCCGCTTTCCATACCGCAGACGCAGGTCGAGCTTCCCGCCCCGCAGCCCATCGATCCGGCCGCGCTGGCCACCTCCTCGCAACCGGCTGAGACGCCGCCGGAGCCGCCTGCGAAGGCCAGGCCTCCCAGGCGCGCGGCGGCGCCGGCACGATCGGCCGAACCGGCGGCCGCGACGCCTCCGCCCGTGGAAACTTCCGAGCCGGAGCGTCCGCCCATCCAGGAGATCCTGCCGGCCGAGATGCAGAAGAAGCTGCAGGAATCGGCCCAAAGTCATAAGCGGGAGGCCGCCCAGCTGCTGCAACAAGCCCAGTCAAGGCGGCTCACGCGGCAGCAGACCGGCCTGGTGAGGCGCATCGAGCAGTTCGTCAAGCTCTCCGACGGCGCCGAGCAGAGCGGCAACATGCGCGAAGCCGACGAGTTCGCCGAGCGGGCCCTGGTGCTCGCCCGGGAGCTGAACAGTGCCCGATAGTGAATTCGAGAGTCGCACGGCGCGGCTGGCCGAAAGTCTGAAGGAGCACGCGCTGGACGGCCTGCTGGTCACGGGTCTTCCCAACCTACGCTATCTCTGCGGGTTCACCGGCGATAACGGCATCCTGCTGGTGCTCCCCGGGGCGGCCATTCTGTTTACCGATCCGCGCTACGAGATTCAGGCCGCCCAGGAAACCGCATGCCGGGTCAAAATCGCCAAAGACGCGCTCACCGTTGAGGTGGCCGGCACGGTAGCGCGTCTGGGTATCAAGCGCGTGGGATACGAGCCGGGGCGCACCACCTGCGAGGTTTATGAATCCCTGAAGTCGCGTCTTCCCGCGCGCGCCTCGCTGGAAGCCGCGGGGGGGTGGATCGAAGAGCTGCGCATGGTGAAATCGGCCGACGAGATCGAGCGCATCCGCCGCTCGGTCCAGACCAACTCGCGCGCTTTCGAGCAAGCCGTGGCGCGTGTGCGGCCGGGCATGAAAGAACTCGACCTGGCGGCGGAAGTGGAGTATCGCATGCGCCGCCTGGGGGCCGAAAAGCCGGCCTTCGAGACCATCGTAGCGGCGGGCGTCCGTTCGGCGCTCCCGCACGCGCAGCCCACCTCCGCGCGGCTCCAGGCGGGCGGCCTTGTGGTGGTGGATATGGGCGCTTTCCAGGAGGGCTACGCCAGCGACATGACGCGCATGTTGTTCCTGGGGTCCCCCGGCAATAAGGTCAAGCGCATGTACCGCGCCGTGCTGGAAGCGCAGCTCGCGGCCGCCGCGGCGGTGCGCGCGGGCGTGCACGTGGCCTCGGTGGACGCCGTGGCGCGTAAGGTACTGAAGGGTTATGGCTTGGATAGGGCCTTCGTGCACTCCACCGGACATGGGCTGGGTCTCGAGATCCACGAAGCGCCGCGCATAGGCCGAACTGGCAAGGGCCTCCTGAAGTCCGGAATGACGATTACCATCGAGCCGGGCGTCTACCTGGAGGGTTTTGGCGGCATACGCATCGAGGACACCGTGGTGGTGACCGCCACCGGCTGCGAGATCCTGACTCCCACCGGCAAAGAGCTGCGGGTGATATAGGCGCCTGATTGTGTGAATCTCGTCAGTACGCTAAATCGCAACCAAATATTGACATTCTAAGCCGACTGGGCGCATAGTGTGAATGGAAACGGTCGTAACTGAATCCGGCCTCTTTCACTGAATGAGGCATTTCGTGATCCTTCTAGAAGAAGGAGCCACTGTCAAAGGAGGAAGTACATAGAACCAGTCCATTACGAGGGCGGTTACCGGCTTCCTCGGCCGACCGGCTGTGAGTCCTTGACGCGCTACTGAGGCGCCACGGTATTATACCGTCGTCTTTCCGGCTCGCAGTGCAGGGAAGTACGGGAAGTAACCGGCGACCGCCCCTTCCATTTTTGAGCCGGCGTATCCCGGGCTTATATCCCACCGCGATGTCCACATCCGTTACACTGGTCTTTCTCCTCCGACCGTGAATGCCGTCGAGTTCCAGGGTGTATCCAAGAGCTACGCGATCTACGCCTCGCCGGGCGACCGGCTGAAGGAGCTGATCTCGCTCAACCGCCTCAAGCGCCACCGCGATTTTTGGGCTCTGGACGACATCAGCTTCGAGGTCAAGCGCGGCGAGACCTTCTGCGTCGTGGGCCAGAACGGATCGGGTAAGAGCACCCTGCTGCAGATGGTGGCCGGCATCCTGGCGCCCACCCGCGGTGTGGTGGCGGTGAATGGACGCGTTTCGGCGCTCCTCGAGCTGGGGGCGGGCTTCAATCCCGAGTTCAGCGGGCGCGACAACGTGTATCTCAATGGCTCCATTCTGGGATTGACCACGCGGCAGATCGACCAGCGTTACGGCGATATCGAGGCCTTCGCCGAGATCGGCGATTTCATCGATCAGCCGGTGAAGACCTACTCGAGCGGGATGGTGGTGCGGTTGGCGTTCGCCGTGGCGATCAATGTCGATCCCGAGATCCTGCTGGTGGATGAAGCCCTGGCCGTGGGCGACATTTACTTCCGCCAGCGCTGCATGCGCAAGGTGCACGAGCTGCGTGCGCGCGGCATCACCATCCTGTTCGTCTCGCACGCGGTGGCCGACGTGAAGGCTATTGGCGACCGGGCTCTGTGGCTGGATGGCGGGCGGCTGGTCGAGATCGGCGAGCCGGATCGCGTCGTGGCCAAGTACCTGGCGGCCATGGTGGAAAAGGATTCCACCTACCTGATCCGCAAATCGGAAACGGCCGCGAAGCGCTCGGGCGGCCCGGCCCTGCGCGCCCCCGAAATCGTCGAGACCATCCCCAACATCGATCACCGCTACGGGGACGGCCGTGCGGAGATTCTGGGGATCGCGGTGATGGATGAGCAGGGCCGCAATCTGAGCATATTGGAGCCTTCGTCGCGTATCGTGGTGCGCATCAGCGCGCGGGCCAGCCAGGATGTGCCGCTGCCCATCGTGGGCTTCATGCTGCGCAATCAGTTGGGTATGGATTTCTCCGGCACCAACACCGCGCGCGAGGGCTATTCTCTGGCGGCCATGAGCGCCGGCGATACGATCACGGTGGATTTTCACGTGGATGTGCCGGAACTTTATCCGGCGTCGTTTTCCTTTTCGCCGGCCATAGCTGACGGCACGCTGATGGGCTACCAGATGTGCGACTGGATCGATAATGCCCTGGCGCTGCAGATGGGCCGCTCGGAGGGCCAGATCTACGGGTACATGCACCTCGCCTGCCGCGTGGAGGTGAATGCCCGGATTCGGGGCGGGCGCGAGAGCACGCCGGAGTTGGAGAAACACATTGGCTGAGTTCACGGGCGAACGGGTCATCCCCGGCGAGGTGGATATCGATCTCCTTAACGAGCACCTGGCGCGCTACACGTTCGCGGCGCGGCTCTCGCGGGGCAAGCGCGTGCTGGATGCCGGCTGCGGCGCGGGATACGGCTCGGCGGAGCTGGCCCGCGGCGCGGAACGGGTGGTGGGAATGGATCGCGCGACCGAAGCGGTGGAGTTCGCGCGCGAACACTATCGGGCGCCCAACCTCTGGTTCGAGCGGGGGTCCTGCACAGCGCTGCCGCATGCGGATGCCAGTTTCGACCTGGTGGTGGCCTTCGAGGTGATCGAGCACCTGGAGAACTGGCGCCAGTTTCTGGCGGAGGCGCGGCGCGTGCTGGCGCCCTGCGGGCAATTCATTGTTTCCACGCCTAACCGGCTCTACTACACCGAATCGCGCGGGGCCGATGGCGCCAACCCATTTCACGTCCACGAGTTCACCTTCGACGAGTTTCGCGAGGAGCTGGCGGCGATTTTCCCCAGCGTGGCGCTGTTTCTGGAAAACCACGTGGAGGGCGTCACGTTCCAGCCGCACCAGACCGGCCATACCGTGGAGGCGCGGGTGGACGCGGGCGAGCCCTCGCCGGATGAATCGCACTTCTTTGTGGCGGTCTGCGCGCACCGCCCGCAAATGGGCAATCCGACTTTCGTTTACGTGCCGCGCACCGCCAACGTGTTGCGCGAGCGCGAACGGCACATCGCGCTGCTCGAGCGGGAACTCGAGACCAAGGACCGGTGGCTCGAAGAGCGCGAGCGCGAACACGCGGAGCTTCTCGAACGGCACCGCGAGCAAACCGCGGAGCTGGAACAAAGCAACCAGTGGGCCGATTCGCTGAACCGGGAAATCGAAGAGCGCCGCGCGCGCGTGGCGGAGTTGCAGGAGGAACTGGTCCGCGAGCAGGAGAACGCCCGCCGCGTGGCCGAAGGCTACCGGGCCAAAGTCCGGGAGGTCGAGGCGGACCTGCGCGAAAAGACGGAATGGGCGCAGAGTACCGAAGCGCGTCTGACCGCCGCGCTCGAAGAGCAGCGCGCGCAATTGGACCGCGCCGTGGACGCGCTGCACGCCACCGAAAAAGACCTCGAGGAGCGGACCGCCTGGGCGTTCCGCCTCCAGGAGGAAGGCCGCCGGCTCGAAGAGCGGCTCATGATGTATCAGGCTTCCCGATGGGTGAAGCTGGGACGCAAAATGGGCCTGGGTCCGGCGTTCCCGGCGAGTTGAGATGCGCCTGCTGAAACGCGTTTTGCGGGATCTGCCGCTGCTGGCTATTTCGCCTTTTCTGGCGGCGGTCGCTGTGGTCGCGCTGGCGCTGGTGGATATCCTATGGAAACTGGTGCGCGGGTGGGGCCAGGGCGCGGCATCGGCGCCGGACCGGGCCGCGCCGGAAATCCCCGCGAGCGCCTCGGTGGTCATCCCGAACTGGAATGGCAAGGAGTTGCTGGCCAAGTATCTGCCCTCGGTGGTGGAGGCCCTGGCCGGGAATTCCGAGAACGAGATCATCGTGGTGGATAACGGCTCGACGGACGGCAGCGCCGAGTTCTTGCGGGCCGCTTTCCCGGGCGTGAAGCTGCTGGCTCTGCCGGTCAACCTGGGTTTCGGCGGCGGCTCCAATGCGGGCTTTCGAGAAGCGCGCAATCCGATCGTGGTGCTGCTGAACAGCGATATGCGCGTGGCGCCGGATTTCCTGGCGCCGCTCCTCGAAGGCTTCCGCGACCCTCTGGTCTTCGCGGTTTCCTGCCAGATCTTTTTCAGCGACCCGGCGCGCACGCGCGAGGAGACCGGGCTGACGCAGGGCTGGTGGCAGGATGGCGGATTGCGAGTGCGGCACCGCATCGATCCGGAAATCGACGATCTGTTTCCATGCTTCTACGGCGGCGGCGGCTCGTGCGCCTTCGACCGCGCCAAGTTCCTGGAGCTGGGCGGCTTCGATGCGCTGCTGGCACCCTTTTACCTGGAAGACACCGACCTCGGATACATGGCCTGGAAACGTGGCTGGAAGGTGCTTTATCAACCCCGCGCGGTGGTTCATCACGAGCATCGCGGCACCATCGGCAAGCGCTTCAACGAGAGCCAGATCCAGGCCGTACTGAAGAAGAACTACCTGCTGTTTGCGTGGAAGAACATGCACGATTGGGGGCGTCTCGGCGGGCATTTCTTCTTCGCCTGGGCGGGCGCGGTGCTGAGCGTGCTCTTCGGCGACGAGCCGTTGCGCCCCAATCCCAGGGCGCTGTGGGATGCCTTCCGCCAGCTCGGCGGGGCCATGCGCTCGCGCTGGCGGGCGCGCTCCCTCGCGCGGGTGAGCGACCGGGAGGCTTTCCGGCGCCCCCTGGGCGGCTATTTCCGCGACCGGTTTGCCGAAATGGATCCCGCGCCGGAGCGTCCCAGCGTGCTGTTCGTCTCGCCATACCCCATCTGCCCGCCGGTGCACGGCGGCGGCGTGTTCATGTACCAGGCGCTCGGCGAGATGGTGCGCCACGCCGAGGTACACGTGGTGGAACTGCTGGATTGGCCCTGGCAGGAAAAAGAGAACCGCGAGTTGCGCGAGTTCTGCGCTTCGGCTGAATGGATCGTGCGGCCGAGTGGCCGGCCCAAGGGCTTTGGCTCGCTTTTGCCCCGCGCCGTGCGTGAGTTCGCCAACGACGACCTGGATTGGCTTATTCACCGCCAGCTCTACCGCAAGCAAATCGACGTCCTGCAGCTCGAGTACACGCCCATGGCGCAATACCGCGGGGAGTACCGCCGCATGGCGCGCGCCCTGTTCGAGCACGATGTCTACTTCCAATCCATCGCGCGCGGCCTGGGCCACATGATCTCGCCGATGGCGGAGATCAAGGCGCGCACCGAGTATCTGCGCGCGCTGCATTTCGAGCTCGAGATGCTGGGCGATTGCGACCAGGTGCAGGTCTGCACGCCGGCCAACCGCGATTACCTCGTCTCGTTCAATCCGCGCCTCGCACCGCGCCTGCGCGCGGGGCTGCGGGCGGGCATCGATACCCGCCGGTACAGCTTCGCTTGCGGACCTCGCGAGCCGCTCACCATGCTTTTCCTCGGGAGCTTCCGCCACGATCCCAACCGCGTCGCCCTCGATTGGTTCATCGGCAGGGTGCTGCGGCTGATCCTGGCGCGGGAGCCAGGCGCGCGGCTGGCCATCGCCGGCTCGGACCCGCCTCCCGCGCACGCCTATGCGGAGCTTTCCGGGCCCCTCGATCTACTCGGCTACGTCGAGGACGTGCGGGATCTGCTGGCGCGTTATGCCGTGTTCGTGTGCCCGATTCTGAGCGGCTCGGGCGTGCGCGTCAAGCTTTTGGAGGCCTTCGCGGCCGGAATTCCGGTGGTTTCGACGGTGGTGGGGGCCGAGGGCCTGGCGCGCCAGGACGGCGAATTCTGCCGGCTGGCGGACGATCCAGCGGGCTTCGCGGAGCGCGTGCTGGCGGTCTTCGAGGATCCCGAAAAAGCCGCTGAAATGGCCGCGCGGGCGCGCGCCGAGGTGGAGCACAACTGGGACATGGCCGCCATCACGGCGCGCCTGGTAGAGAGCTATCGCGATCTGGTGAAAAGCAAGAGAAGCGCCGCGCGCGCCGCTACTTCAGATCCTGCTTGAGGCGGTTTACAATGTCGGAGGCTGTGCGATCCAACTGCTTGGAGCTGGAGTCCTTGGGCAACATGTATACCGACCAGACCACTTGCCGCGACTTGGCATCCACCAGGAACAGAGTGCCTTTGGCGCGCCCAAAACTCGATCGCAGGGCCGGATTATCGAGCTTGGCGCCTTCGGCCAGCATCCTGCCGGGGTTGTCGTCGGGGATATCTTTGGCCTTCTTATCGTCGGCGGCCTTCTTCGGCTCCTCGGGTTTGGGGGTGGGCGAGACGGATTCGAGCTGGTCGCGGAGCGCATCGCCCACACGGTCGCTGAAGACCGCGTCGGCAAGCTTGGGATCCGTCACCACCCGGAAGACGTGTTCGTTGGTCAGCCGGTTGGCCAGATACTGGTCGAGGCCGTGAGACATCGGAAAAACATATACCGAATGGACCCCGGCCAGTTCGGCCGCACCGGCCAGCGCGCCGGCGCACATCACAAGGAGAAAGAGCCGCTTCATCGTTAACATTATGACGCCCCATACCGCCAAAAAGTCGGAGCCGGCCCGAGTCCATGTATAAAGGCCAGTCGATTACCGTCATCACCCCCTGCCTGAACGAGGAACAGGGGATCGAGAAGGTGCTGCGCGGGCTGCCGGAATTCGTCGATGAAATCATCGTGGTGGACAACGCTTCCACCGACCGGACCTCGCTGGTGGCGCAATCGCTGGGGGCCAAGGTGATTCAAGAAGAGGTCCGCGGCTACGGGCGCAGCTACCGGCGCGGTTTCGCGGAAGCCACCGGCGATCTGATCGTGACGCTGGATGGCGACCACAGCTATCCCGCCGACGCGCTTTCCTACCTGATCGAGGCTTTCCTGCACCTGGACGTGGATTTCCTGAACGCCTCGCGCTTCCCGGTGCGCGACCGCCGGGCCATGAGCTTCAAACACGAGCTGGGAAACCTGGCGCTCTCGGTGGCGGTATCCGTGCTATTCCTGCGCTGGGTGCGCGATTCGCAATCGGGCATGTGGGTCTTCCGCCGCTCGATCCTGAAGGAGATGAAACTGGAAGCCGACGGCATGGCGTTTTCCGAAGAGATCAAGATCGAAGCGCTGCGCAGCCCGCGTATCCGTTTCGGCGAGATCTCGATCTTGTATACGTCGCGGCTGGGCGAGAAGAAGCTGAATCCCTGGCGCGACGGGTTCTACAACCTCGCGTTCCTGTTCAAGAAGCGTTTCTTCCGATGAATGGCTCGAGCATCAGCGCCGTCATTCCGGTGTGGAACGGACGCGCGCTCCTGGAGAAGCTTCTGGCCAGTTTGCGGCGCCAGACGCGACCCGCCGCGCAAGTGCTGGTGATGGATAACGGCTCCACCGACGGCGCCGCAGAGCGGGCCCGCGCGCTGGGGGCCGAGGTACACGCGATGGGCCACAATGCGGGCTTCGCGGCGGCCGTGAACCGCGGGATTTCGGCGAGCGGAGGCCGCTGGATCGCGGTGCTCAACAGCGATGTGGAGCTGGCGCCGGATTACTTGGAAAAGCTGGCCGCCGCGGCCGAGGCTGAGAAAGCCTGGTTTGCCACCGGCAAACTGCTCGTATCCGGAACCGAGGACCGCATCGATGGCACCTGGGACGCCATCTCGCGCGGCGGCGCGGTCTGGCGCGTGGGCCATGGGCGTCCCGATGGCCCGTGGTCCTCCGGGCAGCGCCGGATCGAACTGGCCCCCTGGACCGCGACGCTGTTTCGCGGCGAACTGTTTTCCCGCGTGGGGCAGCTCGAGAACAGTTTCGGATCTTACCTGGAGGATGTCGATTTCGGGCTGCGCTGCGCCGCGCGGCGCCTGGATGGCGTTTATGTGCCGGAGGCGGTAGCTTGGCACCAGGGCAGCGCGGCGCTGGGCCGGTGGCATCCCGAGACTGTGCGCCTGATGGCCCGCAATCAAATATTGCTGCTGGCCCGGCACTATCCAGCGCCCCTCTTGCGGCAGTGGGCCTGGCCGATCCTGGTGGCGCAGCTTCTGTGGGGCGGCGTGGCCTTGCGGCACGGGGGCGGCGCTTCGTGGTTGCGCGGGAAGTGGCAGGGAGTGAGAGCCTGGCGGGCGGCTCGCGCGAAAGGCGAGAATTCAGATCAGGACGTACTATACGACTTGGCCCGGGCGCATGAGCGCCTGATTCACGAAATACAGGCTGCAGCTGGATTCGATTTTTATTGGAAGCTGTACTTTCTTCTCACCGGTGGTGGGGCAAAGTGACACATGGCGGATACCGGCATCGTCATCGTCACTTATAATTCCGAGCCAGTCATCGGAGCCTGCCTGGACGCAGCTCTCCGCACCGGCGCCGAGATTGTTGTAATAGACAACGCATCCGAAGACGGCACGGCAGCGGAAGTGGCGCGTCGCGGCGTCAAGTTGATTGCCAATTCGACTAACCGGGGCTTCGCCGGAGCTGTAAACCAGGGTTTTTCCGTAATAAATACTCCTTATGTTCTGTTATTGAACCCCGACGCCGTGATACTTGGAGGCCTGGAGCGGCTGCGCGAGGCTTGCGACCTTCCCGGTTCGGCAGGCGCGGGTGGGTGCCTGATGGGGCCGGATGACCGCGCGCAGGTGGGTTTCATGGTGCGCCAGCTTCCAACTCCGGGCGTGCTGATTTTGGAAGCTCTTTTGCTAAATCGCGTCTGGCCCGGTAATGCGGTGAACCGGCGCTATCGCGCGTTGAATCTGGATTACAGCCGGCGTCAAAAGGTGGAGCAGCCGGCGGGGGCCTTTCTGATGGTCCGCGCCGAGGTGTGGCGCGAATTAGGCGGTTTCGACGAGAGATTCCGTCCGCTGTGGTTCGAAGATGTGGATTTTTGCCGCAGAGCCGCGAATCGGGGGTACTGCTTGTATTACGTGCCGGGCGCTCTAGCCAAACATGCCGGGGGTCATTCCATACCTCAACTCAGTATGGAGATGCGGCAACTGTATTGGTATGGTAGTCTACTGAGATACGCGGGCAAGCACTTTCATCCGGTGTCTTTCCGCGTGGTAAGTCTGGCCGTCGTAACGGGATCTCTTCTCCGGATGGGGGGCGAAGCGGCGCTCGGCCGGAGCCTGAAATCTGCAGCGGCTTACAGGAAGATTGTGAGGCTGGCGGGCCGATGCGTGTGGTCCGGCTGGCGCGAGGAGGCTTTTCCCGGCCTCCCTTAAGTTGTAACGGACGCACGGAGTGTACGGATCTTCTGGTTCTCGCTCATGGCGCACAACGGCTTCGTCTCTGTCACGATAGTCACTTACAACAGCGGCCGCTTTATCAAGCGCTGCCTCGAATCGGTGCTGGCGCAGAAGTACGCGCTCAAGGAAGTCATCGTGGTGGACAACGCTTCCACGGATGGCACCGTCGATATCCTGGAGCAGTTCGAGGCTCGCTGCCGGGTTTACTATAACGACGAGAATGTAGGGTTCGCCGCCGCCCAGAACCAGGCCATCCAGCTGGCCGGCGGCGAGTGGGTGCTGACACTGAACCCGGACGTCCTGCTGCTCCCGAATTTCATCCAGGCGCTGGTGGATGCGGGTCAGTTCGATCCCGCCATCGGCACGGTCTGCGGCAAGCTGCTGGCGATGACCGCGCATTTCGAAATTCCCGAGAAGCCGGTGGTGGATTCCACGGGGATCTATTTCAATCCCATGCTGCGCCACCTGGACCGCGGCAACCAGGAAGTCGATAACGGCCACTACCTGCAATACGAGTACGTGTTCGGGGCGACCGCGGCGGCCGCGCTCTACCGGCGCGCCATGATCGAGGACATCGCGCTCGACGGCGAGTTCTTCGATACCGATTTCTTCGTGTACCGCGAGGATGCCGATGTAGCCTGGCGCGCGCAACTGATGGGCTGGAAGTGCCTCTACGTGCCCTACGCGCGCGGCTATCACGTGCGCAAAGTCCTGCCGGGCAACCGGCGCGCCCTGCCGCCGGAGATCAACATGCACTCGGTGAAGAACCGCTTCCTGATGCGCATCAAGAATATCTCCGGGCACCTGTACTGGCGCAACTGGCTCTCCATCACCGCCCGCGATTTCGCGGTGGTAACCTGCTGCCTGCTCTGGGAGCACACCTCGCTGAAGGCTTTCTGGCTGCTCGCCCGAAACCTCAAGCGGACGCTCTCGAAACGCCGCATAGTGCAGGCGCGCCGGCGCGTGGATCACGAATACATGGCGAGCTGGTTCCGGTACGCGCCCGTCACCCGGCAAGCGCCCCGCAAAATGATTCGTTCGCTGTCGCGGACCGAGGCTGCCCGGACATAATACGGGCATGCGCATCGCGCTTCTCGGCACCAGAGGCATCCCGGCGAATTACGGCGGTTTCGAAACCTTCGCCGAAGAACTCTCGGTTCGTCTGGCGGCGCGCGGCCACGAGGTGACCGTCTACTGCCGGGAGCGCTTCGCCGGGGCGCGCTATCGCGGCGTGCGGCTCGTGTACCTTCCCACGATCCGGCACAAGTATTTCGACACGCTGGCGCATACCTTCTTCTCGACCCGGCATCTGGCCTGGCACAGGGTCGACGTGGCCCTCTATTGCAACGGGGCCAACGCCATTTTCACGGCGGTTCCGCGGCTGTTCGGCATGCCCGTGGTTCTCAACGTGGATGGCATCGAGCGCCTGCGCAAGAAGTGGAACCGGCTGGCCAAAACGTGGTACCTAATCTCGGAGTGGCTGGCGACCCTCTGCCCCACGGCCGTGGTCACCGATGCGCGCGCCATTCAGGATTACTACCGGCGGCGCTGGCGGCGGGAGAGCGTCTTCATCCCCTACGGCGCGGAGGTGGGCAAGGTGGCCGGCACGGATACGCTCGCGCGCCTCGGCCTCGAACCCGGCCGCTATTTCCTGTATGTCAGCCGCATGGAGCCGGAGAACCATCCGCTCGAAGTGCGCGAGGCTTTCGAGCATGTGCGCACGGATTTCAAGCTGGCCCTGGTTGGCGACGCGCCCTACGCTCAGGAGTATATCGCGCGGGTGCGCGATACCCGCGACCCGCGCATCGCGATTCCCGGAGCGATCTACGGAGCGGGCTATCGCGAGCTGGGATCGCACTGTTTCGCCTACATCCACGCTACCGAGGTTGGCGGCACGCATCCCGCGCTCATCGAAGCCATGGGCCGCGGCGCTCTGGTGCTCTACCGCAACACCCCGGAAAATGCCGAGGTCGCCGGCGGCGCCGGGATCGCCTTCGAGCCGCACGAACTGGCGGCGAAACTGGAAGACGCGCTGGCGATGTCCGAAGAAGATCGCGAACACCTTCGCGCCGCTGCCATGGAGCGCGTGCGCGAGCGATATTCGTGGGATGCCGTGACGGATCAGTACGAAGAGCTGTTGCGAAAGCTGGCTGGGGAGTAGGCTGTGATCTGGGGCGGACCTGAGCGCGATAAGGAGATCTGCATTATGAATTGGCTTTGGCTTGTGTCGTATTTCTTTGGGGGCGTTTTTGCGGCAAACGCCATTCCTCATTTTGTAGCCGGCACGATGGGACGTCCCTTCCAGAGTCCCTTTGCAAAACCGCCCGGCCAGGGGCTCTCCTCCGCAACGGTCAACGTTGTTTGGGGATTCTTCAACGCGGTAGTCGGGTATCTGCTCGTCGCGCGCGTTGGCGCTTTCGATCCGCGGGCGACAAGCCACATCCTTGCGTTCGGCCTGGGCGCGCTGCTCATCGGCATCTTTTCGGCGCGTCACTTCGGCCAGTTTCATGGGGGCAACACGCCGTCGCGCACATGAAGAACGGGGTGGTCGGCACCTTCTGCTCCCTGAGAACCTTCAACTTCCGCTTGTGGACGGCTGGCTCTCTGGTTTCCAATGTCGGTACCTGGATGCAGCGCGTCACTCAGGACTGGCTCGTGCTTACGCAACTGACCCATCACAATGCGTCAGCGCCGGATATTGTGATGGGCCTGCAGTTCGCGCCGCAACTTCTGCTCCTGCCCTGGACGGGATCGACTGCCAAATCGCTACCAGTTCCACCCGTCCCCTCACGCCGAGGCCCCGGTCAGTTCGGTGACGGGCAGCGATACGATCTCGCCCTCCACGCCGCCGATCACCCGCGCGGTGTGCGCGAAGGCTACCGGGTCGCCGGTCACGAAGTGCACCACGCGCCCGCGCGCGGAGGATCCGGGCGTGGCCCCGAACGCGGCGCGCACCGATTCGGCGGTCACCTCCGCGCTATCCACCAAAGCGACCT
>Ga0326727_10012343_pt1 | contig 19493 bp, 13 predicted proteins | sample MB2enrmetagenome_FD_207643 | JGI IMG/M metagenome (GOLD analysis project Ga0326727, IMG submission 207643) | Lab enriched peat soil microbial communities from McLean, Ithaca, NY, United States - MB29MY | ecosystem: Environmental > Terrestrial > Soil > Wetlands > Peat | place: USA: New York...
GAGCCCGCAACTGGCCTTTGGCGTTGTCTCCTGAAAAACATCGGCTCATACACCAGCTCCGATCCCGCAAGTACGATTTGGCCCTTCTGCTCGAAAGCGCTCCGCGCTACCGTCGCCTGCTCGAGCGCATTGGCGCCGGCCGGATATGCAGTTTCAGCGAAGTACCCTTTGATCCGAGTCTGCACGCAATCGTAAACAATATGCGGGTCGCGGGAATCCACAGCCGCACAGAGGAAGACCTCGACATGGAACTGCCTCTGTCGGCCGAGGATGATGCCATCGGCATTGAAATGATTCGGGATTTACGACGGCCCTGCATCGGCGTCCATATTGGATGGGGCCCCGGACGGCGGAAACGGCAGCAGGAAAATCGACTCAGGGGCTGGAAACCTGCCAACGTTGTACGGCTGATCAGCAGCATCCTTGAGCGGTCAAACGGCAGCGTGATTTTAACCGGGTCTCCGGAAGACGCGCAGGACACGCAACGAATCTATCGGCTGCTGCCCGGCGGTCGATTGCGCTCTATCGCCGGGCGCACAAACGTCAGACAGGCTGCGGCCGTCATTAAGAACCTGGACCTGCTCGTTTCGGTCGATTCAGGGCCATGTCATATGGCGGCAGCGTTAGGAACGCCGCTGGTGGTTTTGTGGGGGCCGGGCAGGCTAGAGCAGACCAGGCCCGTTTCCAGCCACTCACCGATCCGAATCGTTCGGCACCAACTCCCCTGCGCACCATGCCAGAGCACCCCTCAACAGAAAGTCTGCCGACAGAACCTGTGTATGGATGCAATCACCCCGGACGAGGTTTTTCTGGAAGTCAGGAATCTATTGCGGCTGAATGGCTGATGGGCGCGGAGCGTCCTTGAAGCGCGGCGGCTTGCTGCCGCTTTCAATGAAGGCTACACGGGCGGTGATGGTTTGGCCGCTGCCAGCGGGACGTTGGCGCTCACGGCGGAAAAGGCAAAAAAAAGCTACATGCTGCGGATGCTGGAGATAAGCTCTTCCGGCGCGATAGATGCCGTCCCCAGCTTGCCGACGACGATGCCCGCTGCGATATTGGACAGAACGGCCGCTTGAAGAATGGAAAGCCCTGCCACGAGGCTTAAGGCCAGTGTTGAAATGACCGTATCACCGGCCCCGGTGACATCGAAAACCTCCTTGGCGACTGTGGGAATGCAGGTCACCCTGGAGCCACTTTCGAAAAGAGCCATCCCCTCTTCTCCGCGTGTGACCAGCAGGTGTTCAATACCGGACTCGTTGAGAATTTTTTTCCCGGCGCGAAGCAGGTCACGGTGCCCTGAAATGGGGATTCCGGACGCGTCTTCCGCTTCCGTGGTGTTGGGAGTGATCACAGTGGCGGGCCTGTAGACGGCGAAATTTTTCATCTTGGGATCTACGCAGACGAGCTTGCCTGCGGATTTGGCCTGAGGCAATGTCCGTCGAAGAAGGGCCGGAGAAATCAAACCTTTCGCGTAGTCCGAGACCACCACCGCATCGACGGAGGCTAGAGCCGCGCTGAATTTTTCCACGATTCTCGTTTGAATGCCCGGCGAAAGCAAAGACCGGTCTTCTCGATCAGTGCGGCAAACCTGTTGGTGATGCGCAATGATGCGCGTTTTGATGCTAGTCGGCCGTCCCCTGTCGACAATAATGCCGCCGACCGGAGAGCCAATGGCCCGAAATTCCTCACGAAGTCGGGCCCCTTCAACATCCAAGCCGATCACACCAAGCGGGACTGGGATTCCCCCGAGGCTCCGGATATTTGAAGCCACGTTGGCCGCACCGCCGAGGCGCGTGCTTTCAGTCTTGATTTCAACCACAGGGACCGGCGCTTCCGGGCTGATGCGGGAGACGGCGCCCCAGATAAACCGGTCGAGCATTAGGTCCCCGAACACGAGGATGCGCTTGTTCCGGAAATTCCGGACGGCCCCAATCAAAGTCTCCGGGTCGCATTTGTATCGATTCAGGATCATGGTTCCTCAGGGCATCAGAAGTGAGCTGCGCTTTTCCTGCCGAGGGAAAAGGCGAGCCAGGAAATCGACATAACCCGAGAGAGAAGAACGGTCTTCCAGGTAGGCGCGCGCCAATGACTGCATGAATTCAAGGCACTCCATCGCCGTATTGAGCAGCAACCGGGTGGCTGTGGGATCCACGATCCCGTTTTCCTTGCCCCCCGGATTCCTCAGAGTTTCAACGGTCCTCCGCAGTTCACGCCGAAGCGCTTCAACCCGGAGGTTTTCGGAGGTTTTCTCATATAGAACGCCCTTGTCCTCTGTCCTGTACGTATCGAGCAAAACACCAATGGCCTCTACGACGTCCTTGTCCGTAAGATTCCGGTCGGAAAGACGCTCACGTGCAAGAATATACTCCAGCTGTGCCACGACGTCCTGGTGCTCAGCCAGAAACCGCTGAGTTTTTTCGTATGTCTCCGGATTGCGGCGGCGCAGATGATTCCCGAAATCTTCAACTTCACGCTCGCGCCCGGACTTCAGATATCCGCAACTCTCCGGGCAATCAATCTCCAGAACCCGCTTCTCCCCGCAACACTGCGGGCATATCTGGCCATTTTTTGCCGGGCAGAACCTCTTTGCTTTTCTCTGATCACACAAACCACATTTCATAGACCGTCAGCTTTCCAGGAGAAGCCGGTTTTATACCACATTTCGGGCTTCCCCGTCTTTCAATCGTCAATCCTTTTCCGTCGTCTCCCAAGGAACTCCCGCAGAAACCTCCTTGAACGGGCAAAATCCGGATGCGCCCGCTCAGCCCTGTGGAATTCCGGAGGATGGTGTCGTCTTTGGGTTCCCTGACTGGGCGCGTCTTCGAAAACCGCATGAAGCATTTCGTGGTATACGATATAACGAACCACATAGTCCGGAACCTTGGGGGAATCCAGTGCCGGGCTCAAGGTAATCGTGTGGTGTATCGGATCGTAGTGCCCGAGGCGTCTCCATCCCGTTCGCAGCCCCCAGCCTATTCTCTGGACTTCAATTTGATCGTTGAAAAAGCTGCTGTTGGTCTCCCTGTAAATTTCAGCCAGAGAATGGTGCTTCCCTTCAGCGACGGCAATGCGTTTGCGTCCCTTCAGCCGGCGCCGCTCCTGCACGGATTCTTCAACCCAGGGGTCCTTACGAAAGAGTTCATAAGTCTCGAGGAGTTTCCGAGGCGGCCGCCGGCGCACTATTTTGGAGCCCAGGATTACAGCAATCGCTTCGAGAACCTGCCTCGGGGCTTCCCGGCAGTGATCGCTGATTCGAAGCACCCATCCGGAGCCTTTGCGCCGGATCGTGTGCGTGAGTCCGATATAAGGATAGAAAACGGCTTCAATCGTTGCATTCCGAAAACTGGGGAAGGCAGACTGCAGAGCGGAGCGGCAAATCCATTGCAGCATCGCGAAAGTTTGGTCGTGTTTTTCCATCGGTTATTGTATGGGTCAATCTCAACTGCCTGTGCTTTTGTACTGTAAAATCCCCCTCTCCCAGATGAACAGCGCAAGGCCGACCAGAGCCGCGGTCACCACAGGAACGAGAAAGAATTCCGTCCGGAACTCCATGTGGCCGAGGTAGCGGACCGTCGGATAAAAGGAGGCAAAGGCAAACGGAATGATCCAGCTCAACAGGAACTGGATGGCGGTATTGTAGATCGTGATCGGATACCGGCCGAAAGCAATCATATTAAAAAAGGGTGGAGAAAGACCGATCCTATCCTCAAACCAGAAATTCACACTGGATATTATGACAAAGATGCATGTGTAGATGACAGCACCGCAGAAAATCAGGCCCGGGAACAGGACCAGATTTACCGGCGTCAGCGGAATCTTCAGGTGTCCGGCACAGTAAAGGACCGCGGCAAGGCCTGTGACAATTTCCTGCATCGACTCCAAACGAAAGTTCTCGAACAGAATCTGAAACAGGGAATGGATCGGCCGCAGGAGCACGCGGTCAAATTTCCCCTCCACGATATAGATCTCACCGAAATCATAGAGATTCAGGCTGACGATGTTGAACAGACCCATCGGGAGCAGCGAGAAACCATAGATAAAGAGCACTTCTTCAAATTTCCACCCTCGCAGCTGAGGTATCCGGCTGAAGAGAACGAGAACGAAACCGTAGCCGGCCACGGTGGCGAGGATGTTCGCAACGGATGCGATGAAGAAGTCGGCCTTATACGTCATGCGCGTCTTGACGTACTGGCCCAGGTATTGCCAGAGAATAATCAGGAGCTTGCGCAACTATCCTCCTTGCACCGAAAGCCTGCGGGTTGAGAACTTCCAGAACACCCTCCCGGACCCGAAGAGAAGCAAGACCCACATGGCCTGGATCCCGAGCGCTTCCCACGCCGCAGTCCCATTTACTTTTCCGAGATAGATCTGCAGCGGCGTGAAACTCACATGCTGGAAAGGAAGGAAAGACATGAAACGCTGAAGGGCCGGCGGGAAAAAGGAAATGGGGATCAAAAGGCCCGAGAAGAACTCCACGATGGCATATTTCGCCCGGATGACTCCGAGGATCGAGTAGATGTGCAGCGCCAGGGTGCCCACCATGAAATTAAGCAGGGTAAAAATCAAAAGTGCCAGGATGCAGCTGAGCACAAACAGCAATCCCAGATGGACGGATGCCGGGGGGCGGATCGGGTAAACCAGCATGAGTACAGCGGCGATCGGCAGTGTGAACATCAAAGCCCGGAAACAAGCCTCTCCGGTCGTTTGTGAGACGTACATGAGCTGTGGATCCACAGGCTTGATCAGGTTGACCGCGATTTTGCCCTCGGACACATCGGCGGCCATATCGCGGTCCACATTGTTGAAATAGAAAGAACGAATGATCCAACCAATCGCAACGTACGTGGTCATTTGCGAAAGGTTGTAGCCGGCCACGTTCGTGCTGGAGCCGTAAATCGCGCTCCAGATGAAGTAGTAGACGGATACATTCACGAAATAGCTGATGATGCCGGTAAAATAACGGAGGCGGTAGGCAAGTATCTTGAGGAATGCGACTCTGGCAAATTCGAAATAAATGGAAAAGCGACTTGTCATAGCAAAGGAATTGAAAACTGAGCATTCAAAAATGAAACTTGCGCGGTTTTTTTTGATCTCCGATCTTCAGGTTTTAATCAACCTTCAGCTGAGTCCGTGGCTGTATATTGTTTTGATGATCTCTTCGATCGGCTCCGCCTCGATATAAATATCGTGGATCGGCACCTCATTCACAATCTTCCGAATGATATCAGCGGAAGAAACCTGTTCCCTGTCGAAACGGATCCGGTAGGTCAGTTCGTCGTCATGCTCCCAGTGAATTCCATTTCCCCCACCGAGGACTTGATCCAATTTCGACCGGTGCTTCCGGTCATCCAGATGTATGTTGATCAGATTGTAGCGGCCGAGACGCTGGCGCAATCCATCGAGCGAGCCGTCGTACAAGAGCTTACCCTTATCGATGATGATCACGCGGCGGCACAGTTCTTCTATATCCGAGAGATCGTGGGTCGTCAGGAGAACTGTCGTGCTTAGCTCGCGGTTGATGTTTTTGAGAAACTCCCGGATGCGATCCTTCGCAACGAGATCCAGTCCGATCGTAGGCTCATCCAGAAATACAATGGGTGGGTTGTGGAGAAGCGCGGCCGCCATCTCACAGCGCATCCTTTGACCGAGGCTGAGCTTGCGCACGGGCGAGTGGAGGAATTCGTCAAGCCCAAGAAGTGCGCAGAAAAAATCAAGCCGTTGGCGGTAATCGGCTTCCGGCACCTCATAAATCCTGCGCAGAAGCTTGAAACTCTCGATCACCGCGATGTCCCACCACAACTGCGTGCGCTGCCCGAACACAACGCCGATGTTCCTGGTATATCGTGTGCGATCCTCATAAGGCCGGAAACCGCCGGCGATGATTTCGCCCGAGGTAGGCATCAGGATCCCGGTCATCATCTTAATCGTAGTGGATTTGCCCGCGCCGTTGGGCCCTATATAGCCGAGGAATTCCCCTTTTTCGATTGAGAAGCCGATTCCATCCACAGCGGTCAGGGTTTTGTATTCGCGCTGGAACAGATCCTTGAAAGCTCCCCAGACACCTTCCCGGTGCTTAAACACCCGGAACTCTTTTCGTAAATTTGTAACTTCGATAAAGTGCATGGCTATTGATCATGCTCCGGGGGAAGTCAAGTTGGGGTGGGCAGGGGCATTCGGCAGTCGGCAGTGAAAACCCGGTTTCAGCCGAATTTGCTGCCCACCGCCGACTGCCCTCTGCCGTCTATTCTTTCCGGGAGGCGGCCTTCAGTTCGGAGATTTCCTTTTTCAGTGAATCAATTTCCGCTTTCATTTCCGGAAGCCGTCCAAAGAGCGCATTCAGCCGCTTATACTCCCGCAAGGGGCGCACCGGCACTCCCCAGTATACATCGCCGCTGCGCACGATCTTTCCGGGAAGGACGCCGGCTTTGGAGCCGATGACGGCGCCCTGCTGGACACGCGCGTGGTCGCCGAAGCCGACCTGGCCCCCGATCACCGCGTAGTCTTCGATGATTGTGCTTCCGGAGATCCCTGTCTGGGCCGCTATGACAACGTGTTTCCCTATTTCGACATTGTGCGCGATCTGAACCAGGTTATCGATTTTGGTTCCGGCCCCTATGTGCGTGACCCCCAGTGATCCCCGATCGACTGTTGTATTGCAGCCGATCTCGACATCCTCGTCCACGATCACCGAACCCACTTGAGGGAATTTCCAATACCTGCTTCCATCGGAAACATATCCGAAGCCATCGCTGCCGACAACAACACCAGCGTGGAGTATCACGCGATCGCCGATCCGGGCACCGGGGTAGAGAACGACTCCCGGGTTCAGGATACACTCTCTCCCAACCAGAGCCCCTCTGCCGACAACCACTCCGGCTCGCAAAATGCTTCCCGCTCCAATTCGGGCCTCGGCCTCCACCAAAGCAAACGGACCCAGCTCCACATTTTCGCCGACCTCGGCTTGCGGATGGATTGCAGCCGTGGGGTGCCGTGTGCCGTGGCTCTCCGGTCGTGGATGCAGGCAAGCCGCCGCCCGAGCGAAATCGAGTTTCGGCTTGTCGGAAAAAATCACATTCATTCCGCCGGGCACGATATCTTCTGGCGCGAGGGCACAAGCGGCGCGGGAAAAGCTGACCCGTTGTTTAACATCCCCGCCTTGGATAAAAATGAGAGAATCCTCGTCCGCCGTTTCAATTCCTGAAACCTTCTTCAACAGACGAGCACCGTCGCCCCGATATTCGAGACCGAGAAGTGCAGCGATTTGTCCAATTGTGTGGCTCATATCCAATTATTATTAACCGCGGATCCAGGCGGATAAATCCGTGAAAACCCGCGGTTAATGATCGCCTTTGGGGGAACCGTTGAGAACCGGGAGGATAAGATCGTGCTTCGTGGCCTTCAGTTCTACCTCCCGCCCCTTTGTGTAGATCTCGTGTTTCCCCCTGGTTCGGTGCCACTCCGCAAGAGTTGCAGTCTGGTGGCGGCTTTCGACGATTTGACGCCAGCCGATTCCCGTGTTGTACGCACAAAATGAAATCTCCCCTTCCTGGGTGCCGTAGGGGATCACACACATCTCGGTCCGGCGGAAATCATAGGTCCACAGATCCTGGAACCACATGCCTTCTACACAGAGCACACGCCATTCGTCGCTCAGTGAACGCGTTTTCATGCGATCGTTCCGGTCGCTGTCCGCCTTCTCCGAGTTGGGTCTGAAAAGTTTCGTCACCTGTGAGATGGGAAATCCCTTTGGAGCTTGATCAGCCTTGAAATTACGAAGAATGGCCAGAGCCAGCTGTGTTTCAGTGAGAATTTTTCCCCGGGCGGTGTCGGTGATGATCTTTACATCACGGATGAAACGCTCATAGTCAAAAAACTTGAACAGCGGGATCCATTCCCGGGTGCGGCGATTGACCACGAGCAGTGTGAAGACGCCACAATCAGGGTGGCAGTTGCAGGCGCTCCAGCCCCATGAAGCCTCCGGACCCTGCAGAATATCCATAACGCTGGTGAAAGCGCTGTAAGTCGAAAGCGGGAACCAGTCGCGCATCGGCACCAGGTTCCTATTCAGCTGGGTCCCGAGATCCTCAACTAACTGAGACAAGGTATATCGCTGAGCACGACGCGATTCATCCCCGATGGACTCATCGCGGCCTGTAAAGGAGATCGGCTGGAAAACAGCGGTTTGAACCTTGTCCACATTCTGCATGGCGAAATCGACAATCCGCCCCAATTCATCTTTGTTGATCGTGTTCACGACCGTGGTGACCAGGGTCGTCTTCATCCCGGCTCTGGCCATATTTTCGATTGCCTGCACTTTGACGTCGAACAGATTCTTCACGCCCCGGTGCTGATTTTTTTCATTGCCGATGCCGTCAAATTGCAGATAAGTGCCATGGAGTCCGGCATCCCGCGCCTGACGCGTAAACTCTTCGCTTTGGGCGAAGCGGATTCCATTGGTCGCGGCCAGGATTCTATAAAAGCCGATCCTTTTGGCATGCGCTACCGCATCGAGAAAATGGGGAGAGAGCGTCGGCTCGCCGCCGGAGAACAGAATGATGATCTGGCGGCGCGGCTTGAAGGAGACGGCGCGATCCAGCACTTCCTTTATTTCGTCCAAGCTCGGTTCATGAACATAGCCGACTTGGTTGGCATCGGTGAAACACGGGTTGCACATCATGTTGCACCGGTTGGTTAAGTCGACCGTTAATACCGTCCCTCGCCCGTATTTGATTGAGGAAGTCCCGTGCCGGTGAATGGTTTCGTCCTGGACGGACTGGAAATCGCGCCCGAAGAACAAATCTTCTATGCGGCGGGTAAAGGCTGGATTCGTGGAAAGAACATCTTCAAAAGGGCCGTGCTTCGGGCAAACCTTGCGAATGAGAATCCGGCCATTTTCTTCTACAAGCTCCGCCTTGATTTCGCCGGGATGGCTTTCTATCAGCTCGCTTAGGTCCGCCGCGCCGCTTGCGATTTGCCCCCGGATTTCGGGCACGCAAACCGGACAAAGGGAGTCGGTTTCTCTAGGGAAACCCAGCGCAGGGGAAGAACGCTCACGGCTCTTGGAGATTTTCCCGGGAGCCCACTGAGGCCTTGGGAGTTCTCCTTCCGGTATCCGCGTGTTGACTGCCTGGAATGCTTTCCAGGCAAGGTCCGCAATTTTCGCAATAGCCGATGCCCTGATCCGATTCAAGGGAGAGTGCGATCCGCCATTTTCCACAGAGCCTACTTCGCCGTACATGCTTCCGCCCCCGACTGAAGCGCTAAGCTTATATAAAAAGCGCCACGGATTCCACGGATTTCACTGATTGTCTGTGTCAGTGAAATCCGTGGAATCCGTGGCGCTTTGTTTTGACTTTCCTTACTCGATGACGATGGGGACGCGCTCAAAGCGGTTCACATCGGCAATGGTGTCACGAACATGCACCTGGAGGGTGTAGGTTCCTTTTTTCAGGTGTTTCAGCGGCAGGGAAATCGCAAATGTGGATTCTCCCTTCCTGTCCTCGAGTTGCTGCATTCCCGGGAATCCTACGCCGCCGCGGCCGCCTGGCCCGCCCATTCCTCCCCGGGCACCGCCGAAATTACCGCGGCCGAAGGCCGGAGCGTTCATTGCCCTAGTCCATTGCTGCACATACTGCGGCTGGGCCTCGAGAATCTTCGTATTATCTCGGATCAGCATCAGATCCGCTTCGACACTGGGTTTCTTGCTCTCCTGATCCTCTGCGGCGCCGTAAACCTGGAAATAAACATAAACAGTCTGCCCGGCCATAAACACATTTCCGATGCTCGGCACGACTTTCCTGCCTCCCAGGACCAGCGGGTCGTATCCCGCGATCATCTCCTGGAATCTCCGCATTGTTCCCTGATGGCTTACCGTCGAATCGGTTCTGCGCGTGCTCACCAGCTGGTTGCCAAGCACAATGGAACTAAGGCTTAGCTGTTTGAGATCGAGGCTTGGAACCTGGATCGGCTGCTCGAAGCTCCCCAGTTTACCGGTCGCCTCGTCGCGAACGAGAAACTTCAGCTTATAGCCCCCGGGTTTGAGTTGGAAACCTGTCGAATAAAAGATCCCTCCAGACTTGATTTTTTCCGCTTTATCAGCGGGCAGTTTTACCTGGACCGCGTCCCGGGCCACGCTGGCAATTTTCCCTTTCCCATCCATGGCCTGAGCGACGAACTCGAATCGGCTCTCACGAGTGGCGCCCTTCTCCTCAAATTTCAGACCTTCGCCAGCAATCTCAATTGAGATCGGCACCAGGGTCGTGCTGCTGTCTTTTCTGAAATAGTCCGTCTGCAGGATCAGCGGCACCTCGACGAAAGGCCGGTCCACCGTCATTGCCTGCTGCAGCTGCAGATCCCGCTCCTGCTGATTCAGTTGCTTGAAGGCCTTGGAAGCGAAGTACCCCGGCCGGTGTTCGATTTTCAGGCCGGGTCTTGTCAGCTCAACCCGGATCTTGCGGTATTTCCCGTCTTCTTTCGGATTCGTGCTGAAGTAACCGAGGACATAGTAGACGTGAGTATCCTTCTGCACCTGCTTCATCGCCAGGGTCAGATCGTTGGAATCCATGAATGCCTTGCCCCCGGTGTCGTGAGACAGGGTCACCAGTGTTTCCTGAGAAGCCTGCAGGTTCGCCCTTTGGCGCGCCATGGCGTTGCCGCTGAACATGGCGCTCCCGGCGCTTTTTTGAGAAGCATCCCCTCCCGGCGGGAGGGCAACCAGACCTCGGCTGTCCACTGTGTAGATGGACAGGTTCGACCGGTTTGCGTTATCCACCGTGGAACGTATCTGCGCATTATTCTCGACACCCGTGGTCGAAACACCGTTGGAGAAGTAAATCAGAGATTTGCGCTCGGGGAATTCGCGGTACATTTTTGCGATCGTTTCGAGCGAGGATAAGCGCCTGTCAGTATTAAAAATATCGAATTGAGTTGTGTCGGGGACGAAAACATCGTCCGATGTATCGGCATCGCTCAAGTCTGCCGCCACAACGTCTCCCGAGTCCGGAGAGGAGATGGCCTTGAGGGTTTTCAGAATGAGTGCCTGATCGTTCGTTAAATCCTGAACCAGATTCAAAGTGCCGTCGTAAGTCGCGATAGCCATGAGGTCCTGAGGACCGGTCTGTTTCGCAATAAACTCATTGGCGGCATCGACCGAGCGGATCAGGTTTTCCGTATCGAGCGAATTCAGGTCGAAGAAAAGAATCATCAATCTCTTGCCGGAAAGAACCTCTTTCTTGACCGGCTGATTCGGATTCAAGCCGAGATTCACGATTTCCTGGGCGCTTGGGGCTTTCGTTTCCTTTCCGGCGTCGGTGCCGGTTGCGGCCGGAGCAGCTGTCTCGGCAGGCGCACCGATCGCGACCTTTTCCGCGGCAAAGGTCACAATACTCTGCGGCACGTTGTCTTCATAGACTTTGAAATCTTCCTTTTTCAAATCGGCAAGAAGATTTCCCTTGTTGTCGCGCACGGTGACATCAACTACAACCATTGCGGCCTGGACGGCAAACGTCGGCGTTTTATCCGTCACGGCCGGTTGCTGCGGCTGCTGCTTCTGCGGAGTATCGGTCAACGCAAACGCCGCCAGGCCGCCCAGCAGACACATCAGACCGTAAATCCAGGCCTTGACTACACGGCGCCGCGGAACAAATTGCAGCTTGTCCAAATCTCTCTTGAAGCAGGGCATGGATCGCATCTCCGGTTGCATACAAAAGCTAGAAAGTGACTCGAAGATTCACAGTCATTTTTCGCATTTGGCCCACGCTGGTCACCTGCCCGAAATTCAGAGCATTGATGGTTGTGCCTATGCCCGCCCAATTGGCGTGATTGAGCAGATTGGTCACTTGCCAGGTGAAATCAATCCTCCTGCGGTTGTCCTCATCCAGACGAAAGCTCTTTCGAAAATTGAGATCCGTCAAAAAGGCCCCCGGCCCGGTGATGGTGTTTCGGCCTGCCGTTCCATAAGGCCCGGCGGGGATGGCGAAAGCAGCCGCATTGAAGTAATTCAGCCAAGTACGCTTGTCTCTCGGAAGCGCTACTGGAACTCCCGTGGCGTCCGGTCGGAGCGAGTTGTACAGCGCGGCACCCGTCGAACTTCCGTTGCTGGGGGCATACACGGCGGTCAAAGGAGAGCCGCTCTGAAGCGTCATGTCGCCGTTCCAGCTCCAACCCCCGATGAAATTGAGCAGCTTGGCCGACGAGCCGGCGAAAAACTTTCGGTTTTGTCCGATGGGCAATTCGTAAGTATATTGTGTGGTAAAGACATGTCTCCGGTCGCCGTTGCTCAGAGCGCGTTCAGCTGACAGATCCGCGTCGTTCTGGGCCACACCTCCGGGGGCATCATCAATGCTCTTCGAGAATGTGTACGAATTCCTGATGCTGAAGCCGTGGGAATAACGGCGCTGGACTTGCACCGTCAAGGCATGATAGATGGAGCTGCCCCCATTGGTCTGGAAAATGAAGTTTGAAACGCCACTGGGGGGGGTGGGAGCGCGCTCGACGCCTAGCCCGGTCCCCTTCGCACCATTGTACCCGACAACCAGTATATAAAGCCGGGAGATTTGCATTTGGACATCAAGGTTCCATTGCTGGGCATAACCAGGCCGGTAATTTGGATCTATCGCGTACGTGTTCAGGACTGTCAATGCCGGATTGACAGGAAAGCCGTTCTGGAGCGTCAACGGGTTCGATCGGTCGGAAGATAAGTTCTGAGTGACTGCAAACGGCGCCTGATCGATTAGGTTGTTGACAATGGATCCGTAGGAGGAGTTGTAGCCGATCCCGTAGCCGGCTCGGAACACAAACGGGGATCCTGTTTTGGGTTTCCAAGCGATGCCCACCCGCGGGGCAAAATCGTTCCTGTCCGGATTCACGAGCGATCTTGAATAATATTGCCCGCTCTCTGGCCCCTTCTCATCCGGGAACACGCGCGCCACTTGACTAAAATCAGGGGCGGCATCCAGGGTAACCAAGCGATTATATTTTTCAAAGGTGGGTCCGCTGTATTCGTACCGAAGGCCATAGTTCAGCGTGAGCCCTGAACTGAGCCGCCAGTTATCCAGCACAAAAAGATCCCAGCTGCGGTTTCTCAGATAGATGCTGTTCCCGTTTGGATTGACTGTCGGGTCGACATACTGCCGGGAGGTCGAATACGGCAGCCCGAGCAGAAAATCGGCAAAATCATTTCCGGTTCCGGAAACCTGGCGTCCCTGAGCATCAAAGAGGATGGTGGCATAACCGTTAAAGCTGAAGGTGCCACGCCCATTGGGATCCGTGTGTAGATTGCGTTGACCCCAGCTGATGTCGCCTCCGCTTCGAATGGAATGCTTGGTTCCGATCTTGTTGAGGCCTCCCGAGGCAGTGAAGGTTTGATTCTGTCTCAGAGTCGGAGCCGCCAGCGATAGGCTTCCATAGTCTGTAAAGCTGATTGTGGGCGGCCCCCAATTGATCGGGTCCTGAGAGACACCCGCAATCCCGAGCGCGTCCTCCACGTTCTGCTTGTAGGCGAACGCATTGCTGGTTTCCACGCGGGTCCGGTTAAGCGTTATTCTCCAGTTTGAAACCAAGCGCGGCTGAAACCGATGAGTTCCGGAAATGCCGATTTGCTGTCCAGGAAGTGATTTGGTCGTATCCAGTCCCGGAAAGGTGGACGGACTCAGCGAGGTCCCCCGGCGCATGCTGTAATTTACGGCTACGTTGTCCGTGGAAGTAAGCCTTATCCCGCTTATGCTCCCCGAAATCTGATCCGTTGTCGAAGGGATACTGCGCTCCAGGGAGTAATTATTCACACATGGTTGATTCGCGGCACAGGGTATATTCGCCCTTGGAATGAACTGAAGCAATTGGCCGGCAACCGGATTTATTGAAGTAATTTTTGTAAAACGCGAGGAAGGGTCGTTCGGGTTGAGATAGAGCTGAACCGGCTGAGACACAACCGTCCGCTGGCCGGTGGCGGGATCCACAACCGATGCCTGGACGAAGGTTTGGGAAAAATCACCGGCGCGCTCAAGATCGGTTGGAACGGTGGTCAATATATCGTCAGCACTCCGGTTGCGGGTTCCACTATAAGTAAAGATCCATGAGGGCTGCCCGCCCGTGCGCGTGCGCCCGGCGGACGATCCGGCTGAGCCTCGCTGGCCGGTCGTTGCCGCTGTTGGCGCTTTGAAAAAGGGGAGAACGCCTCCGAGCGTGAAGCTGTAACTGTCCCCAATCTGAAGGGGCTTGGGAAGTGTTTCCCCCGTCAATGAGTAATTGCGGGCGTTCAGGGCAGAATTGCTGTAAGTCTCGGAAACGCTGCCCTGAATTTTGGGCTGGCGGAAATTGGCGCCACGCCCTCCTCTTCCTGCCATCCCGACAAAACCCATGCCACCACCTGGACCGCCTCCACCAGGACCGCCTCCTCCGGGAACCCCAAAACCAGCCGCGCCTCCCCGACCCCCTGCACCGCCCGCACCGCCCTGATCGATCTGGAAACCCATCTGGCGCGCCGCATCCATCATCTGGCCGCGGAAGCCCGGATCGCCGAAGTTGCCGGCATCGAGGTTTGCCGTGTTCGCGTTGACGAAGACCGTATTATCCTGGGGCGACGCAGCTGGGGGCACTTCGCCGACCTGGCGTGTCGGGTCTTGGGTATACTGGTTCAGGCCGGGCAGATCTGTGACTTCCGCCGTCTGAAAAGCCAGGCCATCCAGCGCCTGCGTTTCCGGCTGCTGCGGCAGTTGCTGCTGCTGTTTTGGCCTGGAAGCCTGCTGCGGAACAGCTGGGATCTTGGGACGAGGCAAAGGCTCCAGTCGAACCGCCAGGCTCCGGCTTGAGTCCGCCGAAGTGTCCAACCCGTCTTTTACGCTTTTCAGGAACCCGACTATTTCCACAGTCAGCCGATAAACACCTGCCGGGAGCCCGTCAAACTTAAAGGACCCATCCAATTCGGTGAGGCTTTCCGTAACTTTTCCTGAAGCGGTCGAAACAGAGACGCCGGCACCGGGGACGGGAACCCCCTTCGAATCGGCGACTTTGCCCGAGATTGATGTCTGATCTTGTGCGGAGGCGATTCCGTAGATCAGAAGAAGAAAGCTGCCAATCAGAATGCGTCGACTGGAGGTCTTGGATGTTTGGGTTTGCATCAATGGGTAATACGCAGAAACCGGAAAAAGTTACGTGATTGTCTGCGAACCCGACCGTCGAGGTCAAAAAATGGACGAACGATTAAAGGAATTCTAATCTGACTCGATTCGGGGATCCGGCTCCTTGAATCCCATATCTTTTCTTTTTTCTTATCGGATCAGGTTCAGGACGAACAACAGCGCCACAGCCAGAATCAGTCCCGTCATGGTGCGGTGTTCCCGATTCCGGATAACCCGTGACCACATAAATGTTGAAGAATCCCCTCCGGCCTTGGGAAAGCCGGGGACGAACAATGGAACTCTTTCTGAATACTCCAAAAACTTGTCCCCGTATCCGCTGAACAGTTCTTGCTCCTCGGCTCTCATGACCGGATAATAGAAGAGCAGGAAAAACACCCCGAAGGGGATAAGCAACCAGTACCCTTGGCCCGCAATGATGATGCCGAGTGCCATAAAGAAGGAACCGAGGTAGAGCGGATTCCGGGTAAAGGCATAAGGGCCGCCTTGCGTCAGCACTTTCCCTTTTTCAATATGCCCCGCCGCCCAAAGGCGCAGGAGCGCGCCCGCCAACGCGATTGTTCCTCCGATCCATAGCGAGCGGGCGGACGGTCCTTTTATATAGATGAGGAATAGGAACACTACTCCCAAAACCGTTCCTGCGGGCACACGGGTTTTTTGAGCAACCTTCTTCCAGGCAGTCATAGAGAATGACGAATGACGAATGACGAATTGAATAGCAATAACGTGTTTCCCTGGTGTATGGGCTTCAATTTGCAATTCGTCATTCGTAATTATTAGCTATTTCTTGTCAGCGTCCAACGTGGTGCGCTCCCGCGTGAATGGAGCGGCCAACCATTTCTTGGCTTCGGCCTGGGCACCGTTGGTATCATCTTTCGTGTTTACGGCTTTAGTGTATTCGGCCATAGCCCGCTGGCGCTGGCCGAGGATGTCGTAAATTTTCCCCAGGTAGATGTAGCACCACACTTCAACCCATTTCGGATCTCTGTCCCCGTTCAGCGCATCGCGAAATGAATTGGCAGCCGACTGCAGATTGGACTGTTCGTAGAATACTTCCGCAAGCCGGAAGTGTACCAATGAGCGATGCGAGTCGAGATTCAGCGCACTCTCGTAAGCGCGGATCGCTTCGACGAAATCCCCCCTCTGTTTGAGGTCGTTGCCCAATGAAAGCTGAACGGAGGTCTGCAGCTCTTTCGAATCCCTGAGCAGTTTGTTGTTCGGATCCAGGACGACCTTTTGGGGCATCGAAAAACTGGAAATATCAAATGAGGTAGACTTGCCGCTCAGTTCGACAGTCTTTGTTTCCTCACTGCCTTCGGTGACAACGGCAACCTCGACAGGCATCCGGAACAAATCCCGGTCCTGTTTCACGCTCCCGGAAACTCTGAACCCGTTGTTAGTCTTGAACACCGCATAGTCCGACTGGAATGCGGGGACTCCGATCGTGTCGATCCACTCGGCAAAAAACCAGCCGAGTTCTTTGCCATAGACCTTTTCCGACAGCTTTTGAAAGGATAAGGGGTTGGCTTTGTTCCCCGAGTACTCGTGGACATACAGCTGAGTGAGCTGGCCGAACTTTGCTTCGCCCAGGATCCCCCGCAGCATGTTCAATATCCATGCGCCCTTTCCCGCGACTACCGATTCGTATTTATCCGTTCGATACCCCAATCCCAAGCCTAGCCGGACCGAGCTCGATTTTTCGAATTTCAGGGCAAGCACTGCCAGATTATCGATTTCTTCCTTATAAGCCTCGGGACCTTCCGCCTTGCCCAGGTACTGGGCGGCCGAAAAGTAGGCCATTCCATCCACGAGCCACAAGTCATTTGTGCTCTGGATCGAGACCGTCTCCTGCCACCACTGATAGGCAACGCGGCGCGCAAGCTCGCGTACCGGTGCGACAGATTGTGCAAGTTCGCGCCGTGTAATAAAAATGGTTCCAAGCATCCCATGCTGTTTTGCCAATTGCTCATCGACTTCGACCAGACGGAAATTGTTCCCTGACGCGGACGGCCCGTAGTTTTTTTGATAATAATCCACGATTTTGGAAACGGCCTCTGCGCTTTTCTGCATGACATCCGGTTTGTTTCCCTTCGTATAGCATTCGATGTTCAAATCGCCGAACTGCATCCTCTTCTGGAAATATTGCCCCGCAACAATCGAGCCGGGCAGAACCGGCGTTTTGGCAACCCAGCCGAAGGTTTCGCTGATTCCCTTGGTGATCACCGGCATTTCTGTACCGGGACCGATCACCGTCATACCCAGAGGCACCGTTACCTCGACCGTCCCGGTCGCTCTGTCCACCAAAAACTGGTTGATTGGGAACCATTTTGCGGAATACAACAGGCACGTCCCTTCCATGCCAATGTATGCGCTACTCTCGTCCCGAGTATAGATCCGGCTGAACCGATCCTGGTCGAAACCTCCCTGGTATTCGACTTTAATCGTCACCTCGGAGCCCGAGGAAAGAGGTTTCGCGAATCGAACGGAGAGCGAACCCGGACCGGTCTCATTCTGTCTGAACTCCAGTTCAACCCCCTCCGAGTTGAGTATCTTCTGAACCGAAAGATTCTCGCTCAGTTCAAAGACAACGAAATCGGTTGATTGGAGAGCCTTGAACGTGACCGTGGCTGCGGCTTTGAGCTCGTGAGTATCCGGAACCAGGTTTGCTTCTATTTTGTAGTTCTGCACTTCGATCCGCGGGATCGAAGAAACAGCTTTTTTTGTCTGGGAGTAGCCCTCTGCGGATATGCCGGCCATTGTCAGGATTAAAGTTAACCCGGGAATCAGGCTGGATTTCATACGCATGTTCACTTCCTTATAAATAACTGCTCACTGTTGCGGCCACTCTCTCTGACGCGCAACGGGCACTCAGCCGCTCCCTTATTTGGGCCAGTTGTGAACGCATCGCATCGCTTTTCCCGGGTTCCTCAAGGTACTGGAGGGCTAATCGGGCCAAATTTTCCGGCTTTGCTTCGCTCTGGAACAACTCCGGCACTATCCGATCTTGCGCTATTAAGTTTACCAGTCCCTTCATCGAACTGCGAATCAGAATGGAACCAATACACCAGCTGAGGGGAGAGATCTTGTAGGCGATCAGGAAGGGGACCCCGACCAGCGCCGCTTCCAGCGAACTCGTTCCGCTTTTCACGAATGCAAAGTCCGAGTTCGAGAGAATGTCCCTGGAATCCCGGCTCGACAAGCGGAAAAAATTCTCGTTCGGATCTCCCCGAAGCACCGCTCGCATGACGGCGCTGACATGCTCCACTTCGACACTCGGCGCGACCGAAATCACGAACTGCGCAGGCGTGTCGCGAAGCAGACACTGCCCCGCCTGCAGGAGAACCGGCAGGATATAATCGATCTCTTTCCGGCGGCTCCCCGCGAGGATTGCGACGGTCCGGCGTGCAGGGTCAAGATTTAAGCCTTTCAAAAACAACTCCCGGTCGCCGCTCGGCTTAAAATCCTCCAGCAGCGGGTGACCCACATATTCCACCTTGACGCCTCGTTTTCGAAAATACTCTTCCTCGAAAGGAAGGATAACCAGCATTCGGTCCACACACTCCCGAATAGTCCGAACGCGGCTGCTGCGCCATGCCCAGACCTGAGGGCTGATGTAGTAGATTACCTTGACGCCAAGGCGTTTCATTTTTTTTGCCAGTCTCAGGTTAAAGTCAGGAAAATCCAGGAGTACGGCGACGCGCGGAGGCCTTTCCACAGACTCGCGCACCAGCCGGCGGTACGTGCGGTAATAGGTTTGAAAACTCGAAAGGGCTTCTCGCGCTCCTATGTGGGCAAGCTCTCGCACATGGCAGAAAAGATGAACCCCGGCTCGCCGCATTTCATCGCCGCCGGTGCCGTAAAACTCAAGTTCGTCGGACGCGTGAATGGACCTGAGTTTTTGCACAAGCCGGGCGCCGTACCTGTCGGCGGAAGCCTCTCCAGCAACAATCAGGATCCGTTTGGGCGTATCTGGCATTTTTGTCGTGTCAGCTCTTGATGGAGGCGCCGTCAACCCCTATTTGCCATTTCGGAGCTGGGGACGAGCCCAATGGAAAATGGGAGATGGAAATTGGAAAATTCTTTTACGGCATCTCTGGCGCACTTAAAGGTAACCGGATAACCAGTGGCCCTGGCATGGCCGGACCCGTTTTTCATTCGTCATGCGCCACTCGTGATTCCCTGCCGATCCAGCCTCCCCCGACAACTTTTCCCGATTGATAGAATACGCAAGCCTGGCCCGGGCTAATCGCTGGCTGCGGATCGTCGAATGTCACCTCTACGCTCCCGTCTTCGCCGGGAGCAATCGTCGCAGGGGCTTCCTTGTGGCGCGAGCGGATGCGAGCGTGAACGCGAACCTGC
>Ga0326727_10012344_pt1 | contig 19492 bp, 13 predicted proteins | sample MB2enrmetagenome_FD_207643 | JGI IMG/M metagenome (GOLD analysis project Ga0326727, IMG submission 207643) | Lab enriched peat soil microbial communities from McLean, Ithaca, NY, United States - MB29MY | ecosystem: Environmental > Terrestrial > Soil > Wetlands > Peat | place: USA: New York...
CCTAGATTAGGGGACCCTAACGATCGTCAGGTCAAAGGGGTTCGTCACACCGCCAAATGGAGAGCCGGAGATCGGCGTCAGAGCTCCAGTTGTCACGTTGAGGCTAAGGCCGGAGATGTTGTCAGAACCCTGATTCGCCGTGTAGAGAAACATCCCCCCCGGTTCCATCGCGAGCGCAATTGGGGACCCGTTTGTTGCGCTCGTTGCGAAAGGAGAACCGCTTACGGAGGTCAATGCGCCCGTAGCCGGGTCAATGGCGAAGGCGGATAGCGGCTCACTTCAAACGACCCTATCGAAACTGCCCCCGACCACGACACCTGCGCACAACCTCCGCACCTCATCTCGGGGCAGTTCCGATAGGGATCTATCGTTTCTCGTTACCTATGTGGTTCTTAAACTTCTTGAGATCGTTATGAACGAGGTCGGACAGTCCAGATGGGTACGTAATTACGCCACGATGTGCGGCGATGAAGAGCCGAATGGGTTTGCACGTGCCATAAATTACGAATTCAAAGATCAAGCGGCGATATTATGCCGAACTGACGAATTTAATCTCCCAAATCTGAACTCAAACACCGACGCTTAGGCTTGTTTTCCGCAATGTGGTGTAACGTCGCGATAAGCATAATTCACAAACCCTCCCAATTCCTTGATTTAGCCAAATACGTGAAATTGCAAATTAGCTTGTCAATTTCAGTCCATATCCTAAAATCCTGCACTCGATCTCGCGTCGTCACTTTGGCGCGATAACGTATTTCTTGGCACCGTCCTGCATGTCCTCCAGCAGCCGATTGTTAACGGGCGCGATGGAAGTCCCCTCGCCCGTGATTTCAGTAGTCACGCCTTGTGTAATTTTGCTGGCAGCGCGATTGTCCACCAGCACATTGAATTCCGACTGGCCCTGAACATCAATGAACCCGGGTGAGGCCACCAGCCCCATTGCATCGATCCGCCGCTTGGCCGCGGCACTGTGGAGATCGCCTATCGCAGCAATGCGGTCGCCGACAATTCCGATATCGCCGATAAACCAGGGAGCACCCGTGCCATCAACGATACGGGCTCCCGTGATGACAAAATCGTAGGCAGTTTGTTGCGCGTGACCCACCACGCCGGCGATCAGCAAACCAATGAGGGCAATCAAAGAAGATAGTTGATGTTTTGTCATCAGAGTTTTCTCGAAGTCCTGTGGTTGACCATAGGTTACTTCCGGTTCGCGGCAAACCACCCGCGACCTTAAAAACTGCCACCCCCATGAGCCAGTTTGACCGTCGGCACTCTTCTATTCAGGCAAATCTAACGGCGCCGCGATCCAGCAGCCACGAGGGCCTTGCCGCAGCGAGCATGGCACAGGTAAGCAGGACGAGCGCCATGAGAATCACCCTGGAGTAATTGCCCGTTCCGACAATGAGCGAGGCAAGCATAGGCCCGGACGCCAATCCCATCTTGGAAGCAAATCCGCTCCATACCGCGGCTTGGCCGGTCTGGTCAAAGCGCGCGCACATGCCGAGTAGGTGGGAGATCACGAAGTTCCATGTGATGCCGGTCGCGACATTGGCCGCAATCCAGATCCATTTCACTTCGCTGTAATTGAAAACGTAGGTCCCGATCACGGTCAAGATGATGCCGCCGACGATTGGTTTGAAGATCCCGAATTTCGTGGAGACTGCGATCACCAATACCGGCCCAAGAACGGCGAGCCAACCGGCGATGCCGAGAGTTTCACTGATGAACGCGAGGTCGAGGTTATGACTTCTGCCGAGCCCGATCATAAAGGCGAAGAGTCCTTCGTTGGCGGCTTGAAAGAAAAATGTGGCGAACAGCGCGAGCACGAGCGGCTTCAGCATCAGCGTATCGGCAAAACCGCTGTGAGTGCGCTCCTTTCTCTCGGGCGCGGGATAGTCGGGGAGAAATTGCAGCATGATCAGGGTCGCGACATTGAATAAGATCATGGCGATGAACAAGACGCTCGTTCCAAATTTCGGTACGAGCAACGGCAGAACCATGACTCCGATTCCGCCGGTGAATGCCTGGACGAGCAGCAACATGCCGAAGGTGCGGTCGGGCGCTATGGTGCGGGCGATGATAGAAAAACTCAAGCCCACCAACATGCCCCCAATAAAGCCATGCATGAATCGAGCGCCCATCAGGATGTATGGATTGCTGACGAGCATGGACAATAAATCCATGGCGATGAGGCCGAACAGGAACAGGTGCGCGGTCGGTCGCCACTGCACGCGCCGAACGAGAAACGCGATGACGAATGCACCGCAGGCGGCGCCGTAGACATTGCATGAGGCGACCAGTCCCGCCTGCCGATTGGTGAAACCGAGCCCTTGCTTCAGTCCATCAACCAACGCTGGAATGATCAGGACATAGGACAGGCCAGCTGCCGCGAAAAACGCGAGCAGCACGCGCGCTATCATGCTGTTGGGAGCAACCTTTGGCCAACGGCTGAAGAGTGTCGTTTTCATGCTCCGGAGCCCGGCGGAATCTGCTTGCGCGATCGCTGTTGCCCGGGGTGCGCCGTAGCCAGCCCGCAGGAGATCCTATAAAGACCTGTCATCAACGAATGCCCCCGAAGCAAAGGTATTTGATTTCCAGGTACTCGTCGATGCCGTATTTGGATCCCTCGCGGCCCAGTCCGGATTCCTTGACTCCGCCGAACGGTGCTACCTCGGTTGAGATCATGCCGGTATTAATTCCTACGATTCCATACTCGAGCGCTTCCGCAACCCGCCACACGCGAGCGACATCGCGGCCATAGAAGTACGCCGCGAGACCATACTGCGTGTCATTGGCGAGAGCAACGGCGTCTGCCTCGCTCTTAAACCGAAACAGCGGCGCGACGGGACCGAAAGTCTCTTCCCGAGCAATCGCCATTTCGGGTGTAACGCCCGTCAGTATAGTTGGCTCGAAGAACCGGCCGCCAAGGGCATGATGATGTCCCCCGACAAGCACGGTGGCCCCTTTTGAGGTCGCGTCCTGGATATGTTCCTCGACTTTCTTCACGGCAGTGTCGTCGATCAAAGGCCCTTGTGTTGCGCCGGGCTCGCATCCCGGAGCAACCTTGAGCGCTTTGACTGCGATGGCGAGCTTCGCGGCAAATGCATCGTAAACACTCTCTTGAACGAGGAAGCGGTTCGTACATACACAGGTCTGACCCGTGTTGCGATACTTCGAAGCGACCGCACCTTCGACAGCCGCGTCAAGGTCGGCATCGTCAAAAGCGATAAAGGGAGCATTGCCCCCAAGCTCGAGGGAAAGCTTCTTGACGGTACTCGAACATTGCGCCATGAGAAGCTTGCCGATTTCCGTCGATCCAGTGAACGATAGTTTTCTTACCGTAGGGTTGGAAGCAAGCTCAGCACCGATTTCGCTTGCTTTGCCGGTGATCACATTTAGCACGCCCTTCGGCACACCAGCCCGCTCAGCGAGTTCCGCCAAGGCCAGGGCCGAAAACGGCGTCTGAGATGCCGGCTTAATGACTACCGTGCAGCCGGCCGCAAGCGCCGGACCCGCTTTCCTGGCGATCATTGCCAGCGGAAAATTCCATGGAGTAATCAGGGCGACAACTCCTACCGGCTCCTTTATGACCACAATTCTTTTGTCAGCTTGATGTGGCGGGATGGTGTCTCCGTAGACACGTTTGGCCTCTTCTCCGAACCATTCGATGAATGATGCTGCGTAGGCGACTTCGCCTCGTGACTCGACCAACGGCTTGCCTTGTTCGAGGGTCATCAAATGTGCGAGATCTTCCTGGTTGGACATGATGAGTTCGAACCATTGCCTGAGCACCGCGGCCCGTTCTTTAGCCGTCCGTTTGCGCCAGGCTGGAAAAGCACGGGCAGCAGCCTCGATTGCTTGCCGTACCTGAGCCGTTCCCATCTTGGGCACTCGTCCGATAATTTCGCCGGTTGCGGGATCATCAACATTGATCACATCGCTGGATCTCGGCTCGATCCAGTCGCCGTTGATGTAGCAGGCCTGCCGAAACAGGGAAATATCGTTTATTGGAAGTTTCGTCGCGAAAGTTGACATAAGAGAGCTCCTAAGATCGAGGATGAGGCTATCGAATCTATTAAACTAGCGCGCTGCCGCGGGGCAATACGGCTTCAACTTGTTGATCTCGTGGACCGCGTTGTACCAGTTGAATTCATTGCCATCGCTAAAGACGTAATAAACAGCGTCATTCGGCAACAACAAAATCGAGATCCCACCAAAGCCACTCATGAAGGGAACCCAGAAGTCACACGTGTACTGATGGAACTCGCCGGGCGTCATGTGCTTCGACCAAAACCCGTTGTTGTAATGGAAACTGCCGGTGAGGGTTCCATTTCCCTGGTCTGGGACAGGAAGGCCAAGGGAGTTGGGATTTCGGAAGATCGATTCGCGAACGCGGTCGGGATCGAGAACCTGTTTTCCATCGATTTTGCCTTGGCCTTCGTTCAAGAACCTACCGATCTTGACCACGTCATCCTGGATGAAGAAAAGGCCGAAATATCCGGTAGGCCGGCCCGTCTGGCTGTCGTCCGTGCGGATAGTCGTCAGCCCACCCTTGCTCCAGTGAATTGGTTTGTAAACGCTGTCACGCACTAAGTTGAAGAGATCGTCACCGCCTTTCTGTTTCTGCAAAAAGCCGGTCATCGCCTGAGTAACAACAAAAGTCGCGTGGCTTTGATACACCCATGTCGTTCCCGGATCAGCATTGTGCGGAAATGGAGCAAATGCAGCTGCGATTTTCTTGTCATAAGACTCGGCCTCCAGGAACGCAACTTCTTGCGGGCCGTCTTCATCGCTATGAAATTTTGCACTGATGTAGTTGCCAGTTGCCATGTCCAAAGTGTTGTCGAAGGTTACTTTGCTCCAGTCTCCGCCTAATTTTGATTCCGGCAAAAAGTCACGAATTAGCTGGCTGTAGACTCGACTTCCGTACAACTGGCCCAATCGCATCATTGCTACACTGGCAAAGGCAGACTTGGCGGTCGAATAAGAAGGTAATCGCATCTCCTCGCAGAAAGCGTATTCGCCGTAGCGAGTCTGGCAATCGCTTACATAGTTAGTGCCGTTGATATACAAGCCATAGGTAGTAATATCTTTCTTCAATTTGACGGTTTTGAAAAATCCATTTAAATCCAGGCCCGACCCAGGGAAATCGGTAGCGAGCGCGGCGAAGGGTTTGCGCGGAATTCGATGCGCGATTTCAGCAGCCTCATCGTTCTTCAGTTCGGCCGAGTTGGCCACTTTGTAAGGCGTGTAGGTCGCGGAGAGCTGCCCCCACATATCAAATTTCATGTAGAAGCAGGTTTCCTGCGTGATCTGATAGCGCACTTTCGAGATTCGGGCGGGCTTCGTGTTGCTGAAGAGAAACATCATCTCGCCGTTGTGGACACAATTTTGGCTTCGTTCCACTAAGGCGAAAGGGAAAGACGCGCGTGTATAGCCGGAGTCGCCATTCTCACTCCAAACGCGCCCGGGTCCGATGATGTAGTTCCATGAGGGGTCCCCCGTGAAAATGAGACCTTGTCTGGCCGGAATAAGGTAACTGCCATTTTGTACGAACTCGAAGCTGAAAGTTGGCAGGTGTTTCCAAGGGGAATCCGCATCCCCTGTCAGGTTGAGATAGTCGAACACCTTAGCGAATCCCGCGGACGACTCCGGATGCACCAATTCGAGTCGTCCCTCGAATTCTTCCCTTGGCATGGCCGCATTCGCCGGCAAAGCAAATGCGTTGTCGTCTACAGGAGATGACGAACTCGCATCGGAAAAAAGCTCGGTGTACGTAAGCAGCGTACGGCTTACATCGCCTTTGCCGACAACTGGGTCGCCGGGTACGGAAACGACTTTCGACGCTTGCGCGGTCCCCAAGTTCCCGACGGCAAAACTAAGGACTAAGACAGCGAACAGTCTTCTCCTGCTCATGCGACCAAACCTCCTTCGAGCAACGAACGAGCACGTAGGTCTGCTTCGCTCAGAACAATAGCTTCAGCCCAAATTGAATCTGACGCGAGGCAAATGCTGAGGTGGACTGGCCAAAGTATGAACCGCCCATGTCATCATTTGGGTTATATAAGTTCGTGCGGTTGAAGAGGTTGTAGGCCTCGGCACGAAACTGGACACTCAACCGCTCATTCACCTTCGTATTCTTGAAGAGCGACAGATCTATATCTGCAAAGCCGGGACCGCGAAACGCATTCCGGCTGAGATTGCCTTCGCTGCCTACCGGCACACACGGAGTTCCGTCGAAGAACGGCATCAAACCGTTTGGACAAAACTTTCCAATCGCGGCAGACGTTATGGCTCCGGACGGCGGAAAACTGCGGGTGTTATCGCCGAAAATGCCGGCCTCGAACTGGTGTTTACTGTAACCGGTTCTGGCTACGCCGGCGGGCGAATTGGGCCTATCATAGTTCAGACCATCCATGTTGAAATCACAGCCCTGATACCAATTCAGGCCACAGAACACGTCGAAGGGCCGCCCGGACTGAAGACTGATGATGCTGTTCAGTTGCCAGCCAGAAAGCACTTTTCCAGTGGCGCCCGTGAAATGACCATGAGGGATATCCCAGCTGCCGTTGAGCGTAAAGCGATGCCGGACATCGAACTCTGAGGGTCCATAGTCGAGACGAGGATGGCTGAGGTCCGAGACGCCAGCATACAAGCCCGCGTAGGCATTCACGTTCCCGTAGTCGCCCAAACCGCCCTCAGTGACGTTGTCCAGAACTTTTCCGAAGGTGTAATTCGCTACAAAGGTGACACCGGAGGAAAAAGTCTTTTTCAGTTGGGCATTGAAGCCGTGATAGAAAGAGTATCCCTCGTTGGACACCATATAAATCTGTCCAAACGCCTGGTTCAAATTGTTTACCACGCCATCGCAGGCCGTAGGACCACAGACATCGCCATCAAACCGGTTGTAATCCTCTCGGGTGTAGTTACCTACGCCGCGCGTGCCGACGTAGTTCAGACTGACTCCATAATGGCGTGCGAACTCGCGTTGAACTCCGAGGAACCACTGTTCGGCATACGCGATTCTGAGGCTCGGCTGAACGGCCTCCGGGTAGACTTTCGCTCCTGTAATGCCGCCTGCCGAGTTCGGTGGGGCTGCGAAGTCGGGAGATGGCTGGAAAGGAAACGTATAGTTGACATCAGTTCCAGTGCCATAGGCCGGAAAAGAGTATGCGTAGCTGGAATCCGGAGCATCGAATCGCGTCTGACTATAAAGGTTGGAGAAGGGTTCCTGATACGCGATGCTGAATCCAGCTCTCACTGCCATTTTGCCGGACCCAGTGGGATCCCAGCTCACGCCGATGCGCGGTGCGAAGTTGCGATTCCGTGTTTTCCAAAGCTGGCTCACCCGGCCAACCGTTGTATCCGGCATTTCGGGCACGATCTGGGAAAGGGACAGCTTATCGCCAGAAGGAAATGTCATGTTGGCAAGCAATCCGTTGGTTTCGCTTGGGGATCCATAGCGTTCCCAGCGCAACCCGATGTTCACGGTCAAATTCCGCCGAACCTTCCAGTCATCCTGGACGAACAGAGCGGGCTGGTTCCAGCGGAAGTGCCTCGGGGTGCCCACGAACTGTCCAAATAGCGGACTGCTCGGATTACGGTTGACATTGGCCTCTACGAGATACGGCTGGTCATTGGCAAAATCGAAGATACTGGTGAATTCATAGAACGGGTTTTCGACCAGCTGGTAATTGCTGTTCTCCTGCACCCGTCGAAATTGGAACCCAAACTTAAGCGAATGCCCGCCGATCACTTTGCTGAGTGTATCCACCAAGCTGAAGCTGTTGAAAATGAAAGAGCGGGGAACATAAACGGAGCCGCCGATGGAGGTCATGCCGTCGTCAAAAAAGAGGTCGCCGAATTGCTCCGGGTGTCCCGCCGCCTGAAGGGCCTGCTCGGTTGCAGAATTCGGTGGAAGCTGGAAACCGATCTTGCTGTTATTCCGCGAGTAGGAAAAGCGAAAATCGTTCATCGTCGAGTTCGAAAAGGAGTGAGTGTAGCCGGTGCCGAGATCCGCGAAGAAGCCGTTCAAGGGAGCTCGAGACCCGCGGATGTTCGAGCCATAGGTTTCTCCCCGGCTTACATCAGCAAAGGAGGAAGCGTTGATCCAGCGCGCATAGAACTGGTCGTGCTCCCCGATTTTGTGGTCGACGCGCGCCAAGTACTGGTTGTTGTTATTGGCGGCGACGCTCTGGGCAGACGCGGTGCAGTAGTCGGGAGTGCTGTTGGGCGGACCGGGAGGCGCAATCGATCCGATGATAGGATTCGGGTTGGGAGGGATAAGGCTGCCTACGTACAAGATGGGATAAGCGGGGTTGCAATTGGGCGCGGGAAAATCCTGATAGAACATGGCCGCGAGACTACCGGGACGCAAAGTTTCCACCATGCTGCGAAATTGCGGAGTCTCGACCGGGTAGATGGTAGGAGCGCCATCTTTGCGCCGCGAGCCTTCGTAATTGAAGAAGAACAATGTCTTATTTTTAACAATCGGCCCGCCCGCGGATATTCCGAAGAGGTTCTGCACAACGGGAGCCTTTGTGCCTGGCTCATCGAAAAAGTTGCGGGCGTTCAAGGCGCTGTTGCGTAGAAATTCGTATGCGCTGCCATGAAATGCGTTCGTACCCGACTTCGTGACAACGTTGGCAATCGCACCATCGTTGCGCCCGTATTCCGCCGAAAAATTCAGAGTTTGAATCTGAAACTCCTGAATTGAGTCCGGAGAGGGCGTAAGGAGAGGTGTGCCGCCGAGCCACTCATTATTATTGCTGAGCCCGTCCAAGACAAAGTTGTTGGCACGGGGCGTAGCGCCATTGGCAATAAAACCGAAACTGAAGGTTAGGCCGGAACTGGTCGAGGGTACGCTGGAATTGACTGGCGCGTTTGTGGCAGTCACACCAGGCTGCAGGGTAAGCAGCTGATAGATTTCGCGCCCGTTCAGCGGGAGGTCCAATACCTGGCGGGTCGAAATGGTATCCGACAACCGACTCTCTTCGGTCTGCACCAGCGGGACTCCACCGCTGACTTCGACGATTTCGGTTGGAGCGCCCAGTTGCATCTTAACGTCGACGCGGTTGGTGATGTCGACGTTGACCACGACGCCGCTTACCTTCGACACTTTGAATCCTGTGATTTCAACGGCAACCTCGTATTTGCCGGGACGAAGATGAACCGCCCGGTAGTATCCGGACGCGTCTGTGGTCACGATGGAGACCTCGCCCGTCCCCTCATTGGTGACGCGGACCTTGGCTGCGGCGATGGCGGCGCCGCTAGGGTCTGTGATGATGCCGTTGATGCTGCCGTCGGTGTACTGCGCCGCGGCGGGCAGGCTGCTGAGTAAAAGGGCGCACCCAAGCACCAGCAGGAGTGTCTGCAATCTTTGCTTAATCATTTGTTCCCCCTTCTAAGCCCAGATTCGACAACTGAATTCTCGTTCTAAGATCTTCGTGTGCGGTTATGCCAGCTCAGTCATGGGCATCTCTTTCCGGCCTGGAAGCTGCGGATTTGTCGTAAACGAGATTTCCGCCCACGTAGGTCCGCAGAACCTGCACATCTTTCAGTTCCTCGGCTGGAACGCTCAGAACATCCCGATCGACTACGATAAAGTCCGCAAACTTGCCCGACTCCAGAGATCCCTTTTCATGCTCCTCGAAACCCACATAGGCGCCGTTGCGCGTGTACAAGGTGAGAGCCTGCTCGACGGTGATCCGTTCTTCGGGGGCGAGTATCTGGCCGGATTGCAACTCGCGGCGGACGACCGCAGACCAAATCCCCCACCAAGGACTGATGGGGGTCACGAACACGTCGGAGCCCGCGCCCTCAACGATTCCGTTTTCAATGTACGACTTGGCTGGATATGCCCAACGGACCCGTTCGGGGCCATACTTTGTGAACCAACTTCCGATCCAGTAAATAAATGGAGGGTTGCCGTCGACCAGAACATGAAGTTCCTTCAAGCGCTTCTGGATCGCGGGCGTGGAAATGCCGCAGTGCACAACCCGAAATCGGGGATCCTTGAGCCCCAGTTTCTGCATGACGGCGGCATAGGAATCCAGCGTCTCGTCGATCGCGCGATCGCCAATGGCATGGGTTTCAAGCTGCCAGCCGGCTTTCGCGATCGCCAGCTGCGCCTGCTGCATCTCCTCTGGTTTCCAGCGCAGAACGCCCAGATTATTCGGTTCGCCGATCACTCCGGGTGGATAAATCGCAACCGTACGGGCACCCATCCCTCCATCGGCAAACATCTTGACCGCGCCAAACTTGAGAAATTCATTGCCAAATCCGGTATGCACGCCCATCGCTGCCAACCTCTCGGCTTCGGGCACATTGCCAATGACCGGAGCAAACTGGACGCGGATGCGCAAGTCTCCGCGAGCCAGCGCGTCCTGGTAGCCGCGAATCAGGTCAATCGGCTCGATGTCGTGAATCGTGGTAAGTCCGACCTCCACTGCTTTTTCGGAAACCAGCTTCGCCGCCTGCTCAGTCTGTTGTGGTGTAGCGCTCGGAGCGAACTGGAGGAACAAGACCATGGCATTGTCTTTCACAATGCCGCTGGGTTCGCCTGATGAGTCATGCTCAATCACGCCGCCCTGCGGATCAGGCGTGTCTTTGGCTATCCCGGCGAGCTTCAGGGCTGCGGTATTGGCCACGAGCAGGTGGCCGCTCTCGTGAACCAGCACAACTGGATTGTCCCGGGAAACACGGTCAAGGTCCTGGCGATTGATGTACCGCCGCTCCGCTAACTTGGCGTCGTCCCAATTGGCACCGAACACCCAGGTGCCCGATTTCGTTCTTGCGACTCCGTCAGCAACGGCTTTAAGAACCTCGGGTATGGACTTGACGGTAGGGTAGCCGACATCGATCATTCCCAGCACAATGTTTTTTGTCCATTGGATTGCGTGGGTATGAATGTCGATTAGACCAGGCAGGACCGTTCTACCTTGTAAATCTATGACCCCGGTACGGGCGCTGGCACACGGGGCAAGCTGGCCGTCTTCGCCGAGCGCCAGAATTCTTCCGTCTCGCACGGCCATTGAACTCGCAACCCGGTGGCCGGGATCCATGGTAATAATATGGGCGTTCTTCACCAGGAGGTCTGCATCTACACAGGTCGTGGCCACCGCGGCGAGAGGCATTAGGTGTACCACCGTTCTGAAGATCAAGTGCAGGGCCTTACGCACCCGGATCAACTCCTTCCTGGGTCGAACTAAATGATTGCCGGCAGCGCTGGTTCTAACCACTATTCGACACTGATCCACGATGGTGACTGCGCGCCAACTCGGCGCAGCGTAGCTCGCTAATTCTAGGGCTGCAACGGAAAAGATCTACATTGCAGCTAATTGCAGGTGCAGAGGATATGTAAAGTTGGATTGATTGAGAGTCAGTCACGTCCGGGAGCGCAACGCTCCCCGCCGAAGGGTCCGCTTCGAAGCGGCTTGCGGGCCGAGGCACCGGCGCAAGAGACTTGAGTCACTCGGTCGGGGTTCTGCTCTCCGCCGTCGATGATGCAAGCACATCACCGGACGGTAGCCGAAGCTTTCTGATAAGTGACTGAAAAAAAACACTTGCCTTGAGGCATTGCACCCTCGGTTCGGCGGGGAGAGTGACAATCCAAGGCGACCGTTCCTGAAAAGCCTTATCCAGATAATGCAGCGTTTGTTCCTCATCACCAATGCCGAGATAAACGGTGGCGAGGTCGTAGGCTGCAACGTAGCGCTGAGCCGAAAGAGCGTGCAACTGCTTCAGGATCTCGGTGGCGCGTTGCGTCTGCCCTTGGACACCGTAATTGTGAGCCAGCGCCGCTAACATGCCGGGGCTGCGACCCGAGAGCGCGGCCGCCAGCTCGAATTCCGATGATGCCAGCTTCATGTCCCCAGCGGCTTCGTAGGACAACCCCAAAGCCCAACGAGCCAGAACATATTGCGGATCTCTCTCGATCGTTTCGAGGCAAACCTCAATCGCGTCCTCATAATCCCCTGCCAGCCGGAGCAGGATGCCATTCCACACGGAAATGATCGTAGAGTGAGGGTCGTAGGCATGCGCGAGTTCGATTTCGGCTAGTGCGCGCGCACCCTCGCCAATGGCTGCGAGAAAATAGCCGTAGAAGTGATGGGCGGTGGCATAGCTGGGGTTCAGGGCCAAGGCTCGCTGGTACTCCTGGTTCGCGGTATCCCAATCCCAATCGTAAAAGGAGCTGACATCCGCAAGACAGGCATGCGCCTCGCCCAATTCAGGATTGATTTCCAACGCCCGAAGCGCCGCGGCTTTTGCCAAAGGCATCGCCTCATGTGGCGGCAGGACACCATACACCGCGAGCAAATTGTACGCATCCCCCAAGCCGCAGTGGGCCACGGCGAGTTTCGGATCCTGGGCTAACGCTTGACCAAAATAATGGACCGCCTTCAGGAGGCTTTCTTCCGTGCGCTGGTTCCAGTAGTTTCGCGCCCTGAAATACGCTTCATAGGCTTCGCTGCCCGTCGTGCCGCCGATCGGAGAAGAATTTGGGCTCGCCGCGGGCTTCAGCTCCGCTACGATGGAAGCCGCAATCCGGGTGGCAACCTCTGTTTGCAAAAGAAAAATGTCAGCGACTTCGCGATCGTAGCTTTGTGACCACACATTGGACTGCCCCTTTACGCTGATCAGTTGAGCCGTAATCCGTACCCGGTCGCCCCAGCGCCGAACGCTACCCTCCAAGATGTATTCGACGTCAAGCTCGACACCGATGGCAGCGATTCCTTTGTCGCAGTTCCTGTAATGCATAGAAGAAGTACGGGCGATCACGCCGAGGCAATCGGGGCTCACCCGCCCCAGTTGGGAGATCATTTCCTCGGTCAGCCCATCACTGAAATAGTTCTCGGCGGTATCCCGGCTCAGATTCTCGAAGGGCAGCACGGCAATCATGATTCTGGAGCGCCGGGACGCGAGAGGAGGAGTGATCCCCGACAAGGCCCGCTGTTTAAACCATTCGTCCAGTTCCGACTTGAATGCATAGACCGTTCCTCGTTTGCTGTGCAAATGGCGATGGACGGGTAATCCCTCAGTTTTTTCCCAGAGATTTACAGTTCTGACCTGACGACGCAGGTAAGCGGCGATCTCCTTCCAGGAATCCAGCCGCCCAGCGCCTTCCTCAGCAATCGAAGGTCGATCCGAGCCCACCACGTTCATAAATGGTAGCTGATTGTAAGCTCAAGATGGCGTCATTTCAATGGATTCGCCAAGATGCAATCATTTTCCATGTGGCCGAAACACGCAATAATCTGCAATGTGGATCTTTTCCGTTGTTGCAGAATGGGGCGCGGACTAACCTGCGAACTGTTCGGTAGTGGTACGAGCAGTTCCGACCAACGGGACGACAAATGCTATCGCGAGGATCGAAAGGACTTGGCCATGGAAAATCAAATGCGACCTAAACCAAGACAAAACACAAAGCTCTGGCATCCTTTTGCCAACATGGCGGATGTTTCCCAGAAGGAGACTGTTATTGACCGTGGCGATGGTGTTTGGGTGTGGGATACCAATGGCACTCGTTATCTCGATGCTACCGCAGGCCTCTGGTATTGCTTTGTAGGCCATGGGAGAAAGGAGTTGGCGGAAGTAGCTGCCCGGCAGATGAAGAGACTGGCCGCCTACTCAATGTTTGGAGATTTTGCCAACGATCCCGCTCTTACGCTTTCCGAATTCATTTCCTCAATTAGCCCAATGCAGGATGCCGTAGTCTTTTTCACCAGCGGTGGATCCGAGAGTATCGAAACCGCAGCCAAGCTGGTGCGCCGGTATTGGACTGCCGTTGGAAAACTCGAGCGGCGGCTGCTGGTAACCCGCAGCGGGGCGTATCACGGCATGGCTGGGTATGGCACAAGCCTGGCTGGCATTCCAGCGAATGCTTCAGGTTACGGTGACCTGGTCCCGGGCGTCATATGTATTCCGCCGGACGATCCCCACGCCTTGCAAGGGGTCATCGACCAGTACCCCGGTCAGGTCGCCGGGTTCTTCGGCGAGCCGGTTCGTGGGGCAGGCGGCGTATACCCCCCAGTCGCCGACTATTGGGAACAAATCCAGAAAATCTGCAGGAAAAATGACGTCCTGTTGGTTGCCGACGAAGTCATTACCGGATTTGGTCGCATGGGTACATGGTTTGCCAGCTCCAGATTCGGCATCGTTCCGGACATCATCACAGGTGCAAAGGGCGTCACCTCGGGATATCTTCCCTTGGGCGTGGTGATTTGCGGTCCTCGCGTGCAGGAGCCGTTCTGGCGGGGAAAAGGCACCATGTTTCGCCACGGATACACCTATTCCGGGCATGCAACCGCTTGCGCTGTCGCCGTAGCGAATCTTGAAATCATCGAAAAAGAAAAGCTCATGGGCAATGTATTGGATCTGGAGCCTATACTGGCCTCGGAAATGAAACGGTTGTCAAAGCACCCTCTAGTAAAGGAAGTGCGCTCCGCGGGCCTGCTCGCGGCATTTGAACTATCTGGCGAGACTCTTACCAACAACCCCAGCGCCGCGGACGACGTCTTGGCAGAAGCCCGGCGGAACGGAGTTATTACCAGGACGCTGATGGGCCACTCTCTGCAGATTTCCCCGCCCCTGGTCATCACGAAAGAAGAGTTGCACTTCATGGTCGACGGGTTCCTCGCGGCGCTGCACCACGCGGAAACTGAAATGACGAGCGTGAAACGCGGCTGACTCGTTCGACTTGGGACCTGAGTGCCTTCGACAGGCTGCGGGAAAGAGTTTGGTTTTGGGTGGCGCAGGCGCTTTAGCGCCGCGATAAGTACTTTGTTTTCATTAGCGGTTTCACCCGCCGCTGAGGTTCCGCACCGGACTTCTTTCGCAGCCTGCTCGAGCCAGGTGATTGACGCTCACCGCACGGAACCTGGTATGGCCTGAACTGGCTGGTACGGGGGGCCAACGTCGGCTTCGCGATGAAAGTGCCAGAATGGGCGCAGAAGCAGAGGACTGCTCATTCGCGGGCCACGGTGCTTATGGAGATCTCCAATCCCACGGATAGCTCTTCTGGCCTGTTCGCGGACCGCGACCACTTACCTCAGACCGACTTGTACCGTCACATCGGACTTTCGGGTGCCGTTCTTTTGGTGATTGGAAACGTAATCGGCTCCGGAATTTTCCTTACCTCGGGCGTAATGTTGCAGCGCATGCCGTCCGATTCCCTTCTGATCCTGGCTTGGATCGTCGGTGGCGTACTTGCCCTCGCCGGGGCACTGACGTATGCAGAGATGGGTGCAATGTTCCCTCGCTCCGGCGGTCTGTATCTTTTTCTTCATGAAGCTTATGGTCCTTTGCCTGCATTTCTTTTTGGTTGGGCAAGCCTTTTGGTGATCCTGACAGGTCAGATTGGCGCCATCGCGATTGGTTTTTCCGAGTATTTCAGCTACTTCTTTCCCTATTTTGCAAGCAGTCACATCCTTTTCCGGATTCCCTTGGCGGGTTCTCACGCGGTTGTATTCACAGCCAACAAATTGGCTGCTTCGCTCGCGATCCTCTTTCTGGGAGCGGTGAACTACGTGAACGCACGCAGCAGCAATCATCTGAATGCAGCACTGACGATCATCAAGATCGTTGGCATTTGCACCTTGCCGGTGTTGGCCGTATGTTTCAGCAAGGCGCATCCGCTATGGACTCCCGTAATTCCTGCAGGAATGACCGGGGCAGCAAGCGCGTTCGGAGTGGCGATGATTGCGGTGTTGTGGGCTTACGATGGGTGGCAGTATGTTCCTTTTGCCGCTGGAGAGATCCAAAATCCTCAAAAGAACATACCGAGAGCCCTTGGCGTTGGCGTGACCCTGGTCGTCATCATCTTTGTAGCCGTCAACCTGGCCTATCTCCATGCTCTCACCACGGAACAGATGCGAGGCATGATTCGTGTAGGCGAAGGCAGCGCCACCGCGTTAGCCGGTCCCATGGCGGGGCGCCTTGTCTCTGCTGCCGTGCTCACTTCCACTTTCGGGTGTTGCGCCGCCATGATGTTGGTGTGCACACGACTGTTTTTCGCCATGGGACGAAAGGGAGTTTTTCCACGAAGCATCGGCAGAATTCACACGAAGTATGGAACTCCACACGTGGCGATCCTGCTCACTACGGTCTGGGCAGTCCTCTATGCGCTCTCCGGATCTTACGAGCAGCTCTTTACCTACGTGATTTTTAGCGGACTGGTGTTTGCCGTGCTCGGGGGAGTCGCCCTCTTTGTACTAAGACGAAAGTTACCCGGACATCTGCGTCCCTACCGGGTATTGGGATATCCCGTTGTACCCTGCATCTTCATCGCGGGCACTTGCTTGCTGGTGTTTAATACCTTGGTGGAAAAACCTCTGGAGTCTTTTGCAGGTCTGGGACTCATCCTCTTTGGACTCCCGGCATATTGGTATTGGCACGGTTTTTCCGGTGACAAGAAGAACACCTTGGGAGGTTAATCGTGATACAGCTTCGGCATCTCGCTTCGTTAAATCAACTTGCTCGTGTCGGAATGCTGATGTTCGCTCCCGACACACCCGTCAGTCTTCAGGGCGGTGCCACGCAGTCAGATATGCCCTGGCCAAGAGCAACACCGGAGTCGGTGGGCCTGGATTCTGCGGCCCTTGCATCATTGGACGCCGATTTTGTCAGCGGCAAGTATCCCTACGTCGACAGCATGCTCATCATCCGTGCCGGGAAGAATGTTTACGAGCGCACGTACTCTCACGATTACCAGGAGATTTACTACAAGGAAGCGCGCACTAAGGGGCCGCTGAATACACGCTTGACCGGGATCTACAACTACTTCGATCCTCAATACCATCCTTATTATCAAGCCACCGACGCGCACACCATGCAGTCGGTAACGAAAACGATCACCTCCGTCATCATCGGTATTGCCATGCACCGCAACGAATTTCACGCCGAGATCGCCTCCCCGATCCTGCATTATTTCGATATTTCAAGGATCAAGAATCTGGATGACCGCAAGCGGCTCATCACATTGAGGGACCTCCTGACCATGCGGAGCGGTTTGGACTGGGACGAAGATCTTCCTTACAATGACCCGCGCAACGGATCCAGCGCGATGGAGGCCTGCGATGACTGGGTGCAATTCGTAATTGACCGACCCATGACTCATGAGCCGGGAACGTTTTTCGCTTACAGCAGCGGAGTCTCGGAATTGCTGGGCTACATCTTCCAAAAGGCAACCGGACAGGACATCGAAGCGTACGCTACAGAGCACCTCTTCAAAGTGCTGGGCTTCAAACATCATTACTGGAAGCGAACACCTCTTGGATTGGTAGATACCGAGGGGGGCTTATATCTGCGAGTGCACGATCTGGCCAAGATCGGCGATGTCTATCTGCATGACGGAATGTGGAAAGGGCAAAGATTAGTCTCCAGCGATTGGGTCCAGCAATCGATCACGCCCAGCACCGATGCTCGTCAAGGAATGAAATACGGATTTCAATGGTGGCTGATTCCGCATGGGACAGCGCCGGAACGGCTGGCGTGGGCGGCATTGGGACTCGGCGGGCAGCGTCTCCTTGTCCTTCCCGAGGAAGAGCTGATCATGGTCTTTACCGGTTGGAACATCCTCGCCGAATCATCACTTAACAGTCGCGAGGTGATCACGCGGATCAGTCCCGCGTTGCGGCCTTTGGCCCGGTAGTCTTGAGCTCGGACTTATGAAAGATCGTCGGCGATTGCTCGTCAAATTCATCGGAAGTGCATCGGCCCTGCTGATCGTGTGTGCATCGCTGGTAGCGCAACCGGTCGCTGAAAGCCAGACGAAGGCCGTGGACGCCGTCTTCGCCAAGTGGAATCGTTCCGATTCTCCGGGATGTGCTCTCGCCATCATGCAAGACGGTCATATCGTCTACAAGCACGCGTACGGAATGGCCGATCTTGAGCACAATAGCCCGATTTCTCCCCAAACTCCTTTTCACGTGGCTTCAGTATCGAAGCAATTTACTGCCGCAGCAGTAATTCTGTTAGCCGAAGATGGCAAGTTGTCGCTGGACGATGAGATACATAAGTACATTCCTGAGCTTCCCCAGTTCCAGTACCCCATCACCATCAGCAACCTGTTACATCATTCCAGCGGTCTCCGCGATCAATGGGACCTCCTTGAACTGGCGGGCTGGCGATATTCGCTTGACCTGATCACCAATGACGATGTTTTCAGCGTCCTTAGGCGTCAGAAAGAATTGAACTTCCGGCCTGGAGAACGCTTTTTGTATTCCAATACCGGCTATACATTGCTGGGAGAAATCGTCAAGCGGGTGAGTGGAGAATCACTTCGCAATTTCACCACCGAACGGATGTTCAAGCCACTCGGGATGAATGGGACCCATTTCCGGGATGATCATGCGGAACTCATACACGGCCAGGCATATGGATATCAGCCGGTGAAGTCCGGCAGTTGGCGCCTGAGCGTCATCAATTTCGACACGGTAGGCGCAACGAGTCTTTTCACCACGGTCGAAGACCTCTTCCTTTGGGATGAAAACTTCCACCAGCACAGGGTTGGCGGTCCATCGTTCAGCGATCTGATGCTTCGACGCGAGCATTTCAATGATGGTCGCTTGAACCCCTACGCGATGGGTTTGATCGAGAGTAAATACCGGGGCTTGACTATCGTTGCCCATGCCGGTAGCGACGCAGGCTACCGCGCGTATCTCGTACGCTTTCCGGAGTTGCATTTTTCGGTCGCTTGTCTCTGCAATGCAGGACCGAGTGCCGACCCCGTGCTCTTGTCGAGAAAAGTTGCCGATGTGTTCTTGGATTCCAGCTTCCGCGGCGCCCATCCCAGCCCACCCCAACAATATGTTGATGTTCCGATAGAGCAACTGGGTCCAAAAGCCGGTTTGTACTGGAATGGCCAGATAAACGACGTGATGGAACTGGATATCAAAGACAGCAAACTCAGCTTGCTGGATGGCGATGAACTCTTGCCGTTGCAGGCTCTTGCGTCTGATCGATTCTTCTGTGAGCAAGACGGGGCGGAAATTCGGTTCGAACCAGCAGATTCACAAGGGAAGCAGAAAGCGGTTGTAATCCGAAGTACGGGTGAGTCCAACGCGTACGATTTTCTGCCGAGCTGGTCGTCCGGGTCTGATCAATTGAATGAGTTCACAGGAGATTATCTAAGTGACGAAATTGATCCCCTCTATCGTCTCGCCAGTTCTGCCGGAAAACTGACGATCAGCTGGCTTAAACACAGTGCTCGAGATCTTAAACCAGCTGGACCCGATCTGTTTTACAACTCTGACCTGACAATCCAGTTCGTCCGCGATCCCCACACCGGAGCGGTTTCGGGATTTGTACTTTCAACCGGGCGTATCCAAAACATGAAGTTCAGGAAATCTCCATGACACGCGAATAAGGGGAAAAGAATGGAACAGATCTTTCCGTCAAAAATAACTCGTAGAGCCTGCCTCACCGGCACAGGCGCCACTCTTGCGGCACTTCTAGCTGAGCCCAAACTGCTGGCCCAGGATGGGAAGAC